>Ga0207421_10003606_pt1 | contig 18332 bp, 15 predicted proteins | sample SodLakKL_010_SED_4_FD_187542 | JGI IMG/M metagenome (GOLD analysis project Ga0207421, IMG submission 187542) | Alkaline sediment microbial communities from Lake Tanatar, Kulunda Steppe, Russia - 8KL_010_SED (SPAdes) (version 2) | ecosystem: Environmental > Aquatic > Non-marine Saline and... | reverse complement strand
ACGGATAGTTGCTGCGCGAGCCGTTGACATCCCCGCGGATGGGCCTCAGATGGTGCATATCGATGCGCGCGTTCCCGCTTCCGGCTCCCATCGACTGCGGCCAGATGTGCTCGGTATTCCAGCCGTTGTCCTGTGCAAACTGGCGGACGGTCTGGCCACCGTTGGGATCCCAGGTGAGCTGATCTCCGGTGTACACGCAGGTAAGCGTGTTGTTATCATCCAGGTGGACAACAGCAAAGAGGAAATCCCGCGCGGCATGGTAACTGGATGTGACGGATGCCGGGCGATAATGAACACGCAGGCTGTCGACCAGTTCATTGCCGGTCAGCCCCGGAAAGAGTGATTCAAATTCGTGCTCCTGGATCGTCGATGCGCTTGTTAGGGATGGTTGCGGTGCTGATGCTGCTGCAGACACCGCTACCGGCCAGATACCCGCTGAAAGAAGCAGTAGGGCGATCAGGGCCATTCGGAAACTCCCGGTGGGCGAAAATATTCCAATGTCCCGGAGGGGCATGTTCATCTGATCAGTCCGGGTGCTCAGGCGCATCCGGCAATTTCGAATGAACCGACAAACGTGCAGATACAGGGACGATGCGGTACCAACCGGAGTATTCCGGATGTTGGCGAGAAAATGTGTCATGCGTGAAACTCAATATGGAGGGCCGGGAAAAATGGCGGTGAGCCGGTTGACGAATACGGGTTACGATCATTAATAGAGAAAATCCTGAACACCGGGTGAGCTGCCAGAGAAGTGCCTTAATAATGAAGAGACCCTGTTCAAAAGGTACCATTTTGTGCTATTCCAAACAAAAATAAGGTACCCTTGTTCACGTCATCCCTATCCTCGGCCGGCCGCTAAAACCGCACCATAACCGCAAGTCCGTCCCCACCGTTTTGAAACCGGATGGTCCCGCGAAGCTGCCTGACCAGCCCCTGGACAATGGTATACCCGAATGACTCCGGGTTATGCAGTTTCTCTATATCATTCACACCCTTGCCGTTATCCTGTATCTTCAGCTCCAGTGTACCATTTTGCTGTGTAAAACAGACATGGACGGTGCCTTTTCCGCTGCTTTCAAAGGCGTGTTTATAGGCGTTGGAGACCAGTTCATTGACAAGCAGTGTAAATGGAATGGAGCGGTTCATATCCAGTGGAATTTCGTCGGACTCCAGTGTAATATAAATCTCACGGTCTTTTCTTTCCAAAGATTCCGAAAGCAGGCGGATCAACCGCTCCAGCAACTCTTTCATATCAATTTCCGCGAGATTGCTTCGCTCATAAACAATTTCATGAAGCAGTGCCATGGATCGCACCCGATTATCGGTATCAATGAATATCTCCCGGGTAACCGGATCCATCTGACGGTCAGACTGCAGGGTCAGGAGACTGGAAATAATCGCCATATTGTTTTTGACGCGGTGATGTATCTCGGACAACAGAATATTCTTCTCCCTCAGCGATCGTGCCAGCTCTTTTTGAGCCCTTTTCAGTTTGGTGATGTTACGTCCGATCCCAACGATACCGATGATTTTCCCCGATTCGATACGGATGGGAGAAACATTGGTTTGAATATAGACCAACTCTCCGGACACTTCCAGTTCCCAATCGTAAACCTGCTGCTCTCCTTTCAGGACCCTGCGAAAATGTTTCTCATGAAATTCGGCCGCTTTATCTTCCAGAATATCTCCCACTTTTTTGCCCACCAGATTATCCGAGAGTCCGAGAGTCCCCTCCAGCAGTTTTCCATAGATTCCTGTAAACCGGAGGTCGGTATCTGCGGTAAGAATCACATCATCGGTGGACTCCACGAGCATGCGGAATTTCTGTTCACTCTCTTTTATTTTTTCCAGCTGTCTGCGCCGATTAAACTGGTCCTGAAGAATTTTTCCAATAAGCAATGTGATAACCGGATAGGCTACCAGGATCGTGATGGAAAGTCTGCTGGCGATATCCCAGGCATGCTCGGCCGGAAGTACGGCAAAGAGGATAACCATAACGACATGCACCAGCAATCCGAACAGATAGAGCCGCTCTTTACTTAATTTTTTGGACCGTTTACGCTCATGTAACTTGAAAAAGATCCAGCCAATGATAACAGAAGTAAATATGGTAAGCAGTCCCATCACCACTCCCGCACCACCCAGGTAGAGCCGGTAGGAGGCCGCCAGAACCAACGATATTCCTCCGGCAACCGGGCCGAAAAAGAGTGTTCCCAAACTGAGCACAACAGAGCGTCCGTCAAAGAAGATCCCTTCGGAATAGACATATGGAAAGGTCATCGCCACCACAGCGATCATCCCGAACAGTAACCCCTGCACGATCTTCCCGGTCAGGTGGGAATGGTCATATCGATCATCAAGAAATCCTGAAAGAACACACAAAGCAACCAGCAATGACAGATTGTAAACAATTTCCGGAATGATCATTTAATAATATTCAATAAATCATGATTCTATCGATGTTTTCCCCTGCTGCCCAGATTTATGTCATACAACATGTGCCCAACATCCCGAAATTCGGATAAAAAAAGACCAAGCTCTACCGGATTTGTATAGTGACCTTAAAACCTATTGCGCAGGCAACGGGCTCTTTAGTGATGAGTGAGCGCAGCAATAATTTGAATTATTAAAGATACCTAATTTTTCTTATCAATCAAATAACACGAATATAGCAGGATATATCAAAATGTGCTTCAAAATACATATTTCAAGGGCTTTGGCAGACCGAATTTTCATTCAGTCCAAAATCATTTCCATTGTATGATTATATTTTGATGATTATGTATCACTATTAAACAGTGTTCACGATGGGGAAAAAGGAGGAGGCGGATTTTATTAAGGAGTGGTATTTGCCGGTATTCAACCGGTTATTTTACGGGTATTCGCTGCTGTTATTCAGACGGCGGTTTCAGGCTGTTTGGGTGGATTCTACCGGTCTTCAAAGATCCGGCGTTTCAACACTGTTTATCGGCAACCACAACTCCTGGTGGGATGGATTGATCCCGCTTTTGCTGAATGAAAAGCTTATTCATCTCAGGGGCCGGGCGATGATGGATGAGGAACAGCTGAAAAAACATCCGTTCTTCCGACTGATCGGAACGTTTTCAATTAACCGCAGCGCTCCCCGGAAAGCGATGCAGAGCCTGGAGTATGCCGCCGGGATGTTAAACAATGCCCCTGCCGGAAAGGGAATCGGATTGTGGGTCTATCCGGAAGGAAAAATCACCAGCCCCGAATCTGCCATCACGCTGGAAAGCGGCCTGGTGTGGCTGACACGCCGGTTGAACATGAACAAAGTTGATGTCATCCCGTTTGCCACCCATATGCATGCCATGCGAAGTGACAAACCGGAACTGTTCATCAAATTTGGCAATCCGGTCACCCCGTCAACCTATCTGTCTGGAAGCATGCTGATGCGCACAACCGGTATCATGGAGGATCTTCGAAAGCTTTGCCGTAAACAGTGCACCCATTTCAATCCGGAAAATGGCAATCCCCGGGGGGAGTTCCGGTTGATTCTCGGGAACAGGCCGAAACCGTAACAGGCGATCTCGCGAACGCCAAACGTTGGCCGGGAAACAGATCATTTGATGCGGATTCACCGGATCTCAAGCAACACCAGCGTAGCATCATCTTCCCTGGTTTCGGCGTGATCCGTGCGCCTGACCTCCGCCAGAATTGCAGTTGCCATCGCTTTCGGCGATTCGGAATCCCATGGCACCATCTCGCTGACTATCTGCTCAAAATGTGTGGCATCCCTGACCTGCATCTGTTCATCACGCGTTTCAATAACACCGTCGGAATAGAGCAGTAACATATCCCCGGATGCAACCGGAAACTCCAGATTGGAATACTCCGCTTTGTGATGGATGCCCAGCCCCATCCCTTTTCGATGCCGGTGTTTTAGTTCACCGGACTTTTTTACAAGATGGTAGACAGGCAGATGTCCGGCATTGCAGAGTTTCACCATCCGGCGGTCCGGATCCAGTTGCATAAGCGACATGGTTGCAAACATCCCCCGGTCGGACTGGCTCATCATTATCCGGTTGAGCGCCTGTATGATATGGGTCGGATCGTGATGATATTCGATATGGGTCTGCAGCGCACTTTTCATCATGGTCATTAACAGTCCGGCACCAAAACTGTGTCCCGAAATATCTCCGACGGCTGCGTACAGGGAGCCGTTCCGCCTGACCAGCTCGAAAAAGTCTCCGCCAAGTTCGTTCGCGGGATGCGAGCAGGCATATGCCCGCACGGGGCCTTCCATTATCGAAACCTCTTTCAGAATGCGGTTTTGCACCTCAGCGGCAAACCGGACATCCGCCTCAATATCGGCCTTTCGGGTAAAGAGCTCCCGTGAAGCATGCAGGATCTGTGAAATCCCGAAATGAGTCCAGAAAAAGACCCCTACCGTACCGAATATGCTTGCTGCCAGGATGCCGAAACCGGCCCAATGATTCCCCTCCATTACGACTCCTTCAGCCATCACATTGCTACCCACATAAAAACCGACTATACCACTCAAAAGTCCCAGCGGTATCATGACCAATAATAAATATCGTTTGTACAGTTTTCGTGAATTGGGATAGAGATAGGAAATGGTCTCAATAATAACGACCACATAGAGGAACAGGGCAAATCCCATCACATAATAGGAGACCGGTGCGCTGATTACGTTCCACGCTAACAACCCGACGATCATCACCGGCAGCAGATGGATCAGGATGTGGGCCAGAATTATTTTCCGGCGGTATTTTGGCGCTATATCATAGAAAGCCTCCAGATCGATATCGCGATAAATTGAGATATATTTGTTATTCAGAAGGCTCATGGGTATAACATATAGTCACCATCAGATATAGCAGCTTCACCACGTCCAGCGATAGAGCCGGCGTGATCGCTGAACCCAGTGCGGTTTCTGGTCTGCATAGCGGAAACGCATATGAACCAGCGGCCAGTAACGGCGTCGGTGGATCCGGTCCGGACGAATGTATTCGGCAATGCCCTCTGCGGTTTCGGTATCAAAGCCGGGCTGTTTCAGTGCCGCCTCACAAATATATCGGCCGTAAAACGGTCCGGAATCGACCGGTTTCCGTAAATTGACGATTACCTCAACATCGTTCCCCTCAAATATGAGCCGGCGTGCGGATCTCATCAGAAATCCGTTCATACGGCGTTTCTTCAGGCTTTTCAGTTCCAGTATCTGGAGCTGCCGTCGGTTGTCGGAACTTATCAGCCAGGCCCGGTAATCCTCGCCATCCTTTCCGTGCATCACATAATAGACCAGCGTTGCCTGCGGAAAATGAACCCGGCCCCAGTACCAGTCACGAAACTGGTTCTTCATCGGCTCGGTGCCTGTGTTATGGTCGTGATATCCGGTTCCGTTGAATTTCAGTTCCTTTTGAATGAGGCCGTCACGAATCAGGTTCATACGGCACTGCATTTCGGAGGCGGGGAAAACCATATTCCAAACATGGCCATCGGATTCCGTTTTATCATTGCCCAGCAACCGCTCGTTCGGGTTCATGCCGGAAAAGGTGATAATGCCCTTGAGCTCGTCTCCCGAAGGCAACCGCTCATTGATCCGGATATCATAGGACGAAAACTCACGGTTTCCATGGGTTTCGCGTTCGGAAAACCGAAATGAGTTCTCACCGACCGTTACTGCAGGTTGTTCCGGATCAAACGTACACACATCCGGGTGATACTGGCTGAGACTGTAAAAAATCGGTTCTCCTTTGTGATAGACAGAGATGCTGATGGCGGGATGGCCGGTTGGCAGCTGCCCTTCTTCATACGCAGGATCGGTTTCGAACGGAACACTCACATCAGATGAACCGGTTGTATTCTGATCCGGCTCTTCCGCGGTCGCGGGTCCCTGACTCTGAGCCCCCTGAATCTTAGCCCCCTTGCCTGACCGGTTCCCGGAATCAGCATCTTTGCCAGTGCCCCCCGTTTTGCGTTTTCCCTTTTTGCGGGCTTTTTCGATCGCATCCGTCTCCCGGATATAACGTGTTGAAAACGGACACCCGTCATAAAAAATAATGACCAGCTGATAATCCCCCTCTTCTGAGATTCCATCGAAGTACCACCATTCATAACTCCCCGGGGTGGTTTTCGGATGCTGTACGTCCCGTGTAATATCTGATAAAAGTTTCATCTGGAAATGGCTGCCGAATATAAAGTGAGTTCCTGAAAATATGGGGATTGTCCGGCATTTGAAACTACTAAAACCGCATATCCGGATTTTGCAGAAACTTCCCCTGCCTCATAAAAAAAAGGGAACCTGATCCGCCGGTCAATCGGACAGGTCCCCCCTCAATAACAGGTATGGCAACCGGGTGTTCACGCCAACGTTTGATAACGCTTTCGGCACTCAGCACCCGGTAAATCATTCAAACCAGGGTTCTTAGAATCGATGATACAGTGAGATACCCGGAATAAACGCGTTGGTCTGGAATTCACCGATCGGCACGATATCCGGTGTACCGGGTTGAGCGGCATCTTCCATGGACTGCTCGCGCGCACTCGAGGTGATATAGAGCAGCGAGGCATTCATGCCGAACGCCGGGGTGAATTCATACCCGATACCGGCACTGAATCCGAACCGGTCTACGTCCGGAGTTTCCGGGGTAATGAATCCCTCATCCACCGGGGATGGATCGTAATAGGTTCCCAGGCGTACCTGAAGCGCGTCCGTTACATCATACTCGCCGCCAATACGGAAGATCCAGCGGTTATTGAATTCGCGGGGCTCGTCACTATCCTGCAGCGCCGGGGTATTTACGTCAAAATCAAAGGCAAGATTTTCGTAGGTATCCCAGAATGTGAGGTTGGCATCAATACCGATCCTCAGATCCACTGTCGGTTTCAGGCCGAGACCGATGCTAAGTACTGCCGGCAGCGGAAGTGTAGCGTCGAAAGTGTTGCCCGGCGGAAAGAGCTGATTACTAACTTCGGCGGGAACGCCTCCACCAAGTGAAAAATCAGCATCGCCATCTTCAAGGTTCATCTCCACTTCGGATCGGTAAGAAACCCCCAGTGAAAATATTTCGTTATGCTGGTAATGGATGCCGGCATTGAAACCGATTGCTGTAGTTGACCCGTCCAACTCAACCGAAAGCGGGGCATTATCCGGCAGACCGGGGTTTACCTGTGTAAGATCAACTTCTGCTTGCCGCTGCAGATTAACCGAACCGATGGCATAGATAAATCCGGCACCGATACCCAATCGGTCTGTGAGCTGATAACTGAGTGTCGGCTGAACAAAAATCACACTCATGGAGATTTCCGACAGCATGCCCGCATACATCCAGTCTTCACCCCATCGTACAGAGTTTCCATACGGGGTATAGACTCCGATTCCGGCCTTCAGACCCTCAGCAGGGGTATCGTATGCGGCATAAATGTTGAACGGTGTACGGATGTCACTGTCGGTTTCCGCCTCATACCCCGGCATCAGCGATGAGTTAAACGTTGTGTTGATAAAAGTGCCATTAATGCCGACCATGGCACCGTTATGGTCTAAAGAGGCAAGCCCGCCCGGGTTCATGGAGATCGCAGCGACATCCAGTGGCATTCCAACGCCCACATGTCCCATCCCGATCTGCCGCTGGCCAAGCAGGTTTAGCTGGTATCCCCCCGCATATGCCGCGCCGGCTGAAATGCAGAGGATCAACAGACTGACTGTGATTACCGTAATAATATGTTTCATGGGTACTATCCTGTTTTAGCTGCCGGTATCCAGACACAGATCAGAAAACCGCTTCCAGGCTTTGTTCCAAAGGTTGGATTTTGTGAACACCGGTGCCGCAACGTAAACCACGACAATATGCACGCAAGAATGCAACTATTTCCCAAGCCGCATGGAACAGGAAGTAATGATAGACCGTGAAGGCGGTTCTTGACCACATGCCCGTTTTTGGGCAGTTTAGTTAAAAAATATATGTATTGATGCCAAGTTGAGCGAATGACTGATTTCCCGGAAAACCGGTACAGTATCCCTCAACACCGGAAAAAACCCCAACATTGGTTCTGCATAACATGCAATTACGTCCGGCCCGTTTGACAGATTAACATAATGTAATAGTTTATGCTCTATTCGCCAATTTTTTATACGGATTTACGGTTTTTTTCTGATAATGTGGAGCCCGTCGCGAACCGTGAGCATCACATTCTCCACTTCGGGATTGCCGGAAATCATTCGGTTCATCCGGTCAATTGCGGCGGCTTTGCGATCTTTTTCCTTCTTATTCCAGACATCCCCACCCCAAAAAGCATTGTCGATCACCATTACCCCACCCGGCTGCAGCGCCGGAACAAGCAACTCATAATATTCGGGGTACTGCTCCTTGTCGGCATCCAGGAAAATAAAATCAAGGGGGGCTCCCGGCTTTTGGTCACGGACGGGGTGTGACGTATCGTCAACCCCTGAATGGGGGTCGCGGGAAGCCGACAGGACGTGATCCCGAATGGAATCCATGGCAAGTCCGGGCAGTATCCGGATTTCGGTTTCCCCTCCCTCCTCACGATATCGTTCAAAAAAACGCCGGGCGATACCGGCATATTTTTCATTGGATTCACAGGTGCGTATGATGCCGCCGTCAGGAAGGGCCAATGCCATCTGCAGCGTGGCATATCCGGTAAAAGTGCCTACTTCCAGCACATTCCGGGCACCGCTGATGCCGACCAGTAACCGCAGCAGTGATCCGACAAGCGGTCCGCTGAGCATCGTGTCGTAAGCCAGCTCCCGGGTAGTTGTTTCCCGGACCTCACGCAACAATGGTGTTTCGGGTTTGGTGATGTGACGGGCATACAATTCGGCTTCGGAGATTGAAAACATACCATGACCGGTTTTAAGGCAGCACAATATCGCTGATTCGGTCGGATACCGTCATGCCGGGGCGGGTTTCCGGGATTCGCAGCAGATGTTTGCCCCCCGGCGGGTTTTCCCCATCAACAGAATCAAAAGTGCGGGTTAAAAAAACTGTAAGCGGAATCTTTCCGGAGATCAGTGTCTGTCCAAAAGTGACAATCGGGTCTAAATCGCGTCGCATGCGATAGCGAATAACAAAGACTCCGGTACGTATTCTCCGGGCTTCGAGGCCCGCCGGCCTCAGCAGGTCATCCAGCAGCAGCCGGAGCAGTTCCCCTTCAAATGTGCCGGATACTTCAACCCCTTCGGTGATCGCCGGATCAAAAATCATATCGGCTCCGGACCTTTCCGATATCACATAAAGTGCCTGGGAGAGCGATTCATTCCGGAACTCGAACTGGTATCGGGAGTTACCTGGTGTATCCGACGGGGCTGCCTGCAAAATTGGTGGCAAGATAGAAATGACGAGCACCACCGGTAGAATCAGCCGACCAGTAAGATGTAATACCGATGGTATGGTGATTTTACGAATCATCACCATAAATATATGGAAAAGATCAGTAATCAAATACCCTATTCTCAGTAGAGCACGATACGGTCATTGGACCAATCGTAGCGGCACTCGGTCAGGTGACAAATCGATTCGATTATAGATTCTACATTATCCGGCGATGGCAGGTAGAGGGATATCTGCCGGGCTGCCAGGGACTCGTTTTCGATCTCGATTTCGGTGAGAAAACGGCGTTCCAGTTCGGTTGCGACCTGCTTGATGGATGATGCGGAGAAGAAAAATCCTTGCTCCCGCCATGCCAGAGCCCGAAGGGTATCCACCTCGCTGGGTGGTGTTGGCCGGACCGTGGTTTGATCGATCTGACTCCATTGACCCGGCTGCAGGAATACCGTATCGTCCGGCTCAAATGCCGATGTAAAGCTGACGGACCCGTTGACAAGGGTCAGTTCGGTCCGGGCATCGGGATCAGTGGACCATGAGCGAAGGTTGAATCGTGTTCCATACACCCGGACTTTTGCATTGTAGGTTTCCACGACAAAGGGTTCATCGGATTCGGGTATGGTAAAATAGGCCTCTCCTTCCAGGCGAAGTGAGCGATGGGCATTGGAACCGGCACGCGTCCAGGTGACACTGGATCCGCTGTTAAGCTCGACCCGGGAGCCGTCGTGCCACTCGTGTGTGAGATATTGGCCACGTGGTGCTTCCACCGTAACCGGCACAAAATAGTACCATCCGGCAAAAACGGCCAGGAACAAAGCTGCAGCTGCTGCGACCGCAAAATAGAGCCGATGGATGCGGGCTCTCTGCTTTTTTGCGGAGCCTGTGGGGGCACCAGCACTTGTCTTGCCGGTTGCTGCCCGGCCGGCCTGGTCCTTGCCCGTGTCCATTGATCCGCCCTTTTCCGTGTCCGTCAATCGGTGCTGCAGGCGCAGCCATTCCGCTTCCAGCGCCTCCTTATCCAGGGCCGCTGACCGGCGCGTGTCACCTGCCTTCTGCCACAGTCGGGCCACCTCTTCCCGCTCATTCTCGGGAAATGCATCAAGTATGGTGTTATCCGGTAAATTTCGTTTCATTATGATTTATGTAATTAAAATATCTGCTATGCGGTCAAGAGGTACAGCTATAAATCGCAATAATTATGTCAATACAATGCGGTAGTTTTGAGAACCGTCAGATCCGTTGTTATCAGGTTGTCTGTGAATTCCGCCATTGTTCAAGATGGTTTCGCAAGGTATGTAACGCACTCACGATATGGTTGTTTACTGTTCTTGGTGCACACTCCATAACAGCCGCGATTTCATGATGATCGAGTCCTTCAAAACGGCTCAATTCAAACGCTTCCCGCTGTCGGTCGGGCAGTGTTTCGATCCATTCATCCAGTTTCTGTTTCAATTCCGGCTCCTCATAATCATTTTCATCATCCGTTTCCGAATCGGCAACCGGCTGCTCCGATACCGGTAAATCATCAATCCGCGATGTTTTCTTTGCTCCGATCTGGTTAATACACCGATTGCGTGTCATCCTGTAGAGTAATGCTTTAAGCGATTTCTCGTCATCAAGCCTGTCACGGATATTCCAAAGATGCGCGTACACGTCCTGCAGGATATCGCGCGCAACCTCGCCATCCCTTACAAACGAATTCGCATAACCATATAGTGGATTGTAGGAATCCATAAACAGCTCTTGAAACGCCTTTTCGTCCGATTCCCGGATCTTCCGGGCCCAATCCTGATACGCCGTAAGGGCTCTCATTTGTATTGTACCATCTCGTTAAAAAAAGATTTTGTGTACAATACGAATTTTTTGTCTTTTATGAGATTCTGATTACATCGTATTCTGCTGATTTTTTTCAGTTTCTGAAAGAACGAATTCGTATATCAATAACTCTGTTCATATATGTTACAAGGGAAAATGGCAGAATGACCAGTACAATTAATTCCGCTTTTTTTACCGGTTTCTTTGTATGTTCACCGATGCTTAAAACCCTTTTTAGTGATAGAAATATGATCTGACAAGCGGATGTTATCCGTAATTCAAACCATGAGAACCATGAGGCGGCGAATCATACTTGCATCATCCAGCCCAAGGAGGCGAATCCTGTTGAAACAAATCGGGATGCATTTTGAAGTAATCCCGGCACAATTTGCGGAAACGGTGGATCCCGCAGCGGAACCGGGCGATACCGTCGAATCGCTGGCCCTTCAAAAAGCCGAGATCGTTGATAACCAGGAAAATCCCCGTTTGGCCCGGCCCGGAACCGGTCAATCCGAAAAGAAACGTGCCGGATCACAGGAATCACATCAGGAATCCGGGCGAACCGAACCATCCGCTGAACCGATACTGGTGATCGGTGCCGACACCATCGTGGTGCGGGACGGTGATATCCTTGGCAAACCAGCCGATTCGGCTGAAGCCAAACAGATGCTCCGCTCGCTCAGCGACAGAACACATCAGGTCTATACCGGTGTCGCCCTGATTCACTATGGAAAAAACACTCAGGTTCAGCGGCGTCTGTTCCACGAACGCACGGACGTCACTTTTGGCAACTTGTCTGATGATGAGATTTCTGCCTATGTAAAAGGCGGCAGTCCGATGGATAAAGCCGGAGCATATGGCATTCAGGACGATCTTGGCGCGCTGTTTGTAAAAAAAATTGACGGTGATTATTATAACGTCGTTGGTTTTCCCCTGTTTCGCTTTTACAAGGAGGTCAATAAGCTGGTGCCCGGACTCGTTACTCCTTTTCAACAAGTTGCCGGAAAGGAACTGTAACGACTCTGCAAGCGATGCCGGACCGCAACGATGTTGGACGGCACACATTACGGATCACCGGCAATGCTCCGATTCATTACACTGCGAAATCACCCCATTGATACCAGCAGCAGCAACCAGTTCAATCCAGTTTTCATGACATTCAACACCGTTTTTCCGGGCACTCAGCCGGCCATTGCCTGGCCGCGATCCAAAGTCAATGGCCCCGCACTTTTTCCGGACCAGCCCGGACTGCTGCCCCCCGCCTTGTTGAAATGGGCTGGTACCCTGCTGGTTCTGTTGTTTTGCACACTGCCCGTCCAGGCACAGGGCACCAATGATTACGCACTGGGAAATCAGTTGCTTCGCGATGGCGAGTTTGAGGAGGCTCTGGAAATTTTTGAACAGCTGATGGAGGAAAATCCCCGCTCCTTTGCTGTTTATGACCGGACAGTTCGTGCGTTGATCAGCCTCCAGCGTTTTGATGATGCCCTCGAAATCACATATCACCGGCTCGAAAATCACGCACGTGATATCAATACGATGGTCAAACTCGGGGAAATCTATCATATTGCCGGCGACCCGGAGGATGCTGCCCGGGCCTGGGACAATGTCCTTGATGAGCACTCCGGCAATCCGCACGCCTATCGCCGCATCGCGGAAACCATGAACGAAAGAAGGCTTTATGCAGATGCCATCGAAATTTACCGGCAGGCCCGTCAGGATTTCAGGGATGAACAGATGTATGCCTTTGAAATGGCGGGCAATTATCTGGCGACCCGGAATTTTGAAGCTGCCCTCGAAGAGTATCTCGACATACTCGGGGCAAGCAATCAGGAAATGAACCGCATCCAGCGTCAGTTGCTCAATTATGATGAGCGTGAACTCTACGATACAGCCATCCTGATGACGGAAGAGCGGATTGACGGCCTCACCCCCGGAAGCGAACGGGATATGAACTACCGGGATTTTCTTGTCTGGCTTAATATGGAACGAGGCCTGTACCGCCGTGCACTTTCCAACGCACGGACTATGGAGCAAAACAGCGGCAACGAGCAACACATGTTATTTCGGGTCGGACGACAGTTGCGCAGTCAGCAGCAATTTGAACTTGCAGAAGAGGCGTTTACCTACTACCTCAACCTGGAGCAGCACTCGCTGCAGGCCCGCAGTTATGAGGAGCTCTCCCGAACGTATCAGGATTGGGCCGGCCACCTGATAGATTCCAATACCGATTTTGGTGGCGCCGCCGATACGCTCTACCGTAAAGCTTTTGATACCGTGGATCGCCTCACCTCCCGGTATCCCCGGTATGACCGGATTATTCAGATCCTGCTCATCCAGGCCGAACTGGCACTCGACCATCTCAAAGAACCCGGCTCCGCAGAAACGTATCTGGAAAGAATGGAAGCCGCCGCCGAATCGGATAGTGACCAGGCATTGCTCTCCTATGTCGAGGGACGAATTTTGCTGTTCCGGTCAGATTTCTCCATGGCACGGGTCGCCTTTACACGGAGCAACCGGATGGCCGGAAATAGTGAAGTGGCTGAAAAAAGCCGGTATTACCTGGGGCTGGGAGATTTTTACAACGAAGATTTCACCTATTCCCGGCTACAGCTGCGCTCACTGGAGCGGCAAAACCACTCCTATTTTGCAAATAATGCGCTACAGTTGCGATACATGATACAGAATGCCCTGGATGACGAAGATGGGGCGGAAAATTTGGAATTGAAACGATATGCGCGGGCCCGGTTCCTCTTCGACACCGGCCAGTATATGGAAGCTGCCGAACAACTGGCTCCTGTATTAAGGGAATCCGCAACCACCAAACTTCATGGAGAATCCACCTTGCTGATGGCCCGGGTACTGCGGCAGATTCATCCGGAAATCGCCTTCCGGGTCGTTGACCATCAGGCCCGCCGTCCCTCTATCCATCATAATGCAGGGGAACGACTGCTCTGGGAACGGGCCCGACTCGCCGAACTCAACTATGTAATGCAGCAGCGCCAAGCCAATGACGGCGCAGAATTTACAACCCTCCTGATCCCTTCCGGCCTTATTGAATCCCTGTTCGGCAGTGATGATGATTATCTTTCCGGCGGCACTCACCCGTCCCTTACTGTCGAACACGTGGTCGAATACTACGAGGAACTCCTGATGCAACATCCCGACGGCTATTACTCTGATATTGTCCGCAACCGGATCCGTGATCTGGAACAACCCGCGTATGAAATTTGATGAATATGAAAATCCTGACCATACTTATTCTACTGTTGCTTACCGCCGGCCAGGCCCGGGCCTCCTGGGTCCTTATTCCGATGGATGACGGGCAGCGGAATCATCTGAAAGCCTACGGTGTGATCTTCCAGCATTTGGATGATGGCTATACCGGAAAATGGCTGCTGAATTACCGGGGTGGAAGTTTTCTGGCATCACAAACCGATAATTTGATCCGACGCAGCCGGACACGCGGGGTCTCTATCGAACAGATCTCTGATAGCCGGGCATCTGCCATTATCAATGAAGTTGAACAACCAAACGTGAATATGTCGGTCATTGAGCTGGAAAAAGCTCCGCGCATTGCGGTGTACACCCCCGACCACACACTGCCCTGGGATGACGCGGTGACCCTTGCTCTGACCTACGCAGAGGTACCCTACGAAACCATCTACAATGAGGAGGTGCTGAACGGTGAGCTTGAAGATTACGACTGGCTGCATCTTCATCACGAGGATTTTACCGGTCAGCACGGCAAATTTTGGGCCGCCTACCGGAACGAACCGTGGTATATCCGTCAGGTTCGCGACCTGGAGCAGATGGCTGAGCAAATGGGTTATGAGAAGGTACCTGATATGAAAAAGGCGGTTGTACGTACGATCAAAGATTATATCCGCAATGGCGGGTTCATGTTTGCCATGTGTTCAGGGACTGATACCTTTGACATCGCCCTGGCGGCAATGGAGGTAGATATCGTGCCGACCGAGCTGGACGGTGATCCGGCCGATCCCGACGCCAATGAGCGCCTTGATTTCTCCAGTACCCTCGCGTTTCACAACTTCGAGGTAACACTTGATCCCGCCGAGTACCGCCACGGCAATATTGATATTCTGGATACACAGCAGCGTATGGCCGAAGTGGACGAAGAGATGGACTACTTCACACTCTTTGACTTTTCTGCCAAATGGGATCCGGTTCCAACGATGCTTACCCAGAATCATGTAAGCAGCATCAAAGGTTTCTATGGCCAGACGACCGCTTTCCAGATGGAAACCTTAAAGAGCAATGTGGTCGTCATGGGAAAAACACCGGGCCGTGAGGAGGCCAAGTACATCCACGGAAACCTTGGGGAAGGGTTCTACACATTTTATGGCGGACACGATCCCGAGGATTACACCCATCGTGTGGGGGATCCCCCGACCGAACTGGACCTGTTCCCGAACAGTCCGGGATATCGGTTGATCCTCAACAATATCCTCTTCCCGGCAGCCCAGCAGCAGGAGATGCAGACATTGTTGTGGCAATAATCCGGATTTTGCACCTTGCAGCTGAAGAAACAAATAACGTTATCTGCCCTGCTTACAACTCTTTCGCGCGATCCCAGATTCGGTCCATCTCTTCAAGTGAGGTGTCCCGGAGATTTTTCCCCTCTCCTTCCAGCACCTTTTCGATATGCTGAAACCGGAACTTGAACTTCCGGTTGGTAAGCCGCAGGCAATCCTCGACATTAAGTCCGGCCAGCCGCCCGACATTCACAAGGGAGAAGAGCAGATCACCAAATTCATTCGCTTTCTCCTCCTCACTCCCCGATTCGGCCACCTGGTGGAACTCTTCGATCTCTTCCAGCAGTTTGGGCCATGCCTGCTTCCAGGACTGCCAGTCAAATCCAACGGCAGCGGCTTTATCCTGCATGCGTTGCGCCTTGATGAGTGCAGGCAGCGTATCAGGCACTCCCTGGAGCACCGACGAGCGTTCGGCCTCTTTCATCTTGAGGTCTTCCCAGTTTCGGATGACCGTTTCGGAGTCATTGGCCTGTGTCTCGCCAAAAACATGGGGGTGTCGACTGATTAATTTCTCCTGAATTCCGTAAATCACATCACCGATCTCAAACCGTCCGCTCTCTCTGGCAATTTCGGTATGAAACACCACGTGCAACAGCAAATCTCCAAGCTCCTTTTTCAGTTCGGCAGGATCGTCTTTGTCAATTGCTTCAATCGCCTCGTATATTTCTTCCACCATCAGATCCTTGATCGATTGATGGGTCTGTTTACGATCCCACGGACACTCCTTTCGGAGCGTTGCCATGATTTCTACAAGATCAGAAAAACTGCGTGTTGGTTTGCGTGGTTCAGCCATTAAATAAAGGTTCAGACAGGTGTATCCAGTTCCCACCGTTTAAATGAACCTCCGTAAAACTCCGATAAATCGGAGAGGTAGTCACTCAGATCATTGATGGTTTGATGATCCGGTGTTACAATCGCATTAGCGAGGCAGATCCAGCAGGAACCGGTTGGAATGACGTTGACATCCCAGTTCTCTTTTTGCAACCGGGCGGCCATGTAATATGCAGAACTTTCGTCATATACTTCAATATAAAAAACAATTGAACGCTCCACTCCTGTCGGGGTAGTTGCCCACGCACCGAAATACTCCTCTTTTGCTGCTGCCGGTTTTATTTTCCCCATATCATTCGAGTCTGTAGTTCCGTATTCATTTGCAAGAGATTTGCAATTTTCAGGTGTCATTGTGTGGAATTAATTTACAAATCATATATTCTTCACACAAAATTAATAATTGAAATTTAATGCAAATATCATGGCAAATGGCCTCCCAGGGCCATATTAGCCGGCCGCTCACAAGAAGAGAGTGATTATTATATGTTTTATCCGTATAATCAATCTATTCAACCATTCGGCGAAATAATTTCTGGCCGATTCATGGTTTTTTAAAGGGATGATCATGTGAAAGTGCTAAAAATCGGAACGCCATCCGACACGGAAGCGTTACTTTGAAGCACAAACCGAACATAAATCCGGGGGTGACACAAGCTCAGGAGTCTTGGTTCGTGTACCGAATATTGAATCCTGAAACTGTTGATTACATCTGATGAAAACGTAGCAAATTACTGAAAGCCGGAACCTGCGCAAGCTCGTACTTGAGCGGCCGTCGCCTGTCAGATTTTGAGATAAGTGGAAGCGTGTATGTATAAAATAATATGATTTTTTGATACCGGCGGAACACCTTGAAGCACCCTGTAATTCGGGTACATCAATAGACAAGTATCTTATTTCATCACCCGAAGCAGTCATAAGACAAATAATTACCGAAACTAATTAGTGAAACACGGAGTATTTATGAGCAAAATTGATCCAAAAACCATTGATACCGAAAAATACCCGAATATTAACCGGGGCCTAGAAGGTATCATCGCGTTTCATTCCACAAAAAGTAAAATCAACGGTGAAGAGGGGGAACTCATTTATGCGGGATATAATATTGATACCCTCGCAGAAAATGCCACCTTTGAGGAGGTTGCGTTTCTGCTCTGGCATGACCGGCTTCCAACACAAGCCGAACTGGACGACCTGAACAAAAAGTTGATTGCCGAGCGTGAACTTCCCCAGGTAGTCGTTGATTATATCTCAAACACCAATAAGGATGCCGAGCCGATGTCGGTTGTTCGAACAGCGGTATCGATGCTCTCCGATTTTGATGAAGAGGCTACCGACAACGAGCCGGAAGCCAACTTGCGTAAATCGATCCGCATGACGGCCAAAATGCCAGGTATTATCGCCGGATTCCAGCGTGCACGGGATGGCAAGGAGATCATCTCGCCTCTCAAAGAGGGCAGCACCGCCTATAACTTCCTCTACATGCTCAATGACGAACGTCCAGGCAAAAACGCTGAAAAAGTGATGGATATCTGCCTGACTATCCACGCTGAGCACGGAATGAACGCATCAACCTTTGTAAGCCGCGCAATCTGTTCCACCGAGTCCGACATCTATTCGGCGGTAACCGGTGCGATCGGATCCCTGAAAGGCCCGTTGCATGGCGGAGCCAATACGGCAGTAATGAACATGCTGCTGAAACTTGACCGGGATGACGATGTCGAAGCTTTTATCAAAAAACGCCTGGCGGAGAAGAAAAAAGTGATGGGCTTTGGACACCGGGTCTACCGTACCATTGATCCACGCG
>Ga0207421_10003605_pt1 | contig 18336 bp, 14 predicted proteins | sample SodLakKL_010_SED_4_FD_187542 | JGI IMG/M metagenome (GOLD analysis project Ga0207421, IMG submission 187542) | Alkaline sediment microbial communities from Lake Tanatar, Kulunda Steppe, Russia - 8KL_010_SED (SPAdes) (version 2) | ecosystem: Environmental > Aquatic > Non-marine Saline and... | reverse complement strand
CAATGGCAAAAAAACGATGGATCTTTAATTATTCGCTGGGATAATTCTCCCCACCATAGAAATTTAAACACTTTTCCTCATCATCAACACATAGGTAACTTAATAAGACCTTCAAAGGTAATGACCTTAAAAGATGTATTAACCATTATCGAAAACGATGCAGAATAGAGGCTTGCAAGACCGGAGAAAAAACTGATTCGGGATGTGTTAAAAATGGCTCAACCATTTCAAGATTTATACCAGGATTTGCAAAAAGAAGCCAGAGCAAAAGGGGTAGAGGAAAGCAAGCTTGAAGTAGCGAAAAAAATGCTGGGAAAAAATATGGAAATTGACATAATAGCGGAAATCACCGAGCTTTCCACTGAAACAATCCGGAAGCTAAAGGAACAGCTCAACTAAGCCTGTTTAGGCATTTTTATAAAACGGGAGTGCCATTTGGCCTCCCGTTTTATGTGCTTTGCACTAAAGCCGCTTTTTCCTGGTTACCCCCCAGGCGACTTCGCTTTCCTTCAGCTTTAACACCGCAGCTGTCAGTTCCTTTTCCTCGGTATGGGTATAAATTGCCGTTTTTTCTATGTTGGTATGCCCCAGCAACTGGGCCAGCCGGTTGATATCCACCCCTTTCTGGTGCAGGTGGGTGGCAAAGGAATGCCTGAAGGTGTGGGGCGAAACCCGCTTTTTCACCCCTGCCCGTTCGCCGCATCCCCGCACAATGCGGTAGATCCGGCTCTTGCCCAGCGGTTTGTCCCCTTTGCCGGGGAAAAGATAATTTGAATTAACAGCCTGCCCGGCTCTTTCTTTTATGTATAGCTCCAGCACCCGCTGCAAAAACGGATGCACAGGAAGCAGCCTGGACTTATCTCCCTTCCCTTTTTCCACGTACAGTTCAGAAAGATCTTGACAGAAATCTTTCACTTGGATGTGCTGCAGCTCTTCCAGCCTGAGACCACTATAATAGAAGAAAAGCAAAATACAGAGGTCCCGCAAGTATGCAGGACCCGGTTCCACAGCCAGGAACAGGGACTCCACTTCTTCCCAGGAAAAATGTTCTATTTCTTTTTTCTCCACCCGGGGTTTTTTTAGCTTCCGGGCAAGATTGGACTGGATCAGTTCCCGCTGGACAGCAAAGGTGTAAAGGGCTCTCAAGCTGGAAATCATGCTCTCCAGGGAAACGGGCTGGTAATCCGCCTCAGTGCGCAGGAAGGCCAGATAGTTTCTCAGATGGTGGATCTTGATTTCCTGGATATCCTCCACCCCCTGCTCTTCTTCCATGTACCTGCTGAATATGTTCAAGTGGGACCAGCGCAGGTAGACGGTGCTGGGGCTGCCATGCTGTTCGTACTGCAGGTATTCCAGGTACTGTTCGATGACTGTATGCAGGTTCACTTTTTTCTCCCTTCGTTTCTGCTGTCTAAAATACGCAAAACTGTGCTTGCTCCTTGTGCCAATATTGGTGCTGCCCGTACTTGAAGCTAACTGCCCGGTAAATGAATTTTTTGCAGCAGAATTTAGTTTTCCGCGCCATCGAACAGGAGGGTCTCCAGCTTGCTGGAGATGTTGAGCCTTTCCACCCCTTCCCGCAGGTGTTTTAAATCGGTGTGGGTGTAGATGGAAGTGGTGCGGATGCCGGCGTGCCCCAGCAGTTTGCCCAGGGTGTTGATGTCCACCTCCTCACGGTAAAGATGAGTGGCGAAAGAATGCCTGAGCATATGCGGGGTCACTTTTTTTTCCAGGCCGGCCTTAACAGCGCATTCGGCTAAGATGTGGTGGATATAGTCGGCACTGATCTGCCTGCCCTGGCGGTTGCAGAACAAATGGCCCTGGGCCAGCTCCGGCGCCCCGGCCAGGTACTGCTGGACCTGCTCTGTCAGCCTTGCGTGAAGAGGAACCTGGCGGAAACGGCCCCCCTTGCCCTTGACAATTTTCACAAATCCTTTTTCCAGGTCCAGGTCATCCCTGTGGATATGGACCAGCTCGCTGACCCGAACCCCGGTATAGTAGATAAACATCAGGGCGGTCTTGTCCCGCAAGCCGGCTGCCGTGTCGGTTTTGCCCGCGATGCTAAACAGTTTTTCGATCTCCTCCCGCTGCAGGTGTCGGGGATGCTTTTGCGGCCTTTTGGGGCTGGGCAGGTTTTCAGCAGGGTTTTTTTCCAGGTACTCCGAATCCACCAGGAAGTTAAAAAACGATTTCAGGGCCGTCACACGCCGGCGCAGGGTATTGGCCTGGTTGCCCCGGTCCCGGGTCAGGTAGCGCAGGTACTGTCCCAAAAGCTCGGGTGTCAAATCTTCCGGGGCGGCGCAGCCCAGCCCTTGCGCCTCTATAAAGGTTGTAAAAATGCCCAGGTCGACCCTGTACCCCCTGCAGGTGACCGGGGAACGGTTCAACTCCACCATCAAGTAGTCCATAAATTCATCGATCAGTTTCTGGATCGGCTGCAAAGAACGCTCACCACCTGGAGGACAAAGTCTGTTATCTGTTACTTCCGTTACGAGCTCTTAATTTTTATTGCTCCGCCTGTTTTGCCCACAAATCTGGAAGCAGAGGGGTTGGCAAAGCAGGAGGCAGCCAGACGGTTCTGGCGCTTTAACTTTTGTTCCTTCCTTTTGTCCCGGAAACGCTCGAACCCTCGCCACGGCTCCGCCTGCGAAAAGCCAGGAATAATAACGCCTCAGTTATACCCGCTTACTCCTTGCCCGGCTTTTTCTTTCCCTTTTTCTTTTGTTCTTCCATATGCTGGTACAACCGGTAAAGCAGGAGTAAAAACTTGAACCGTTTCCAGGTAAACAGCAGGGCAAAGCCCAGGACCAGACCCAGCCAGAGGCTGTGTACTCCGCCCCAGAAAGCCGAGGGGATGGAGAGTTCCGGGCGGATAAAAGCGCCGGAAAGGGAAAGCAGCGCCAAAACGCCTGTTGCAGAAAACACCTTGGCGAGGCGCCCGGTTTGTCCCGGCTCCGGGCGGCCTTTCAGGTACAGGCCCAATAGGGCCAGGGGATAGCCCACGGCAAACTCCAGCGGGCGGGGACGGCTGCCCAGCAGCAACTCCATCCGGTTTAGAAGCTGGCTTTCCGTGGCCAGCATATCTCTGACGGCCCCGGTGGGCAGCAGGACCACCAGCACGATCAGAGCCAGCTTTGTGGCGGGACCGAACAAAAACGTGGAAAGGCTGCGGCCGTCAAAACGGGGCAAGCCCACAGGGTTGGGCAGTCCCCAGGGCCAGGGCAGCGGTTCGGCCAGGACAGGGGCCTGGTCATTTTCATTGGCGCAAGAAGTGCGGTAGCGGAAGGCCCAGAAGGAAATCAGGGCCAGGGGGAGAAAAAAATTGATACTGCTCAAAACTGCCGGCACAGTTTCCGGGCCCGAAGCGGCAAAAAGTCCCCGGGCCAACAGCCCGCCGGCTAGGGCCCAGAAAAAGGCGCTGACAAGCCGCAGGGTGGAATGCAGGAAATGAGTTTTATCCAGTTCCAGGGAGCGGGCCACGGCATCCAGGTCTTCTTTACCGGCAACAGGTTGCTGGTCCAGATGGCTTTCACAGGGAATAATCAAAAACAGCAGGGTCCCATACAGCGGCAGGGCCAGCACAGCTAACATGGAAAACAGCAGGGAAAAAAGCGCCGGTGAAATAACCCAGAGCAAGCCCAACACGGCAGCACATCCGGCAAACCCGTAAAGGGAATAGCGAAATGGCAGCAGGACAAAAAACAGCGGAAACAAAACCAGAGCAGCACTGAGACCGGCCAGCAGCAGCAAAACCACGACGGGGTGAGCCGAACTGACTGCGGCCGGGGGCAGATTAATGCCTGCATGGACCGCACCCAGCATGGATGCAGCGATCACGACAACCCAGAAACGCTGCAGGCGCCACTGGACATCTATCTGGGAACGGGGAACGAAACGATACATTGCTCACCTGTCCTTTACCAGAAAACTCTTTAGAACACCACCACTTGATCACCTCATTATTTTACCACATCTTGATCAAAATGAAAAAACCCGGGGCAAAAAATATTGTCCCGGGCTAAGGATATGATGAGAGGCGAAGGGCCAAGTTCCTGGCGATCCACATAGATCACACAAAAGCTATCTGGAACGGGGTTTTCGCCTCTATTCCGCAGGGGGAACGCCCTGTTCATCCCAGCCGCGCAGCCGGTAGTATTCCCCGACCATGAAGTCCAATTCCTGCCGGGTAATCACCTGCTGCCCTGCTTTGTCCAGTGGTTCGTCGAAAAAGCGGGCGGGCAGGGTGTCGTCGGCCCTAGTTACACCTGCTTCCAGGTTGAAACGGCGGGCCCGGGATACAATATCATTGGCGATGGATTTAAGTTCCTCTTTGTTTCGCTTCTGCCCCGTGGTGGCCTCCACGACAACAGCCAGGTCATCCCAGGTGACCATATCCCGGTAAAAGCGGCAGTAGATCAGGCAGTCGAACAGGGTCATACGGTTCTCAAAATCGATAAACAGTTCGGCCTTGCCTTCCACCTGCTCCGGTGGAATCATCCCGCTTAACTCCGGCTTGTAGAATGTGGCCCGCAGGTGGCAGGCGCCCCGGTCGGATATAGCGTAGCCCAACCCCATCCCTTTCAGGTAGCGGGGGTCATAGCCCGGTGGTTCCATCCCTTTGACGTGGATGGCCAGGTCTTCCAGGCCCAGGCGGGCGGAAGCAGCCACGATTCCCTGGGATAACAGCTCACCCAACCCCCTGCGGCTCGCAATGTCATTAAACAACCGGGCAACGGCATCGACGTCGCCATACAGGGGAGCGTCTTCCAGCTTACCTTTCACTCCGGCTTCCATGGCGAAAGCGGCCAGGTTCCCGGCGCTGATGGTATCCAGGCCCAGGCGGTCACAGAGATCATTTAAATAGACGATCTCTTCCAGGGAGTCGATACAGCACAGCCCTCCAAGGGCATAAATGGTCTCAAACTCAGGGCCTTCGATCTGCAATCCCCGGTGACGACCCCGGAGTACCGTGGTGAGCTTGCCGCAGGCCATAAAGCAGCCCCGGCAGGCCTTGGAGCGGACTTCCATGGTATCCTGCATGGTTTCGGCGCTGATCTGCTGCCAGTTTTCCATCTTTCCCTGGTGCCAGTAGCGGGTGGGAAAAGAATTGACTTCGTTGAGCATGGCGACCATCATGGGCGTGCCATAGGTGTAATAGGCTTTGACGCCGGGGTTATCCCGGCCTTTTTCTTTCAGGTCGCTGATGTATTGTTTCAACAGCTCGGGATCGGCCTGGGGGGCCCGGACATCGCCGCTGAAAACCAGGCCCTTGATCTTTTTGGAACCCAGGACCGCACCCATCCCGCCGCGTCCCGCTGAACGCCAGTAGTTATTCTTGATACAGGCAAATTTGACCAGGTTTTCCCCGGCAGGACCGATAACCAGGGCCTGAGCCGCTTTGATACCTACCTCTTCTTTCATCCGGTCCTCGGCCTGGTAACTATCCAGGCCCCAGAGGTTGTCGGCCTCGTGGAAAGTCACCCCGCCGTTGTTAATGTGCAGATAGACCGGGGTAGATGAACTGCCTTCCAGGATGAAGGCATCAAACCCGCTGCGCTTCATCTGCGGGGCCACGTGCCCCCCGGAATAGGATTCGGCATATATCCCCGTAAGCGGGGACTTGCTGAAAACCCCGTAGCGGGAAGAAGCGGCGATATGGGTATCGCAGGCAGGGCCGGTGGTAAATATGATCTTGTTTTCCGGGGCCAGGGGATCGACTTTGGGGTCAACTTCTTCCAGGAGCAAATGGGTGCCCAGCCCCTTGCCCCCGATGCAGCGCTGGAACACCTCCGCCCCGATTTCCTCCACAGTAAATTTTTTTTCTTCCAGGTTTATGCGCAGCAATTTTCCATGGTTCCCGTAAATCATTGCTCTCCCTCCTCACGGGACGATAAGAAGGAAGCGGAATAATTTCCTCGTTCCGGGGTCCGGGTTCGAAGTTCCGGATCCTTCTGCTTATCCCTGTCTGCAAACTCCTATAGAAATGAAGTATTTCTAGCCCCACCAACCGCGAACTTTCATTACCTCGGCCAGGCGTTTCAGGGCGTACATGAAAGCCGCTTCACGCATGGTCGTCTCGTCGGAGCACTCACAATGGTAGTCATAGATCTGGCTGAAGGCCTCCATCATCTTCCGCTGCAGCTGCTCCTCGATCTGCGCTTCCGGCCAGTAGTAGTTGTAATTGTTCTGCACCCATTCGAAGTAAGAAACAATGACACCGCCGCTGTTGGCCAGGATATCGGGCACAACCAGGACGCCTCGCTCATTGAGGACCTTGTCACCCTCGGGGGTGGTGGGGCCATTGGCGCCCTCGCCGACAATCTTGGCTTTGACCGTGCTGGCGATTTCAGGTGTAATCTGGTTTTCCAGGGCGGCCGGGATAATGATCTCGCAGTCCATGGCGTAAAGCTCTTCCGTCGTGATCTGATCCGACCCGGGAAATCCTTTCACCGAACCCGTCTCGTTTTTATACTCTTTGAGCGCTAACGGATCCAAACCGTCGGGATTGTACGCGCCGCCCGAAGAATCGGTTACAGCCACAATCCTGCAGCCCGCCTGGTTGAGGAAATGGGCGGCGAAATAACCCACATTGCCGTAGCCCTGAATGGCAGCACAGGATTTGTCCAGTTCAATGTTTTTCACCCGGGCGGCTTCACGGACGGCGTAAAATGTCCCCCGCGCCGTGGCGGTCTCCCGTCCCACACAGCCACCCACATCCAGGGGTTTGCCCGTAATGACCCCAAAGTCATTGAACTGCCTGATCTTACAGTATTCGTCGGCCATCCAGGCCATCACCTGGGCATTGGTATTGACATCAGGGGCGGGGATATCCTTTTCCGGGCCCAGGACCGGGGCCATGGCCTGCATATACTGCCGGCTTAACCGCTCCAGCTCCTTGACTGAAAGTTCACGGGGATTTACCGCGATGGCCCCTTTGCCACCGCCGAAAGGAACGTGGGCGACAGCGCATTTAAAGGTCATCCAGATAGAAAGGGCCTTGGTTTCATCCGCATCCACATCGGGATGGTAACGGATCCCTCCCTTGTATGGGCCCATAACGTTGTTGTGCTGGGCGCGGTAGCCAGTGAAAACGCGGACTTTCCCGTTGTCCATTTCCACAGGGAGGGCGCACTCCACCAGCCGGTCAGGCGACTTCAGCCATTCGTAGACGTCATCGGGAAGGTCCAACTGCTCCACGGCCCGCTTCACCCGCCCCTGGGCCACCTGGTAAGTATTAATTTTTTCCTTGGCCTGTGCATCCATACGCAAAATACCTCCTTAAAAAAGATAAAACAATCGCAAAACCGGGATCAGGGAACAGGAAAACAAAAAGCCTGGAAGTTCAAAAACAGGAAAACAATCTCTGGTGATCTTCTGTTGTAGTGTTAAGCATCACTGCTTAGCCGAATAGGTCACTAGATTTTATCTTCCTGCTTACACCTCGTTTTCATAAAATTCTACATATCCTTTGCTTTTCCTCTACTTAATTTGCTCTACCCGAAAAACCTGAAGCTGGAGTGCTTAAGAAGAATAAATGATTGTTCTCAGGAACCCGGATTTTGAACAGGTCGGGCAGATTGGCCGGGTTCGTTGTAAGCTTGCTGAAATAACCAGTCGACGCCTGCAAACAAGCCCCATGAATATCGTGGAAATCTTGGGCAAATTCTATCAGGCTATCGCCCTTGGCAGCCTTTCAGTTTGCCTTTGTACTCCACAGTAATACCCTGTAACCCGGCAGCAGACAAGGGCCGTCAAAAAACCTCGAGGTATCTCTTGACGCCTGTCGATGTAAACCATAAGATAAGTAAGGGATACGCTTTACGTTTGCCATAAAACAAGGCAGTTCTGTAGAACAAGTAAGCTCTGTGGAAAAACCGAAAATCAAGCTGAACCTGGGGGTGAATGAATGGGCAACAACTTTATCGGTGTATTTGAAACGGCAAACTGGATCCTGTGGATCCTGGCAGTCTACCTGGTGGTCATTGTCCTGCTGGGCCTTTTCTATTCCCGCCGGATCCACGAATCCGACGACCTGGTTTTAGCCGGCCGGCAGCTGACCCTGCCTTTTTTGGTCCCTTCCATCGTGGCTACCTGGGTCTGCGCCGGGGCCATCATGGGTGCCGCAGGCTACGGCTACCTTTTCGGGATGCAGGGGGTAATTTTTGACCCCTGGGCACCCTTTTTGTGCATGATCCTGGTAGGGATTTTTTTCGCCTACCGCATGCGCCAGGCGGGCTACACCACGGTGGTGGATTTTTTTAATTCCCGCTTCAGCCCGCGAATGGGCTTTCTCTACATGCTCATGCAGGTCCTTTCCGCTGTAGGCTGGTTGGGCGGCCAGCTGGTAGCCCTGGGCATTATCATCCATCTTTCCACCGGTTTCCCCATGCAGCTGGCCATTATTATTGCCACCATCGCCATTATTATCGTAACGACCAGTGGGGGCTTGTGGGCCCTGTCCCGGGTGGATGCCATCGGCTTTCTTTTGGTCTTTGCCGGCCTGTTGATTATGCTCCCCGCTGTCATGGGCGATGTGGGCGGATGGACAGAATTTACCGCCCGGGCCAGCAACTGGGCTGAACTGCCGCCCTTTGCCATGACACCGGTGGCGGCGGAAGAGGGCGGATACCTGTGGTATACCGGGATTATCGGGATTGTTTATTACATATCGGCCTGGGCCGCCCTGGGGCTGGGAGACGTCCCCAGCCAGGTGCTGATGCAGCGGGCCCTGGCCGCCAAAACAGCCAAAACGGCCTCCAGCGCTTTTGTCGTCAGCGGGGTTACGTACCTGTTCCTGGGCATGATCCCCGTCCTCATCGGCATGGCTATGTTCACCGGGGGGCTGGAGCTGACTGTGGAGCAGGCAGAATACGTGCTGCCCTGGGCGGCCGACAACCTGCTTTCCGGGCCGGCGGCTACATTGTTCATCGTGGCCCTGGCAGCAGCCATTATCAGCACCTCGGGAGACAGCGCCCTGATCGTGGCCACCCTTATCGGGCACAATGTCTACCGCTATGCTAAGCCCCATGCCGATAAGCGGGAAGAACTGCGGGTGGTGCGGATCGCTTTGCCCGTCGTCACCCTGGGGGCCATGTCCATTGCCCTTTATTTCGGGACCGTCTACCGCTTGATTGTCTTCACCGGGGCCATCCAGTTGGCCACGGTTTTCGCCCCGTACGTGGCCGGCTTTTTCTGGAAAAAAGCCAACTCTTTCGGGGCCATTGCCGCCTACGTCAGCGGAGCCGCCGCCTGGGTTGTTTTCTATTTCCTGACCCTGCCCAGCACCAAGGAAGCAAACCTGGGCGTAATGGTGGAAGGGGAAGTCTACATGGATTGGGCCATCTGGGACGCCATCTATATCTCCCTGATCCCCGCTTTGGTAGTCAGCTTCATCGCCCTCATCGGTGTATCCCTGGCTACCCAGGACCGGGATCGCCCCCGGCCCATGGTGGGCGCAGACGGCAAAGAACTGGAAAAAAGCGCCCAGTATTTCTGGTCCCGCTAAAGAACACATAGAGAACAGAAAGAGAACGCAGCAGGACGGTTCTTCGAACACAAAAAGGCGGTTCTTAAAGGGGGCAATTCGGAAGTTTTGCGCACAGAAAAGCTCAACTTACGAGCACACAGGGACGGTTTTTCTGTTTCGCTAACTGTGTGCTCCAGGCTTTTAACAGTGAAGTCTTGCGCATCTTTGGCAAGAATTCTATCGCGCAGCACAGCTGTACGGAAAAAATAATGGTTCTGGCTCGTCCAGGTTGGGAGGTATCTAGCATGTCCGTTTATTTTGAGCCCTGGGAGGAAATAATCTGCAGCTCCCCGGAAGAAGCCCGGGCCTTTATCCTGGGCATCCCTTTCGACGGGGCAGTTTGTGCCCGAAAAGGGGCAGCGGAAGCGCCGGAACAGCTGCGCCGGCTCTCCGGGCTGTTGACCAGTTTTACCGAGGAAGCTGTCAGCCCGGACTGTTTTTTGGTCTACGATGCCGGCGACGTGACTTTCCCCCCCGCTCCCGGCCGGGGAGAAAAACAGGACAGCATAAGGGGTGAACTGGAAGGGGGCAGGGAAACAACTCCGACCGGACCGGGCAGGGCAGGGGGAAAGCAAGCGGGTGACCTGGAAAACTGCAGGGATAAAACATCGGCCGGGCCGGAAGACAGTGCCCGGGTTTTGGACTATTTCCAGGCAGTGGAAGAGCAGGGGCGAAAACTGCTGGAAAAAGGGCGTTTCTGCCTGTTCCTGGGCGGGGACCACAGCGTGTCCATCCCCCTGATTCAAGCCTTTTCCCGGGTTTTTGCCGGGAAAAAAGTGGGCATTTTGCATTTTGACGCCCACCCGGATCTGCACCAGGAATATGACGGGGTGCCCTGGTCCCACGCCTGCACCCAGCGGCGAAGCCTGGAACGGGAAGGGATGAGGCCAGGGGACCTGGCCCTGCTGGGCGTGCGCAGTTTTATGGCCGAAGAAGTCCAGTTCCTCGGCTCCCACCCGGAAGTTCTGGTCTTCAAGGCCCGGGACATTTTCAAAAAGGGCCCGGCAGCCGTAGCCCGGGAAGTGACAGCACATTTCCAGGACTACGAGGCCCTCTACCTGAGTATCGATATCGATGTCCTGGATCCGGCCTATGCCCCGGGAACGGGAACCCCGGATGCCGGAGGTTTAAGCACCCGGGAGCTGCTGGAACTGGTTCGGGAACTGGCGGCCTCGCTGCCTGTCAAGGCAGCCGACGTAGTGGAGGTGTCCCCTCCCCTGGACACCTCCAACATCACCAGCCTGGCCGCCCTGAAAATCATCTATGAACTGGTAGCCGCCGTGCTCCTAAAGGACAGCGATGAAAGTGGAAGTTAGCTGCCCTGGACCTTAGCGGGCCTTATGTGAAAAGTTACGGGCGACGGCGGCGCAGGTAATCGCCGGCCAGGCGCAGCAGAAGGTCCATCTCCGGAACCCGCAAAAACCAGGCTGCCAGGTAATAGACGGCGGCACCCAAAGCGGCGGTGCTGAGTAAAACCCCCAGCCCGGCAAAGGGCCGTTCCAGGAGATAAATCCAAACATAGAGGTAAGGCAGCAGCACAGCCACCATAATCAGGGTGGCCAGGGTGCTGCGGTAAATGGGGTGGACCAGGTCGCCAAAGGAAATCTGGACCCGGCGGCTCAAGATGGCCAAAAGCCACAAAGCGCCCAAAGTAAAGGCCAGGGAAGTTCCCAGGGCGATCCCCCCGTGGCCTAAAAAAGGCATCAGAATCACGTTGAAACCGGCATTGGAAGCCACCATGCAGATATTCACCTTGACCAGGGTTTTCACGTCCTGCAGGGCGAAGTAGATACGGTTGCAGTAGCAGTGCAGGGAAAAGCCCAAAAGCGCCGGCGTATAAAACAGCAGGGCATAGGAAGTCATATCCGTGGCCGCACCGTCAAAGGCCCCCCGCTGGAACAGCACTTCCACCAGCGGGCTCCGCAGCAGGAACATTCCGGCCATGACCGGCAGCAGCAGGAAAAAGAATAAAGAAATCCCCCACTTGATCTGCCGCTTAAAGGAATCCATATCCCTCTTGCCCAAAAGGTCCACCAGGGTGGGGTAGAGGATGACAATTACAGCGGAAACAAACAGGGCCTGGGGCAGCATATAGATCCGCTCGGCATAATTCAGCGCCGAGATACTGCCCGGCTGGAGAAAAGAAGCAAACAGGCGGTCCAGGATATGCTTTAGCTCCAGGACGGCGCTGGAAAGAAGGATGGCCGGCATCAAAGCGGCTACTTTTTTTAATCCCGGGTGCTGCCGGGAAAGGCCCCGGCGAAACCGAAAGAATGTGCGAGGCAGAAAGGGCAACTGGATCAACAGCTGGGAGGCCACCGCCAGCAAGCTGCCCCAGGCCAGCCCCTCGACCCCGTAATAAAAACCCAGGTAAAGGGCGCTGAAGATGACAATAATATTGTGGGGGGTATTGACCAGGGCCGGAACGATAAAGCGCTGGTGGCTGTGCAAAAAGCCGGTGGCCAAACCCGAAAGGCCGATGAAAAAGATGCCCGGGATCAAGATCCGGGTCAACTCCACGGCCAGTTCGAAGGTCTCTCCTTTAAACCCGGGAGCCAGGATAAAGACCAACTGGGGAGCCAGCAAAAAGCCGATTATTGCCAGGGCCAAAAGCACCATCATGGTGTAAAAGGTCAGTGTATTGACAAAATGATGGGCGTTTTCGCTTCCTTTATAGGGGGCGAAAACGGTAATAAAAGTACTCTTCAGGGCATCGCTGAAAGAATAAAACAAGATGGTGGGCAGCAAAATGGCAACCAGGTAGGCATCGGCCTCGGCGCTGGTCCCAAAGCGGTAGGCCACGGCCACCTCCCGGAAAAAGCCCAACACCCGGCTGGCCAGGGTGGCCAGCATGACCAGGCTCATAGACTTGACCAGTCCCCCGCGATTTAAGTCGTCCTGCAACGAGAGTTCCTCCTTAACTAACTGCTGCCAGACTTCTGCCAGAATAGCTGCTGCACGTGGCTTGGTTTGGCATCTGCCTGCCAGCCTGGCTGTAAGCCGGTTGCAAAGGCATACCCCATTAATTTATATGCAGGCAGGGTAAAATCCTTTTTCCTGAACAAATTTCCTCTATGTAAAGCTCCGGGTAGTTATGTTATAATATTAAAATGTCGTAAACAATTGCTCAGCCGCAAAGAGATCCGGGCAATTACTGTTGTAACCATAATTAGTTGAGGGGAAAGAAGGCCCGGCAATGCAGATAGAAACCTACCACCCGGGAGACGAACAGGGCATTTTGGAACTGTTTGCCCGGGTTTTTGGCCAAAATAAAGACCTTGACAAGTGGCGCTGGGAAAATATGGATAACCCCCGGGGAGCGAGCCTTTTCGCCTTATTGAAGGAAGACAATACCGTCCGGGGACACTTGTGCCTGCAGTTGGGCCTGGTTAAACTAGGGGAAGAAACCGTTCTCTGCGGTCAACGGATAAATTCCATGATTGAACAGAAATACCGGCATAAAGGGGTTTTTGAGCAGATGTTCCTGCATTTGCTGGAACAGGCCCACAATCGTAAACTGGGCTTCATATTTGGTTTCCCCAACGCCCAATCCCTGCGGGCCCTGCAAAAAATATACCCTACCGAGGCCGTTGCGCAGACACCCCGTTTCCTGAAATTTTACCGGGGTGAAGCAGCAGTCTCGCGGAAGATCAACCACCCTGTGCTCTCCAGGGCAGCCGGCCTTGGCCTGGATGTTTTTTTGTATTTTAAAAACCGGAAGAAAGCCTCCACGGACAAGGTTTCGGCCCTAAAACAGTTTGATCAACGAATCGACCAGCTCTGGCAGCAGGTGTCAGCCGGGATTCATGTGGCTGTAGTCCGTGACAGCGCCTATTTAAACTGGCGCTATATCGATTCTCCGACCCAGTACCAGGTGCTGGTTTTTGAGCAGGGCGGCGAAGTGCAAGGCTACATCGTTTTGTTGGCTGAACCCGATGGCATGGGGCATATCGTGGACCTGGTGGCCCTTGAGCAAGCGGAAACGGTGCCTGCACTGCTAAGTGCCGCCGATGAATACCTGCGGCCCCGCTGCAGCATGCTCTCCTGCTGGTGCCTGGACCAGGGCCAGGTTTCCCCGCAACTGCGTCGCTATGGCTTTTTCAGTCTGCCCAGCCAGAACACCCTGGCTGTCTCCAATATCGGTGTCACCAAGCAGGCGATGCAAGTTTTGCTGGACCGGGAGAAATGGTATGTGATGATCGGCGATTCGGACTATGTATAGTATGGAAATGGAGTTTTAAGTTTCCCGGCATCGGCTCCGGTTATCTTCGTGGAAACGATATGCTTACGTTGTATTTTGGGAGGGTTTGTTGTAATGAAGGAAGCGCTCAAAGGACTGACAGAGTGGCCGCTGCGGGGCTTTAACAGGGTCTTTCTCTGCACGTACTATGCCCTGATGCGGAAACGGTATCAGCTGGAACCTGTGGAAAACCTGCAGCGGATGCGCCTGTTGGTGCTGGCTCCTCACGTTGATGACGAAGTGATTGGCTGCGGGGGCTACCTGAGCTTCCTTGCCCGCCAGGACAATGTGATCCGGTGTATCTACACCACCGATGGAGCAGCCAGCATCCACCCGGTGATGTCCCGCCGGGAAATCGCGCGGGCCAGGGAGAGGGAAGGGCGAGAGGTGGCCTCCTTTTACGGTTTTGAGCCTCCCGTCTTTTTGGGCGAAGAAGACGGCAAGCTCTCCGTGGAGCCGCCCACGGTCCAAAAGATCCGACCGTTCATTGAATCATTTGCCCCCGATGCAGTCTTTCTGCCCTGTTTCCTGGACGGCCACCGGGACCATGTGGCCACTGCCGGTATCGGCCTGCAGGCCATGTCCAGGGCCGGGTTTCCCGGGGACTTTCCCCTGTACCTGTATGCTGTCAACTCCCCGCTGACCTACTATACGGCCAACCGGTTTTTTGCCCTGCGGGAAGAGTGGGAGATAAAAAAGCAGGCCCTGGAGCTATTCCAATCCCAGACCCTGCCTTTCGAGGTTTTTTTAACCCTGGACAGCTGCCGCAAAAATGCCCTCAGCAGGTCCCAGCGCCGGGGAGCCAAAGGGGCAGAGTTCTATAGCTTCAGCACCTTGTCGGAGTACTACCGGGTCTTTGCCCTCTACGGCCCGGAAATGTATCGCAACTATCAACAGATCAGCAGCCCCCACAACCTGGTGCGACACTTTTTCAGCGGCTGGCCCCTGAAAAAAGAAGCGGGGGAACATTTCCGGGAATAGAAATTTCCGCGAACAGAAGCAGTTATACCTGCCTGTCGTCCTGCATGCGGCCTGCATCCTGCTGCAGGCGGATGCAGGAGAAGATCACAGCCAGGTTGAGCCAGAAGACAGTGATAATTTTGGGCATGTAGAGGATATGCTCACCGAAGCCCTGGATCATGACTCCCGCCGTGGCAGCCAGGGCAGCAATGGTTATATTTTTCAGGAAGGGATCAACAGCGCCTCGCAGGCTTTTGATCCCTTTTTTCATCACGCTGGCCAGCAGCCAGATAAACAGGGTAAAACCGACGATACCCGTTTCCACCAGGAACTGCAGGTAGGTATTGTGCACGTGGAAGGGGGTCTTCACCCGGGTAATCATGTAATAGGGGTAGACCTCCAAAAAATTCTGGTAGCCCAAGCCCACCCCTGCAGCCCAGAAATCGCGGATAATTCCCAGGGCCTCCCGCCAGACCACCAGGCGGTACAGGTTGGAGGTGTCATCCAGGCTGACAATAGTCACCAGGCGCTCCAGGATGACCTGGGGCATGAAAAGCATACCTACAGCCGCCAGGGGAACCAGCAGCAAAAGAAACCGCCAGTCCTTGAGCAGGACAAAAAATACCAGGGCTGCAGCCAACCCGACCCAGCCCCCCCGGGAAAAAGTCAGCAGCATGGTCAGCCCCATCAACGCCGTGATCCCCAGGAAAAGGGACCGTTTCCAGGCATCCCGGACCGACAAGCCCAGGGCCAACCCGAAGGGGATCAGCATCACCAGGTACTCGGCCAAAATATTGGGGTTGCCGAAGACGGAATAGACCCGGGTTCGGAGCAGCGGGTGGCGGTCCACATCCACCCAGGCCGATTCCACCGGGACCCCGATAATATACTGGTAGATGCCGTGGAAGGACACCACCAGGGCTGCCAGCAGGCTGAAGGCCAGGAACCGGTACAGCCGCTCCTTGCTGTCCAGCTGGTTCACCAGGGTGAAAAACAGGACAAAGGAAACGGCGTAAATGGATAGTTCCCGCACACTGCCCTGGGGGTTCAAGGCAATGGCGCTGAAGACAAAGACGGCAGCGATAAACAGCACCAGCACGGGCTCCGAGGCCACCGGCTCCAGCTTGATCTTCCGCTGCCAGACCCGGTGCAGGAGAAAAGAAAAACCCACCAGCCCTCCCAGCAGAAGCAGGCTTGTATTGGGCAGGAAAGGCAAAAGTCCAGCCACCAGGTACAGGCCGGCAGCCGGATTGTACAGCACGGCCCCGGCAGCCAGGGCAGCAGCCAGGTACTTGACCAGGGTTTCCAGGGGATAGAAGTAGAAGCCCAGGGCCAAGGCCAGGCCGGCAGCCAGGCAAAGCAGGTGGTGAGGCAGCTCCTTTTTTACGTAGGCCTGCATTATCGTTCACCCCCCGGCCCCGGCAGGGCCAAAAACCAGCGGACAAGACCCAGGATCCTGCTTTCATCCAGGGCGGCCTCCAGTTCCAAGCGGTAAAAGCGCAGCAGAAAAGTGAGCACCAGCAGCGCCGAGAAAAAGAGCAGGGAACGGGCGGAATAAGCCTGCAGCACCAGCCTGATCAGCAGGTTGGCCGCCAGGAAAACCAGGAAAACATCCATTAACACTTTCACCGGCGAAGCCTGCAAATGAGTCTGGTAATGCTGCAGCAGCCCCACGACCCTGCTGCCCGGCCGCCCCCGGGCCAACAACCGGGACAGCAACAGCAGCAGGGCTTTGATCCGGGCCGATACCCCCGCGATGCAGGCAAACGTTTTACTCCCGTGCCACAGGGTGAGCGAGTCCTGGACCCAGAAGACCTGGAAAAACCTGCTCCCCTGCAGCCAACCCTTAAAGGCAGCGGCAAAACGGCTTGCCAGCCGGCATGTCAGGCTGTGGCGATATGCCCCCTGTAAAAAGCTTAACAGGGCATAAATCAAGCGATAACAGAAGCTGTATGCTAACATCCCAACCGTCCTTTACTCAAAGTCGTATTCCAGCACCGTGCTGGCAACCGAATAATCCCGGGTATAAAGGGTGATGGAGGTTCCCACCCGCAGTTCATGGGAGGCAATGCGGAAAACATGCCCCAAATCATGCCCCAGGGCATCCAGGGTCAGGTAGACACTGTAGCGTTCAGGAATTTCCGCCCAGACCACCCGCCCGTCGGCAGTGCTGACCTGTTTGCGGTGCGTTTCCCATTCCTTGTCCACCACATTGCCCACAACCTGGCCGCCGGCAGCGTCCCGCACCAAGTCCCCCTCCTGGATGGCGTCGACAGTCTCCTGGCGGACCTCGTTGATCACCACTTTGACGGTCACCGGCGTGCTGCCGATTTCATGGCGCATCTCCCGCACCCCGGTGAAGCGCAGCACCACCGCCGCGGCAAGCACCAAAATTGCCGCGATTACAAACAGGTCGATGATATTGATCCATCCGAACAGTTTCCCCTTGTGGTCGATAATCTTCAACAGTCTTTCTCTCCTTTACGTGCGTTGATGGCTTCTTAATACTTTTCGATAGATGCCCAGGTGTTCCTGCCCCAAACGCTCCAGGGAAAAATTTTCCCGGGCATGCCGGTACAAATTTTCGCCCAGGCGCGCAGCGATATCATCCTGCTGCAGCAGTTGTTGCAGTTTTTCGGCGAAATCCTGGACGTTGCCGGCCTCAAACAGCATTCCGGTCTTCCCTTCCTGGATCAACTGCCGGATTCCCCCCACCCTGGAGCTGAGGGTGGCTTTTTTCTGCCGGGCTCCTTCCAGAAGCACAAGGGGGAAACTTTCGCTGCGGGAGGTCAAAGTATTGATGTCCAGGATGCTGATAAAAGCATCGGGGTTATCCACAAAGCCCAGGAAATGGACGCGATCCTGCAGGCCCAGGCTGTCGCGGAAGGAGATAAGCCTTCTTTTCTCCTCCCCGTCCCCGGCAATGAGAAAGTGGACCCCGGGATGCTCCTGCAGCACGTTCTTCGCTCCGCGGATGAACAGCTCATGGTCTTTGACCGGATGCAAACGCCCCATGATCCCCACCAGTTTTGCCCGGGGGGAAATCTCCAGGCCGTACTGCTGAAAGAATGTTTCCCGGTCGCAGTTGTCTACGGGAACCTGAAAATCGATCCCGTTATAGGTGACAAAAATCCGGGCCGGGGGAAAACCGCGCCCGGCCAGCATTTCCTTAAAATTGTCGGAAACAGCCACATAATAATCGAATTTCCGCAGGGCCCAGGCGTTCAGGGTGGTATAGACCATGTTTTTATAGAAACTGCCCTGGAAGTCCAGCTTGTAATCGCTGTGCATGGTGGTCAGGGCCGGGATGTCGATTTTTTTGCGCAGGACAGCCGCTACAAAATTGGCCCGGGCCCCGTGACAGTGCAGCACGGTAAATCCTTCCCGGGCGATCACCTCTTTTAACTGCCGGACCACACCCAAATCATAGCGCCTTCGCTGGGGGATCACCCGGATATCCAGCCCTATCTCCCGGGCCTCCCGGGAAAAATCACCTTCCATGAAACAGACGATGGAGACGGGGATCCGTTTTTGCAGTTCCTGGAGCAGGGACAGGACATGGGTTTTGGCCCCGCCGGTATCCCCGCCGCTGATCAGGTGCAGTGCCTTG
>Ga0207421_10003604_pt1 | contig 18338 bp, 17 predicted proteins | sample SodLakKL_010_SED_4_FD_187542 | JGI IMG/M metagenome (GOLD analysis project Ga0207421, IMG submission 187542) | Alkaline sediment microbial communities from Lake Tanatar, Kulunda Steppe, Russia - 8KL_010_SED (SPAdes) (version 2) | ecosystem: Environmental > Aquatic > Non-marine Saline and... | reverse complement strand
TGTAGAAATAGCCAGACTGGAATATAATTGCTTAATCCTTTTTTGGAGACGATAAACGGCTGTCCTGTGGATGAACTATTTACGACAGTTAAGCTGTCGGGAATTATCCGGGCTAGCGAGGGAATTTGTAAATTATCAATTTATTATGAAAGGCTGGTTCATTAATTTATGTTCAACGTGGTCTTATACAAACCAGAAATACCACCCAACACCGGTAACATCGGTCGGCTTACACTTGGTAGCGGCTGTAATCTATCAATTGTTGGTGAGCCACTGTTTGAGTTGGATAACGACTCGGCAGTAAAGCGCGCCGGACTTGACTACTGGGAAAACGTCGAGCTGCAACAATACGACGACTGGACGACCTATATTGACTCTGACAGTCCTAAGTCTCGTTTTTTGATAACTAAATTTGCTGACCGGCCATACCACTCGGCAAAGTTTTCCGCTGGCGACCACCTGATCTTTGGCGGTGAAACCCACGGGGTTCCCGAAACGATTCATAAAAGTCCTGAAGTTAAACCGATCTGTATTCCGATGAAAAATGAAATTCGTTCCTACAACCTGGCCAATTCAGTTGCCCTGGTTTTGTTTGAAGCCCTGCGACAGGTCAACCCCGATTGGTTCAACAACACCCCCTACTCCAGGGAGTAACTGTCGCCCACAACAAGCAAAACTATTCACAAATATAGTGAAATTTGGAATAATAATTCGTCTGATTACATCTATGTTGTACCGGGTGAAAGGCCAAGTTGGCGATTTATAACCCTTTAATGACAGAAAAAAATACTTTTTAGAAAATAATCTCAAACATTTATCTTGAGGTGAATAGCTGTGTCAGAAGTAAGACGTGAACGTTGGAACACGCGACTGGGATTCATTCTTGCTGCCGTCGGCAGCGCTGTGGGATTAGGAAACATCTGGCGTTTTCCTTATCTAACAGCAGAATACGGGGGAGCTGCATTTGTAGTTGTTTACATTTTTATGCTCTTTTTGATCGGGATGCCTGTAATGGTAGCCGAATTTATTTTAGGCCGCAGTGCCAAAAAATCACCGGTTCAGGCCCTTTCACAGCCAGGGGAAAACAACTGGAGCGGGCTCGGTTATCTGTTTGTTCTGACCGGGCTTGGCATACTCTCCTACTACAGTGTTATTGCCGGCTGGGCTCTCCGCTACTCCCTGGAATCTCTGCGCGGTTATTTGTTAAATGTCTCGCCGGGCGATTATTTTGCAGAAATTCACTCCGGTTTTGACGCTCTACTATATCACTTTGTTTTTATTGCCATCACAACCGGTATAGTCCTGGGCGGCGTGAAGAAGGGTATTGAAAGAGCTGTAAAAATTCTAATCCCGCTGCTTGTTGCTCTCATAATCGGTTTAGGTATCTGGGCCTTTTTCCAGGCGGGTGCCTACGAAGGCTATTCATTTTATCTGCAGCCCGATCTTGAAGCTATGTTCGAAACTTATACTCTCAACCTTTTCGGTATGAGCGTTAGCTTTCCTTTCCTGGCCCTGGGCTTACTTGGTGCGGCTGGCGGGCAGACCTTTTTTACCCTGAGCCTGGGTATGGGTGCTATGATAACTTATGCAAGTTACCTTCCCGGAAACGACGATCTGATGAAAAAAACAATTATTGTCTCATTTTATGACGTTGGAATTGCACTTCTCTCAGGACTTATGATATTTCCGATTATTTTTTCATTTGGACTGGAGAGTGAAATCGCCGAAAGTCCGCTGGGAACACTTTTCATGGCAATTCCCGAGGCTTTCAGCCAGGTTGAAAACCCCTACTGGGGAGGTTTCCTTAGCTTTGTCTTTTTCTTCTGTCTGTTGCTCGCCGCTCTTACTTCTGCTGTATCCCTTCTCGAAGTAGTGACCAGTTCGCTGATGGACGAACTGAATATGAAGCGACAGCCGGCCGCAGCGGCAGGCGGCTTCGCCTGTTTGCTGGCCGGTGTGCCGGCCGCTCTAAGTCTTGGCTGGCTGGACGTAGCAGACCAGATTGCCGGCAGTTTTCTTCTCCTGCTGGGAGGGTTTTTCTTGGCAATTTACGTCGGCTGGTTAATGAAAGGAACACTGGACGAACTAACGCATGGCCTGGAGTGGAACCTGGTTGTTGCTCCCTGGCACTTTCTTATTCGCTACATAGTGCCCGTCGCCCTCCTCGCACTTCTCACTAATTTTGTCTGGGATTTTTCATTGCAACTGTGGGAATGGCTGGGGGGGTTATGAAGTTTAGCGTCGTGTCGCGGGTTGAAAGCGGTAGTTTTAAGTTTCCAGTTTCCAGTTTATAGTTTCCAGTTTCCAGTTTATAGTTTAAAGTTACCAGTTTTAGGGGTTAGGGTTTTAGGTTTTAAGGTTTAGCTTTTAGCTTTTAACTTTCAGCTTTCAGCTGAAGTTACAGGGGGCGGCTTTCCTGCAAAAACTCCCGCAGCATATTTTCAGTAACACGACGCCTGTACTGGCGATTAGAGCGAACGTCGTCCACCGGCTGAATCTCTTCCTGAAGTTTTTCACAGGCAGCGTCAATCGTTTCCTCGGTTAGCTCCCTACCCCGCAGATAGTCCTCAGTTTGACGAAGCTTAAGGGTATGAGGGTAGACACTACCGGCAACCAGCCGAACGTCATTTACCTCTTCCCCGCGTCCAAGTTGAATTCGTCCGGCCAACAGAGTCTTAGAAATTGCTTGATATTCACGAGGACCGACATCGCGATAATACTCTTTCCAACCCGGCTCAGGCCGAGGAACTTTAATCCGTCTAATATACTCTTCTTTTTCCATTTTCAGTTCTTTGTAGCCCCGGTAAAATTGAGTAAGCTTAACTTCACGAGTCCCTTCCACACCAGCCAGCTCCAGCGTCGCGTCGTAAGCCATTAAAGCCGCTGCCCCGTTGGCACAGGGGGAAGCGTTTGCAACGTTGCCGGCCCAGGTGGCCAGGTTCTGAATGGAAATAACACTAAGATTTTTACAGGCCTCGTAAAGTAATCTAAATCGATTCGCATCCTCGTCATACCGCACATCACTTATCGTAGTTAAAGGTTCAAGAATCAATTCACTGTCAGTCAACTCTGGTTCTTTTTCAAAGTCGGGACAGCTTTTCATATTCAAAAAAGCGGACGGCGGAAGAACACCATTTTTTAAAGAGACAAAGAGATCCGTTCCACCGGCGAGAGGAATCACTTCCGGGTCGTCGGCGAGTATTTCAGCTACTTCTCGCTCTGAATCAGGATTAATTACCGCGTAGTCTTCGAGATAAGGTTTCATTTTAGTAAACTCCCTTTATTTGTTTTTAAACGCTTCTTCCACGGAGTCAAATATTCTCTTATAGCCGGTACAGCGGCACTGGTTTCCTGCCAGAGCCTCACGCATGTTTTCAGCGCTGTCCGGATTGTCAATGTAATAAGTTGCGGACATAATCATCCCGGGGGTGCAGATACCGCATTGTGTTCCGCCTTCCTGATGAAAAGCCTCCTGAACGAGCGAAAGCCGACCATCGCTGGACAATCCTTCAATCGTAGTTATTTCAGCGCCGTCGGCCTGGCAGACGGGAATCATGCAGGCCAGAGCCGGTTCACCATCAAAATGTATTGTACAGGCTCCACACTCGCCTTCACCACAGCCTTCTTTGGTTCCCGTCAATTTCAGATCTTCACGCAGCACGTCAAGTAAACGTTTCAACGGATGAACATTAATCTCATAATTATCGCCATTAACGGTCAACTCCACCGTCTGCTCTTTAACCGGCTCCTTCATTTTTCACAAACCTCCAGATGATCTTTTTGACTGAAATAATCAACTTATTTTTGTCTGAGCTGCTATAACTTTGCCTCGTCCCTTGCTTCAAGAGCGTCAAGTAACGTTTCGGGAAGCAGAGGAACTTTAGTAACAAACAACCCGTCGAGGGCATCGGCAACGGCGCCGGCGATTGCCGGGGCCGGGCCGTCAAAAGGAAGTTCTCCAATTCCTTTGGCAAAATACGGGCCGTAATTATCGTAAGGAAACTGCAGAAACTCAACGTCCACTTCGGGGACATCGGCGGCGGTCGGGATAATATAATCAGCATACTGATTATTTTTCATTACTCCCTCTTCCATGATAACGTTTTCATAGAGAGAAAAGCCTATCGCCTGGACAACGCCCCCCTCTATCTGCGCTTCAGCCATTTCGGGGTTTATCAAACGGCCGGCCTCCACAGTCGAGACAAAATTGGTAATGCGAGTGCGATAGTCGACCAGGTCAACCTCCACTTCGGCAACATCACAGCTCCAGGCGTAGCCACTGTAGGCTGAACCCGTGTAGGTCTCTTCGTCCCAGCGAGCATCGGGGGGATCCTCGTGCTGGACTTCTTTTCGCAACTCGCCGTAATTTTCAAGGTAACGGTCGGCCGCTTCCTGAAAGTCATCCGCGTCAAAATTTTCCGACAGCCCAGCCTTTTCCTGAAGCTCCTCAACGATTGCCTGACAGGCGTCCTGAACCAGCCGACCAACAATCATTGTTGACCTTGAAGCAACTGTGGGTCCGCTGTCCGGGACTTTGTCGGTGTCCTGTTCCAGAACTTCCACACAGTGGGGAGGAAGTTTGCAGGTCTCCGAAGCAATCTGCGTAAAACCGGTGTGTATACCCTGACCGTATTCTACGTTAGCAACCAGAATTTCAAGCGGGTTTTCTTCTGTTATGCGGACTGCCGCACGCGAGGCCAGCTCTTCCTCACCTTTACCGGTAAAACCACTGCCGTGGAAGAAAGTAGCAAGAGAAATTCCTTTTTTGCGGTATTCGTTTTCTCGATTGAAGCGGCTAAACTCCTTCTTTTTTGCCTCGTAGTCAATTTTTTCCAGGGCTCTATCCATCAATGCTTCCAGATCAATGTCCTCTTTTATCACCTGACCGGTCGGCATACTGTCGCCTTTCTGGAGAAAATTACGGCGTCTTAACTCGGCCGGGTCCAGGCCCAGCTCATGGGCTGCCTCGTTCATCAACAGCTCAATTGCAAAAATAGATTGAGGCGCTCCAAAACCTCGGAAGGCAGCGAAAGGAGTTGAATTGGTCATGTATGCCTTTGCTCTTAAATCTGCATTAGGACAGCGATAAGGGCCAAAAGAGTGAAGAATCCCCCGGGAAAGAACCGTAGAGGTAAGGGTTGGATAAGCGCCGCCGTTGAGGGCAAAATCAACGTCCAACGCAACCAGCTCACCCTCTTCCGTAAAACCGGCTTTGGCCGTCGTAAGCGACGGGTGTCGTTTGGTGGTGGCAAGCAGGTCTTCCTCACGGTTGTAGACCATTTTTACCGTCCGACCTCCTGCCTTCATTGAAAGGAGAGCGGCGTGACCGGCAAGCAAACTGGGATAATCTTCTTTGCCCCCGAAAGCGCCTCCGGTAGTCGTCTGGATTACCCGCACAGAGTCCTCGTCAACGTCAAACATGTGGACCATGGCACCGTGAACATAATATGGACACTGGAGAGAACCCTTGATAGTAATTTTTCCGCTTTCGTCGTAGGTGGCGATTACACCGTTAGGCTCAATATAGAGGTGTTCCTGCGCCTGGGTGCGATAGGTATTTTCCACAATTAGATCTGCTTCGGCGAAGCCGGCGTCAACGTCACCGTCGGTTATGTCGTAAGCACAGAGAACGTTATCTTCACCGTATTGAGAAAAATCAGCCTCGCGGGCCTCATCGATAGTAAAAAAGGCGGGATATCCGTCAATCTCAATTTCAACTTCCACATGTTCAATAGCTTTATCGACGAGACGCTCGTCCTTGTGGGCGATAAGTGCGATTGGCTCACCGGGATATTTTACCTCGTCTTCAGCCAGAAAAGGTATCTCGTTTTTAATCATCGCACAGATATTTTCACCGGGAATGTCCTGGGGATAGGCAATTACAAACTCATCCCACGGGATTCCGTCTTTAAATTCAATATTCTTGATTTTGCCGCGCGGTTCAGGCGACCGTATGGTTCGTCCGTAGAGACAGTCTTCAGGCTGAATATCATCTACGTATTCAGCTTCTCCTTTAACCTTGGGCACCCCTTCGCGGCGGGTTAAACTTTTACCTACAAACTCCAGTCTTTCCTTCTCTTCTGCTTGCTCTCTCTCTCCAGGCTTAACCGCGGGTTCGCTCATCTTCAGACCACCATCCGGCCAGATTTTTTGATGACACTTTTTGTTTTCTGAAAGTTTACCTATTTTTCTTAATTTCTGAAAGGAAAATCTTTGTGAACTCAAAAGCCACCTCCATCATCCCCACTCTCCTTTACCTCCTTGAAGGGGAAAAATGGACTGCGGGTCAACCCCGCAATGACGAAGGACCAGTTGGCTCTGGGATTAATTTTCAGGAATTTTACTTTCGAACCTGGCAATCACCTGGTGACAGTAGGCGACAGCGAGGGCGTCGGCCGCATCGTCCGGCTGCGGTGGCTGCCCCAACCCAAGCTCGTCACGAAGCATCTTTTGCATCGCTTTCTTGTCGGCTTTACCGCTACCGGTGATTGTCTTCTTAATTTTTAACGGCGAATACTCGACCACCTGGATGTTGCTGCGAGCGACAGCCAGCATAATAACACCGCGGGCCTGACCTACCTTTATGGCCGTCTTAACATTTTTACTGAAATAAAGTTTTTCCACTGCCGCAATATCGGGAGAAAATTTTTCTACCAGCTCCTCTGCAGCTTCGTGAAGCTGACGCAACCGGATTGTAAAATCAGTACTGCTGGCTGTTTGCACTGTTCCCCAACTCAAAGCTTCCGGGGACCGGGAAGGTCGCTCATATTCTATCGCTCCATATCCCGTCGTCGCCAGCCCCGGATCGAGTCCCAGAATACGGGTAATTCTAATTCGCCGCCTCTACTTTTTCCAGAGCCCGGTCATCCATTTCAAAATTGCTGTAAACTTCCTGCACATCCTCGTGATCGTCCAACTCTTCGAGGAGTTTGAGCACCTGTTCGCCACAATTATTTTTCACAGGAACCGTGGTTGACGGGATCCTCGTGATCCCGGCGACATCTGTCTCGATATCTTCTTCATCCAGGCGATTTTTAACATCAGAAAAATTTTCAACGTTGGTAAAAATTTCATAAAAACCGCTGTCATTTTGGTCGATATCTTCAGCCCCCGCTTCGACAACCAGCTCAAAAAGCTCCAGTTCATCAATCTGCTGCTGATTCACTGTTATGTAGCCTTTTTTATCAAAAAGGTAGGAGACGCATCCGCGTTCGCCGACGTTACCTTCGTGTTCGTCAAAAATTTTACGGATCTGTGCAATAGTGCGGTTTTTATTGTCCGTGGTAACTTCGACAATCACCGCTACTCCCCCGGGTCCGTAGCCTTCGTAGACATAATCCTCGTATTCTACGCCGGGTAAATCCCCGGTCCCCTTCTTAATCGCCCGCTCAATGTTTTCCTTGGGCATGTCGTGATCATGGGCGCGTTCGATTATATTCCGGAGTTCCGTATTTTTTTCCGGGTCTCCACCGCCCCGCCGCGCTGCAGATATAATTCGCCGGGCAAATTTCCCAAACAACTTGCCCTTTTTCTTATCTTGCTTTTCTTTTCGATGCTTAATATTCGACCACTTAGAATGTCCAGCCAACTTGATCACCTAAATATATTAATACCTGACGCCAAAAGAATCAAAATCGTTTTTAGCCTGTTTCCATTTGAGATCTACGTTGCTAACCCGGGCGCTGGTTGGCCCTTTCTGCACTTTCTTTAGCAACTGTTCCAGATTTTTAGCGGCACCTTCAGCAACCAGCTTAACGGTACCGTCCGGTTCATTTTTTACCCAGCCGGTTATTCCGCCAATTGAGTCGGCACACCGGGTCGTAAAGTAACGAAATCCAACTCCCTGCACACGTCCGGAAATCACAGCTTCAAGTCGCTTATCCTCATCGAGACTCACACTTTTGCCTCCTCGGTAGATAAAATTGCTTACGTTTTTGATAGGAAAAAGTTTTTTTGCATAATAAATTTTACAAGTTTTTCGGAAAAATTTATAGGCTTCGCTGGCGAGCAGCCTGCAGTGCGCCTTTGACGGCTTCCTCGGGAGTCAGGTCGGCCGGGAATTCAAACCGGGGGTGTTCCCAGGTTTTAACGCCAAAAAGCGGACGACCGTTTTTAATAGCGAAAGCGATTTCAGACAGAGTTCCCTCGGCCCCACCGACTGCAATAACTGCCTGTCCCGCCAGGACATTGGGGAGGTTCCGCGCTTCCGACAGTCCGGTGGGAATAATAACGTCTAAAAATTCATTCGCATCCGTGGCTGTTTTGCCCATCAGTATCCCCACCGTCAAACCACCGCCATTCTCCTTAACCCCACGGCAGACTTCGCGCATAACCCCGCCGCGGCCGCCGGAAACAACGGTAGCACCACTTTCGGCGAGTAGCTCCCCCACCCGGTAAGCCAGCTCCGCGGTTCTTTCGTCAGGCTGACTGCTTCCAATTACCGTCACCTGGACTTCACTCATCCAAATCACTCCTCTTGGTAAAAATCTTCTAACTTCATTGAATTTTAAACGGTCATCGTTCAAGACTATCCCCCCTTGAAGGGGGGAAAGACAATGGGGGTTGTAAAGATGGATTGCGGGTCGTAGCCCGCAATGACGGGGCGGCTGAAAGGTTCTACCTTTCAGTAAGTTTATCTTTAACTTCCGGCAGCGCCTCGTTTATCGCCTGAACAATACCACGCGACGATATCGTGGCGCCGGTCGCCGTTACCACCTGGTTGTCCTGTTCAACCGGTCCCTCCTCCAACAATTCGATCTCGGGGTGAGGATTCAGCCCGACAAACCAGTTCTTGAACGCATATTCCTCCCAGTTATCCGGTTCTTCAACGTATTCGGTTACTCGCTGTTCCCACTCGCCGGTCGCTCCTGATTCTAATATATCAATTCCCCCCAGCTCTTGCAGGTCAGGAGCTATCCTGACCCGCACCTTAGCCTCACCTACAAAGCCGGGCCCAACTGCCTCAAACTCATAGTGTGAAAACTCTCCCTCAGCGTCCAGGGCCCGGTAAATAGGCAAATCACGGTCCCCGTATGTGGTTAATTTTTCGCGAGTTACGTCCTCCACAAAAACCGGTTCTGGCTCCTCAACTATATAGACAAAGCGGGCGGGATCCAGTTCGCCGCCAAACAGGGCAAAGATATTTAGCCCCACGAAGAGGGCCGTTATTAAAATTGTCAGTGGTCGCCGGAGCGGATTCAGTCGACTCAGTCCCCGTCCTTTTTCTATCCAGTTAAAGACCGGGACAAGAGGATTAAAGAGCAGTATAGCAAACATCGTGCCCCCGGGGAAAATAGTGAACTCCCGTATTATCACCACAGATGCTCCAATGAGCAAACCATAAACCGTTTTTCCCCACTTTCCGCGGGGAGAAGTAACCGGATCGGTTGCATAGAAAAAAGCGCCCAGGAACAGGCCGCCGGAGAAAAGATGGTGAAAAAAGCCAATTGTGGAGATAGCGAACGCAGTCAAAACAAGAGCTGTAATAACCGCTCCAACAAGAACAGATAAAGGCTGTCTCCAGCTCAAGCAACCGGTAAGTATTAAGGCCAGTCCCAGCAGGGCTATCAGCAAAATAGAGGTTTCGGCTATGCAGCCCGGGGTGAACCCTAAAAGTAGCGGAGAAATCGAAATTGCTTCGCGGCCCGCCAACAGACCGCTAATCGGAGTGGCGGCGGTTACGGCACCGGCCTCGGCGGCCAGGTAAGCAAATGGGCGGGACCATTCAAATATTCGCTCGGGATAGAGCAAATGAAGTAGAAGCCGGGCAGCAAGGGCGGGATTCAGTAAATTTTGGCCAAAACCGCCCGCCAGCAGTTTTACCAGCACCAGAGCCAGTCCTCCGGCCAGGGCTGCCGGAAGTGGGGGAAAAGCGGGCGGGAGACTGAAGGCAAGCAGCAGGCCGGTAATTAAAGCGCTGCCATCCGTTAGTGATATTTTTTTTTCAGCCAGCACACAGTAAATCAATTCGGCAATCAATACGCCGGCAACTGAAAACAGGGTTAGAGACACGGCCGGTGGGCCGAAAAGAACAAAACTGAAACCGGCCAGCGGCAGAAGTGCCAGAATAAAAACACGCATCGTGCGCGAGGAAATAAACCGCGTGGATAGAATCGACAATAACTGCACTAATTTATAATGTTAATAGAATCTATGGATAATATTTTCTCCATCGTTATCACCGTTTGATCCAAATTTCAAACAAACACCCCCTATCCCCTGACTTCTTGAAGCAAGAGCCCCTTCTCAAAACCACCACGTTTTTCTTTTTTATCCTGTCGGAGCTCTTCCAGCTCTTCTATTGTTTTATCGTGAGCTTTAACAAGATAACGCAGCACTTCAAAAATATCAACAATTTCCTCAAATTTTCCCGACTCAAGATATTCCTTCACTTCTTCCAGCAATTTTTGCTTTAGTTTCTGAGAATATTCGTCGCCCTCGAGCTCACGAACTGTACACTCTTTGCCCGAAGATTCAATTAGCTCTGGAATTCGATCGCGTATCAACTTATCGTAGTTCTCAGCCGCCGTCATCCCGACCAGGCCTCCTCTATTTTATTTTGATATCAACCTGCACAGAACACCGCAACAGACCCACATCCAATTAAACATGCCCTTTTTCAGCAGACCTCAGCTACTCGTCTGAATCAGCCGGGGGTGAAACGTCAGGTGAACGGTCACCAGTGGTAACTTCCTGGGCAGCCGGTTCAGGCTCCTGAGGTAGCTGAAACTTTATTTCAGAGCCGTATTTCCACAGAATCATGCCGATCAACAGTGCTAAGAAACCAAGAATACGATACTGCGTTTGGCCCAGAAATGCCATCGGGTCGGGCCCGATATTAGCCAGTATCACGTCCCACATCATAACTACAGGGCTGGCTGCAATTAAGACTGGTGCCAGGATACGCAAAACTGGCGAGACCTCCTCGGAGCTCATGTCAAAATAAACAAGCCCCAGGATTAAAAGTGCCATTATTGCCACACCAAACAGTACCCACATAATAAAACCTCCCTTGGCTATATACCACCTGCTACAGGTTAGTTTCCCTTTTATATTTTACCGTTTCACTTATCTTCATAATAACTAACCCCACAGCCATTGCAAAGCAGAATCCCCGGCAAGCAAAATAATTCGGAACGCTCTGCCGTCCCCTCTCATGTCTGCTATTAAGACGACTTTTCTTTCAAAAAGGAGAAATAGGACAATGACTTTTTCCAGTAAGATTTGATCACGAAAAAGGGAAATGACAAAAATAAGTAAATAATTCAAAGTACGAGGGAAAAGTTGATTTTAAATTCTGTTTTTTCGTGTGAACTAAAGTCGAGGCTTCCATCGAGCTGATTTTCTACTATGGATTTAACAAGCCTCAATCCGAGCGAGGCGTCGTCATTCAGGTTAAAACCAGAAGGCAAACCCCGGCCGTCGTCGCGAACAATCAGCTCTGCGGTCTCCCTTATTTTTTTAAAAACGACTTCCATTTTACCGTTTTCTCGGCCTTCAAAACCGTGGCTTACAGCATTAGTTAACAGTTCGTTAATAGCCAGACCGCAGGGAATTACCTGGTCAAGAGTTAAATCCATTTCGTCAATATCAAAATCGAATTCAATCTGAGTCCCGGGGTCACGTAGAGTAGAGATAATTTCTTCACAGAGTTCCTTTAAAAAATCACTGAAGCTCAATGAAGTGATATCTTCCCGGGAATAGATGTGCTGATGAATCAGGGCCATAGTATGGAGCCGGTTGATTGCTACTTCAAGGACAGATCTTGTCTCCTCAGACTCAGAAAGCATCAGCTCCATTTCCAGAAAACTTATCATTGTGAAGAGATTATTTTTCACCCGGTGATGGACTTCTCGAAGGAGTGTTTTCTTCTCTTGCAACTGGTTTCCCAGCTCCTCCTGAACCTCTTTCAGAGCACTGATATCCTTGGCTCCGGCAACAATACCGCGAAGTTTACCGTTGTCGTCTCTTATAATTGAAATGTTAAAAGACATGGGGATAAGTTCGCCGTCGCTGGTCTGATAATGAAGATCAAGATTCCGGAGGTTACCACTATTCCAACGACCATTAATTCGGTCGGAAAAGAACCTCTCTATCAAAGAAGCCTCCCCGGGAGCAAAAATTTTGGTGACAGGTTCACCAATGAGGTCCTCTTCACTGTAGCCCAGCAACTCTACTGTTGCCTCGTTTATTTTTGTTATATTTCCATCAGTATCGGTGGCAATTAAAGTATCCAAAAAATTCCTGATAATTCGTTCGGTATATTCTTTTTCCTTTTCAATCTGTTTCTTGGCCTTTTTGTATTCTGTAATATCACGGATCACACCAACCAGAATTTTTTCTCCCGTACCCGGAACCGTGAAAAGCGACTTTTTTGTAGAAATAATATGTTGATTACCATCAGCATCGGTAAAATACTCCTCGTTAACATTATCCTCCCCTGTTTCAAAGACTAGATTATCCTTTTCCCAGAAGACGTCCGCCTCTTCTTTTGGAAAAAAGTCGTAGTCAGACTTGCCGAGTAATTCATCGCGAGAATAGCCCATAAACTCACAGAAAGCGTCATTCACCTCTATCCAGCAGTGATTTTCGTCCTTGACAAAAATCGGATCAGAAACAGTATTGAGGATCATGTTAAGGCGAGATTCAACTCGTTTGCGTTCATGAATCTCCTGCTGGAGATGCTTTTCGGTGGCACGAAGCTGCTGATTCTGGGCTTCAAGCTGCTGATTAAGGGCATCGAGCTGCTGGTTCAGGGAGTCAAGTTTCCGTTCGCGGCGCTTGCGCTCTGTAATGTCTCGAATAAGAGCTTGGAGCACTGGCCGGTCTTCAAGGTCAACCCGGCTCAACTGGACTTCCGCCGGAAAATTTTCGCCACCTTTACGCTGATGAGTCCACTCGAAAAAGTCCTCCCCTTCCTCGAAGGCTCGCTCAATATGCTGTTGAGTGGCTTCAAATGAGGACTCACCATTAGGTTGAGCCGACGGAGAAAGTTCACCGGGACTATACTGAATGAACTCTTCGCGGGAATCGAGGCCAAACAGACGCAGGGTGGCTTCGTTACAATCAAAAAAACCATCGCGGTCGAGTAGCATTATAGCATCGCGAGAGGATTCAAAAATATGTTTGAATTTAAGCTGTTCTGCATCTTCAGACAAAATTATTCCCTCCCGGACATCGGTTATAAATTTTCAAGACGCTTTTTCCACCGGGTAGGATCACGATGCAAATGAGCAACGGCTACAACTTCAATATATTCTTCAAGGGGCTGGTAAATTATTCCGTAAGGGAAACGACGAACAAGAGCTCGTCGTGTATTTTTAGTAAACGACTTCAAGAAATTGAACATCCATCAGGCTTGATACTTAGAAAGAATTTCGGCTAATGGTACACTACGAATTTTTCCTTCTCGCACAGCTTTTAATCGATTTTCGGCTTCTTTTTTCCACTTCTTATCAATTTCGGTGTCTGGTTTATCTAAACTGGAAAGCAGTTGATCAATCAATTTTGCCCTTTTCACTGGCGACAAATTCATCACGTCATCCATGATTTTTGTGGTGTTAGTCATAATGGAAACCTCACAAAAAATAGAGTATCTTTTTTGTCTACTCTTTCCTCCTGAATACCTATCCTATCTACAAAATAAATATAACGTACTCCACCACATAAATCAATTGAGAGCGAAGAGCTGTTCAGGACTTATCCCAACATCAAACCGTGCGGTGGAAGTAGTAGACGGAAAAAGCGAAGAAAAAGAGGCCGAGGACTGTCATCAGGAGGAGCTGGGGGGCGACGACAAAAAAACCGGCACCGCGGACCAAAGTCGCAAAACTGATCTCGAGGTAATAGCGAAGTGGGAAAATATAACTGCCCCAGTACATAAAACCGGGCAGGTTCTCGACGGGCATAACAACACCGGAGAGGAAAAGCATTGGTGTTAGAAGAAGTATCAGGGCCAGCGTCGCTTGTGATATATTTTCCGTAACAGCGGCGATCGCCACTCCAAGGCCGGACATGGTAAAAAGAAACAGTGCTGTAGCCCCGTAAAAGAGAAAGACCTGCTGGTTTATGGGAAACCCGAACAGTGTCTGAATGATGCCAAAAAGGCTCAGGGTTGAAAATATCAAACATACAATTACGGCCATCATAAGTTTGGCGACGAGAATTTCAAAGGAGCTGGCAGGACTTACGGCGAGCTGTTCCAGGGTGCCGTGTTCTTTCTCACGCACAAGAGCGGCAGCAGTAAGTAACATACCAAAGATAGTCATCATAAACAAAAATTCAATCAGACCCCCAAACCACTCGTGTTTTAAATCAGGATTAAACAGCGGCCGGGGATGAACGGTCAGCGAAGGACCGGCCGCATCGATTCCATGCCTCCGGCGCAACTGGACACCATAATCGTGGACAATACTGGAAATAAACTGGGCGGCCATAGTTGCTGTAACCGACATTGTACCGTCGAGCACCAGCTCCACCTGGGCGTCCCCCCGGGGCAACCGTTCCTGAAAATCTGGCGGAATAACAAGAGCAAGAGCGGCCCGTTCCTCCATCAGATATCGCTCAATGTCAGCCTCGCTTGAAACAAAATCACGGATTTCAAAATGGGGTTCTTGCAATTTATGGACCAATTCTCGGCTGGGTTCGCTGCGACTATGGTCGAGAATAATCACTGAGGCTTCACGGGGTTCAAAAATAAAGACAGAGGCAGCAGTATAAATAGCGATAGTGAAGCCATACAAAATTATCCCCAGCAGCGCCTTGTCCTGCAGGAGCTGTGCGAACTCCTTGCCCAGTAGAGTGAAAATGCGTCCAAACATCAGCATCTCCCCCAAACTTCGTCACAGACGAAAATCAATGGCGTTCTAAAACTTGAGCCAGTCTTCGTTATTGTGAACCCCGCTGCGCATTGCCGGGAACAAATAACGTCCCAGGACTTGACCCAACGGTTGTCATTGCGGGCCACGACCCGCAATCCATGTTCAATGGCCTTATTCAATGACCTTCGTAAATTCAACATGGATTCCGGGTCTCCGCTTCGCTTCGCCCGGAATGACGACGGTTGGTTATACCCAATCATTTTTTTCTCCTCTTGCTAAAAGCAGATATGGCAACCCCGTAGATGAACAGTGTAAGAACAAACAGTGCTGCGACCTCAAAAGCATAATAGGTCAGCCCAAGACCCTTCAGAAAAATACCCCGGCAGATAGTAACAAAATAATAGGCGGGAACCAGGTGAGAAATAGCCAGGGCAAGCGGTTCATCCGGGGCCACCGGACCATATAAACCCGAATACATGAATGAGGGCAAGAGAACTGCAACAACCGTAATAATCAGAGCGGAAATTTGGGTGCGGCAGAGAACTGAAATAAAGAGACCGAGCCCTATAGTGCAGAAGATATAGAAGGTTCCAGCCAGAAACAAAAGCAGCAGACTCCCCTGGAAACGAACCTGGAAGATACCGAGTGCTATAGCAGCGAGGACAAACTGAACCAGGCTGACTACCAGCCCGTAGGGAATCGCTTTGCCAAAAACAATTTCCCAGGGCTGGGCGGTTGAGGCCAGGTAATTAAGGTCAGTTCCGGTCTCCCGTTCGCGGACAAACATGAAGGAGGCAATAACCGCCGGGAAATAGGTTAAGACAATGGCATAGAGGCCCGGGATCAGATAGTTTTTACTCTCAAGATCAGGATTAAACCAGACGTTATGCTGCAATCCGATAGAAAATGGAAGTCCACGCAGCCAGCTCTCCCCGGAAGACTCCCCACCACTACCCTCCCCTCCACGCCGGCGCCAGATTTGATCGAGATACTGCTGAGCGATAGCCTCCGCATAGCCAAGAGCCGTCTGGGCCTGGGTCGTGTAGGTGGCTTCGGCGAGAGCTTCAAGTTCGGCCTGCTCTCCCCGGGAAATTTTACTGCCAAAATCAGGTGGAATCACCAGGGCAAAGCGAGCCTCGGCAGCTTTAAGCATTTCTTCCGCTTGGGCAGTCGAATAAATAGTTTCCTGGAGTAAAAAGGTATTGTCGTGCTGAAATTTTTCAAGAAGTTCACGGCTGTATTCCGAATTGTCGTGGTCGACTGCAACCATGTGCAGCTCTTCAACGTCCATATCCATTCCATAACCAAACATGACCAGCATCAGTATGGGACCAATAACAACAAGTGAGACGTAGAGCGGGTCCCGTACAAATTCTCGAGTTTCCTTAAGAATGACCGCCCATAGACGTTTAAACATCGTAGTTGTTCACCTCTTCACTCTTCCCTCTTTTGATTTTCTCTCCAGAACTCCATCAGAAAGTCACAAGCTTGACATAACATTTATCGAACCTGTTTAGCGTCACCGGCGTCATTGCGGACCACGATCCGCAATCCATTTTTACGGGTTTGAACTATCCCCGTTTAAAATTCAAGATGGATTCCGGCTCGGAGGCCGGAATGACGTCAGTAGTGGTTCGTCCCCTTTCGGGTCGGCGGCTCGAATGACACTAAAATTAATTATTTGCCTCGTGGGCACGGATGTGGTCGATAAAGGCCTCTTCCATTAGCAGTTCGGCCGGTTCAGTATGGACTGTGCCCGCAAGTCCCGACAATTTCGCCTTAACTTCTTTTGCCGTCTCTTCGGGCTGACGAGTGCGAATCCGGATATCACGGCCAATCACGGTCAAATCGGAAAATTCCCGGCGAAGCCGGCGGGAAGCTTCACGAAACTGCTCCGCCCGGACCAAGAGTACACCGCCACCGCGGCGATAAGCCTGTTCACGAATATCTGCGGGACTGCCTGAACCGATCCAATCGCCCTCGTTCATTAATCCCAGTTGATCGCAATATTCCGCTTCGCTTAAGTAATGGGTGGTAACAAGAACGGTCAGGTCCCGCTCCTGGGCCGTCTGTCTTATCGTCTCCCAGAAAACCTCGCGGGCGGCTGGGTCAACACCCGAGGTCGGTTCGTCTAAAACAAGAAATCGCGGCTGATGCTGAAGTGCCGTTGTCAGCGCCAGGCGCTGTCGCATCCCCCCGGGCAAATCAGCAGTAAGAGTTCCCTCATAATTGATGAGATCAAATCTTTCAAGCAGAGCTTTGGAAAAGTCCCGGTCGGCATCATAAAGCCCTGAGTAAAGCTCGACGTTCTCGCGCACCGTCAGGTCCCGGTAGAGGGAAAACTGCTGAGACATGTAGCCGAGCTGGCGCTTGAACCACTCGCGTTCTTCCCAGACGTTACGGTCATCGGCAAAAACCTGGCCGGCAGTTGGCTCCAACAGACAGCAGATCATCTTTATTAGAGTTGTTTTCCCGGCACCGTTGGGGCCAAGAAGGCCGTAAACCTCGCCCGGCTTCAGCCTGCCACTAACCTCGTTGACGGCAGTAAAACTACCAAACTGCTTTGTTAGCCCCTCAAAATTAATTTTTGCTCCTGTGGATTTGTCCCCATTAACAGCAGGCAAAGGGGGGAGCTCCGTCCGGGGAACGACGGAGCGCATAACATCTTCCACAGTAGCTTCCGCCGCTTGCCAGTCATAATCAGAGATTGAGTCGGGAAACTTACTATTTTCCTTTTTCCGCAGCCGCAGATAGTGACCGTCACGATAAAAATCCAGCGCCTCCTCCCCTACTTTCACAGCGGGCAAAGATTTGTTAGTGGAGTATTCAAGCCTATATACCTGGCCGGCAAGCTCTAGTTTCAACTGCTCCGGCGAGCCGCGCTGCTGAATCTGTCCTTCGTGGAACAGAAATACATTTGAGCAGCGTTCTGCCTCCTCCAGGTTGGCCGTACAAACGAGAACTGTCAGGTCGCGTTCCTCACGCAGTCGGGCTATCAGAGTCCAGAACTCCTGGCGAGACAGGGGATCAATACCGGTTGTCGGTTCGTCGAGCAGCAATACGTCGGGGTAATGAAGAACGGAAAGAATAAGTGCTAACTTCTGACGCATACCGCCGGAAAGTTGCCCGGCACGGCGTTCGATAAATTTTTCCAGACGAGTTAATTTCAGCAGAGGACGTATCTGTTCCTGGTAAGAAGCCTCATCCAGGCCCCGCAGGTCACGAACAAACTCCATGTTTTCCCGGATAGAAAGCCGGTCGTACAGGGCTGCTCCCAGCCCCTGGGGCATAAAACCAATATTTGCCTTGAGTTCTTCGGGTTGTTGAAGGACGTCTATATCGCCGACCTGCACATCCCCCTCATCGGGCCAGAGAACGCCGGCAATTATTTTCATCAGCGTCGTCTTGCCGGCACCGTCGGGTCCAACCAGACCGGTTATCCGGTTAGATTCCGCGGTCAGCGAGACACGGTCAAGAGCGATTTCCTCGTCCGTGTAACTTTTGCTAACGTTTTGAGCA
>Ga0207421_10003602_pt1 | contig 18349 bp, 13 predicted proteins | sample SodLakKL_010_SED_4_FD_187542 | JGI IMG/M metagenome (GOLD analysis project Ga0207421, IMG submission 187542) | Alkaline sediment microbial communities from Lake Tanatar, Kulunda Steppe, Russia - 8KL_010_SED (SPAdes) (version 2) | ecosystem: Environmental > Aquatic > Non-marine Saline and... | reverse complement strand
TCACCTGCCCCGCATGCGAACTCCGCACCGCACCCGACGCCGTCCCACGCCACCCCGACGGCAACCCCACATCCGACCGACGCAACCCCACCCCATGAGCGACCCCGGGCGAGGTCGATGCAGGCTCCGTCTTGACAATCGGATCGCTGTCGGCGGTCGCTTCGGACTCCTCCGGATCGGCTTCCACCTTCGCCTCGGTCTCCGGGGCCGGAACTGGGGCGGCCTTCTTCTCTTCTGCCTCGTCGTCGGATCCCACGCTCTTGGGATCCTTCGCATCGAGGGGCTCCGCAGCCGCGCGCGGCTGAGTTGAATTCGGAGGACTAACGACCGCCGATGCCTCCTGGGCCTGGCCGGAGAAGGTGAGGGTCTTCTCGGCAACGCCGCTCGACAGGGAGTTGTTCAGGAACCAGGTAGAGCCTCGCACGACGCCGGGCGTGTCCCCTACTCGGCCGTCCCAGTTCCCGACGAGTGGCGTGTCCGAGGCTTTGCCGTAGACGAACTTCCGGTCTGCGCTGCCACCCCGAGCCTCGTCGCTGATGTACCAGACCCCATCCCGCACGACACCAGGGGTGTCGCGGTTGTCCCCGTTCCAGTCGGCCGCCAGCGGCCAGTCTCCGCGATCGACCCGCCCGAACGTGAAGCTTAGGTCTGCTTCGCCTCCCGACAGCGAGTTGCGAAGCAGCCAGGTACTACCCCGCACGACGCCGACGGTGTCGAAACCGTTACCGTTCCAGTCGCCGACGACGGGCCGCTCGGTCCGCCACCGGCTGCCGTAGGTGAACATCGCGTCGCCAGGCCCGCCCGTGTTCGTCTTCCTTAGATGCCAGTGGCGACCGTCCCGCACGATGCCCACGGTGTCGATGCCATTGCCGTTCCAGTCACCGACCACGGGGTGGTCGCCAGGGCGACCGTACGCGAAGTGCAAGTCCCCTCCATCTGGGCCTGCGCCCTGGAGATGGAACACCCCCTCGACATACCAGCCAGGAGCGCTCTTGCCGTCACCGGTCCAGTCACCTGCGAGCGCGTACACGCTGTTCGCAGTGGCTGGGCCAGGTACGAGCGACGCCGCGATCAGGCCGAGGGTGAGGAGTGCCGCGATGGTCTGGACCGGCACAAGACTAGCGAGGCGAGAGGCTGTCATGAACGAACTCCGGCGCTGAGGTGACTCTGAGTGGTCACCCGTTCACTCGGCCGTTGCCCGTTCCGGCTTAACCCCCTCTTCGTCCGTTCCCACGACCAAGAGCGGAGTTCACACGGCCCAGCGTCCCGGGAGCTGGGCCTCAGCAGCTCCATGACTACCCGGGCAGACCGTGATGAAGCCGACGTCGCTACTCGCGCTGCTTCGACGTGAGACCCCGGCGGCCCCTGTCTCGGATGCGAGGTCGAGCGACGACGCGGCAGGACCCGCGCACCAGCCAGCCGTGAAGGTCTCGCCCCTGACCGGGGCGTCGCTGGCGGTCGTTGCCGCACCCGGTCCATGCGTAGCGACGAGCGCAATCCCCTTGGGGTGCAGAACTGCGGGCATCCCCGGTCGGACGTGACCGTTTGTCGGCCGTCGTTGCCGAGCACCGCGCTCGCCGGCCGCTCCAGCCCGCGACCTCCAGCAAGTCAGGCCTTCTGCCGAAGAAGGATTGAAGGGGCTACCGTGAAGTACGGATACAGGCAAAGGACGTGGTGCGTGAGCCGGCCCGAAGGCGGACGCGAAGCGGTGGAGCCGCAGCGCCTCGTTCACTCGAGGCGTAGCATCCTGGCCGCGGCATCGTCGGGCGGTCACTTCAAGCAGCTCGTCAGCTTGGTCACCCGCGTGCGGGAGCTGGGCTCCGTCACCTGGTTGACCTACGACGTCGGAATCAGTCGCGAGCTGCTGGAGAGCAGGGGGCGTTCCGACGACCGCGTGATCTACACGAGCTACGCCGCGCCCCGGGACGTCACGAACCTGGCACGCAACGCTGGGGTGGCCCTACGCCTCCTCCGGGAGCAGAGGTTCGACCTCGCGATCAGCACCGGAGCGGGGATCGCCGTGGCGACCCTGCCGTCAGCGCGAGCGATGGGCGTGCGGGCGATCTACATCGAAAGCGCAACCCGCACGCAAGGGCCTTCCGTCTCGGGCCGCATCCTGGAGCGAACCCCTGGCGTGGAGCTGTACACCCAAAACCCTGGGTATAGCCGTCGCTGGAAGGAGGCCGGATCGGTGCACGACGAGTTCGAGCGAGGCCCCACCCGGACACCTGGACGCCTCCGACGAGTCGTGGTGACAATCGGCACCATCAGGCCCTACAGCTTCGAGCGCCTGCTGCACCGGTTGCTGGCGATCCTGCCCCCGGACGTCGAGGTGCTGTGGCAGACCGGGGCGACGGATACCGCCGGGCTCCCGATCGACGCCCGTCCACAGATCGCAGCCACGGAGCTCGAAGCAGCGATGCATGACAGCGACCTCGTCATCGCCCACGCAGGGACCGGTACCGCTCTCACCGCCTTCGAAGTCGGGAAGTGTCCTCTGCTGATCCCACGTCGACAGAGCTTCGACGAGCACGTCGATGATCATCAGGTCACCACTGCCAGAGCTCTCGCCGCACGTGGGCTCGCTGTGTACTCCGAGGTCGAGGACATCGATGTCGATCTCCTCAAGCATGTGGCGTCACGGTCTGTGGTCAGGAGGACCAGCCTGCCGGCGCTGGAGATATGAAGTGGGCAGTCAACGCTCCGCTCACGCCAGCCCGAGGCTCACGACCACCGAGCCGCTCAAGCCGTCACCCCGGCCGTCTCCGAATCACGAGCGGAAATGATCTAGAACTAGAACTCGCCGGTTCGTCGCCAGAGACGTTTCCGGGCGTTCTTCAGCTTCTTTCGCCACCCGCGGTGATGACGCGGATCAGGGTGAGCAGCCTGCAACTTGCGTGCCGATAACCGCATCTGAGCTTCCCAGTCAGCCAGGGTAGTCACACCTGTGGCTCGAGCGGAGAGCGGCATCCGATCCAAGAGGTCATCGTCGGTCCGCAGACCGGTATAGGGCGAGCGAGGGTCGTCGAGGTGTTCCTCGTGGATGAACGGGAAGTACCAACCATTCTGATACCCACGGTACGCGATCTCGATGCAGAACGATGTGAAGCCCTGCCCGGGCGCCAGCAAACCCTGCTCCTCAATACACCGGCGCTTCATGAGATAGCCGCTGCCTTGGACCCAGGCGTTCTTCATCAGCTGGTGGCCGCCGTTGAACGTTTCGATCTTACGCTCGGCGAGCGCGGGGTTGAAGTCTTCGTCGTAGAAGCGCCAGCTCCCAATCACCCCGAAGCCCGGGTTGTCGCGGTGAGCTGTCCGCAGCGTGGTGGCCCAGGCTGGGTCGACCAGACAGTCGTCGTCGACCTTCGCGACGTACGCTGCGGTACTGCTCGACCACATCCAGTTCGTGGGCTCCCAGAGCTTCCTGTTCTCCGGGCAGTGGTGGAAGTGAGCGATCGCCGGATGATCCAGGAAGGATCGCACGACATCCAAGGTCTCGGCATCGGTGCCGTTGTGCCAGAGCCACACCTTCATCGACTCATCACAGGTCGCGAGCAGTCGCTCCAGAGCCGCCGCTGCGTATCGAGGCCATCGGTAGGTGATCATCAGGATGTCGAGGCTGCCATCCACGTCCCCGTTAGGCGTCACACTGGCTGAGAGATCCATTGCTCGCTCCATGTTTGGAGTCCCCATCGTCTAGATCTTCGAAGAGCTGCGTGCCGGAGGTCCTGCTCCCGCACGGCCCCGCTTGATGGGACCCAGCCGGTTCTTGACCGCTCGTGCGGATCGGATGCCGAAGCGCACCGGTGGGGGGCTGAGCGCCTCCGATGCTTCTCTCCAGAAGTACCAGTTGTCGACGAGCAAGCTGCCCGCCACCGCCCCTGCCAGGACTTCACGCATCCTGTAGGGCCGGGCGAGGGGCTCCCCAGTATCCTCACCGGACGTGCCCTCGAAAGGGAAACGGCCCCACACCGCGGCCTCTTCGGCCGTCGGGGTCGACCACAGGCGAGCCATCACCTCCCGGACAGCTTCGCGGAGGTCGGCGTCGAGATCGACCAACTCCGGGTCCAGGACAAGGTGCTCGGCGGTATCGACGATCGTCCGCCGCATCTGATCCAGACCCCAGCTACCGATCTGTCCTGCCCACGGAGCCAGCCGAGGTCGGACAAGATCCCCCGACAGCTCATAGCCCAGAACCGTGCCGTGATCGGCCGCGGCGAACACCTCGATCAGCGCGGCACGGCCCGGCGGAAGGCCGCAGCCCAGCTCACTGACCTGATCCTCGTACCAGGCCAGTAGCCAACTCTCGTCCTCCTCAGCGACCGGTGCCCTCGGGAGCTTGCGGTAGAACAGCATCGACGTCGGCGTCGTAAGGCCCTGTTCTCGCCGAAGTCGCGCGAGGGCACGAAGCTGGCTGCCAGCACCGGTGGTATCGACCATGCCGATCTCCACGGGCTCGAGAACGCCTTCCTGCCGGAGGTAGCGCAGCACGAGCTCACGTCCTCGGCTGAGTCCGCTCTCGAGAGCCGGGCGCAAGGTCCCATCGAGCAGTTGCTCGAGTAGATCTCGCCGCGATGCGATGGATGGCACCTCGTCCCACTCGGACCTCGAGAATCCCAGCGCGGTCATCTCGTCAGCCACCTCGGCGGGTTCGATCCCGAGCCGCTGCAGCAACGTCCTGACAGTGTTTGTCTCCACGTTGGTGAGCGCCCAGTCCACCTCAGCCGACGTGATCTCACCGATCGCGGCCAGGTTCAGGGATTGGCGACTGACGTAGAGGTAGCTCAGCTCGATATCCAAACCGAGTTTGGGGACCAGCCGCTGCGCGATCTCCAGGAGCACCTGCCCCTCGCGCGCCAGGAAGTACAGCCGGGTCAGTCCGCGCCGGGATGCCTCCGTCAGCGCCCACAGGACGTAGGCGATGAGGGTGGGGCCGGCGACAGCCGCAGCCACGTCCCGGATGACCGCATCTCGGTCGCTCATCTGACGTGCAGACAGCCGCGCCAGTCGAGAGGCTCCCGCCAGCGCTGAAGCGAGCCCACCCGTCGCTACCTGGTGCCGCTCCAGCAGTTCCTCATCAGGTCGGAGATTCCCTACCACGTGGTGTCGAGTGTTGAAGCCCGCGGCCCGGGCCCGCCTGATGTCGGCGATCGCATGGTTGCCGATGTGGGTGATGGCAGCCGCAGGGACACCCTCCGTGGCGAGCACGACCTCGAACAAAGCGCCCGAACGCTTGTTGGACCCGTCATGTTCCGACGAGACGTAGAGGCCGTCTCCCGGCTGCCAGAGGCCGCGCGAACCGAGAGCCTGCTGCAGGAAGTCGCGCGGTAGGTAGCTGTCTGAGATGAAGATGACCCGATTTCCCTGTCGACGCGCCTGCTCGACGGAAGAGGCAGCCGAGCCTGCCGCGCGGAGCAACCGCTCCTCAAGCGCCAACTCGGCGGCGAGCAGATGACCGATCGAGTCACCGTCCAGCCGCAGCGCGTGCCCGAGCTCCTCGTGGATCGCCTGCAGTGTCGTGTCGACCCCCGGACGTCGCCGGCGCGTACGTTGCTCGGCCTGCAGACGAGCTGACGCGAAAGCCGCCGGTTCGAGCGTGGTCATGCCCTGGGATCGCAGTTGGCGACCGAGCAGGAGGAACACCGCTGAGGGCTCACCGACTGCGCGGACGAGCACCGTCTCGAAGACATCGAAGGACGTGATGTGTGTCACGCGGCGTGGCCTGCGCTCGTACGAGGTCCCCGGCGGCCATCGGCCCCCGGCTCGCTCGGCGCCCCATCGAACAGGTCGGAGTAGGCGGCGAGGGTCCGCTCTCCGATGTCGTCCCAGGCGAACGCTTGGAGCGGCGCATGCCCCTCAGCGGCAGCTGCCGCCGCGAGCGCATCCGAGAGATCTCCAGCGTCAAGGCGCCCCTCGTACAGATGCACCCAGGGCGCCCCGACCCAGTCGGCGAGTTGCCCCATCGATCCCAGCGCGGGCACGAGCACCGGCGTGTCCAGACTGAGCGACAACAGCGCGGACCCGGAGTTGAGGATCCGCTGGAAGGGCAGCACCGTGAGATCCGCCGCGCCGAAGTAGAGTGGCAGGCGCTCATCCGAGATGAACTCCATGTCCAGCCGGATTCGGCTATCGGAGCCAGCGAGGGCCCGTAGCTCCTCTCCGATCGCCCCGACCGGTTTGCCGGCGATGATGAGCCGCAGACAGGGATCGTCAATCGTCCGGAACGTCCGAACCAGGTGCGGGACGTTCTTGTAACCCCGGATCAGCCCGAAGAACAACAGAACGCGAGTACCAGGCTCGATGCCCAGCTCGCGGCGGGCCTCCCCGCGCGGCGGTGATGGCGGGTAGCAGGAACGGTAGTCACCGTGCGGAATCACCCAGGAGGGTCGTCGCGCGAGCTGCGGGATGGCACAGATCGCATCGTCGCGGGCCTCATCGGACAACGAGATCCAGCCGCCGAGCGCCAGTACGAGCACACGGCGCAGCGCACGGTACATCCGCGGGAAGGGAAGATCATGCGGTTTGGCGTTGTGCACCGTCCATACGATGCGCGTCCGGGTCGCTCGCGCGATGAAGATCGTTAGGCACCTTTTGAGTAGCGCCTTCGCCGCCCGCAGCACGCCATCCTGATGGAGGCTGTGCTCGGGCCAGTGCAGGTGCCAGATGTCCCAATGCCCTTTGACGAGCTCCCGCACACTGAACTCCTGCACCTCTCCCCCGGCCCGCTCGATGGACGCCGTCAGTAATTCGTTGTACGGGTTGGCGGCACGGTTCCCGTACGCGGGACTCGCGAGGATCCGGATCGCGCGGTTGCGCTCTTCGCTTCGTCCCATACGTCCTTCGAACTCCCCTTCGAATCCATCCGGGACACCAAGCGGATCAGGAGATGACCTGCTCCATCGCGGCCACGGTGTCCTCAGCGGTGCGCGTCGCTGCATCCCACGAGGTCACGCGAGGATAGGCCTGTGCCGTGGTCGCCATGAACAGCGGTGTCGTCCCGATGCGAGGCTTCGGCTTGATGCGGTTGTAGCCGAGTGGCCACACGGGCTCCACGAAGGGGGTCCTGAACACGAAGGCCCGCTCGATGTCAGCGGCATCGAGGCCGTTGAGGCGCAGGAACTGCTCGGTCCATCGCTGCTCGATGGCCTCGTCGGACTCCTGGTAGATCGGTGAGGAACGATCCGTGTAGCGCATGACGTAGACCGCATCGTGCCCCTGGAAGTGCTCGGTCCCTGTCAACGTCGAGATCTCGATCATCCCGGAGAACTCGGTGTCACTATCGATGATCGCCGACCAGTAGTGCCCCGAGAGGGGCCGGTTCAGCAGGTACAGGATGTTGATGACACCCATGTACTCGATGCTCGGCAGATCCAATTGATCCGCAAGCGGGCCCGTCGTGATCGATGTCAGCAACGGCATCGGCAGGGTCGAGACCGCCCAGTCGGCATCGAACTGCTCGTCCTCGGTGGTGACGATGACCTGATCCGGCCGCAGCTCCAGCGAACTCACCCGCGCGTTCGTCACCACCTTCCCACCCATGCCTTCGATCGAGGAAGCGACACCATCAGCGATGCCCTGGTAACCGATCTGCGGGTAGGCCCGGAGTGCGACGTTGCTCTCCCGAGCGAGACGCTCGTAGAGGTACAGCGCTGGCACGTTGGCGCCACCGAACTTCATGGTGAACATCGGCCGCCATACGTTCTCCCAGCCATCGTCACCGAAGAGTGGACGCATCCACTCCTCGGCGCTCATGCTGTCGAGATCCTTGTCTCGCCCCAGGAACCGCATCGACTTGCCAACGGCACCGAGCCGAAGGCGGTCGAAGAACGACAACGGCTTGAACCTCAGGAGATCGAGTGGACCGGTGAAGTCGTAGTGCTCCGAGCCGACGATCATGCCCATCGTCGTCTTCTGCCAGTCGATCTCGTCTCCTAGGCCGGCATCCTGCATCAGCTGCAGCAGGGCCGTGTCCGCCGCGGAGAGCGTGTGGTAGAAGCGCTCGTAACGACGTCCTCCGTACTCGAAGGTGCCACCGAGCCCTCCGAGTCGATCCGCCGCCTCGAGGACGAGCACCTCGGCGCCACGCTCGGCCAATCGATGGGCGGCCGCGAGTCCGCCGATACCGCCACCGAGCACTATGACGCGTGACATGTTGTCCTCCCCATTCGGGTCTCGGGTCCGAGACGCTGGATCATGGTCGTTGACGTTCACTGGGCGACGTCGCCGTATCCGCGCCGGGCGCATCGGCCAGCTCATCGAAGCGCATGCGCAGGAAGCGCGTGTACAGGCCCGCAAGGGCCACGATCTCACCCACGAGGAACCCGGTCCCGATGCGGAGGTACGGCGAACCGGGCAGCGAAATCGCCACGATCGCGGCGACCAGGAAGCCGACCAGCCACGAGTAGGTGATCGCGGGCAGCCGGTCCAGCGCGAGCAGGACCTGGTTCATCAGCCCTGCGGTTGCGGCGATGACCACACCGGCCGCCGTCATGCCCGAGAACAGGGAGTCAGGACGGAAGCCCTCGCCGAGCAGCCACCCCAGCACCGGTGGTCCGAGCAGGAACCCGACGACGAAGGCGAGCGACGCGACCGCCAGCCCGCCGTAGGCAAGCCGGCCCATCCACTGTCGCAACTGCCCGTAGGCCTCCTGCTCCACCCGATCCACGAAGACCGGCAGGAGGCGGGCCATGAGCCCCTGGAGGACCCAGATCGGACCGCGGTACATGGCGAAGGTCATGAACACGACGCTGACGGTCGCGGGGTCGGCCCCGAAGAACGCGGCTGCCAGGGGCGGCAGCCCCAGCAACGCCTGCCCGAAGGCGCTCGCAGCGACCAGCGGCGTCAGGTTCTTCGCGAACTCGGCACGCGGGCCACGGACCCCGGCCTGCGGAAGCCAGGCAACGGCGACGAAGGGCGCGATGACCATCGCCCAGGCAAGTCCCAGCGCCCCCATGGTCCAGACCAGCGAGATGGCCAGAGCGAGCCGCAGCCCCGCTTCCCCGGCCGTCACGATCCCGAACGCACCGAACTGGTTCGCTCCGGCGAGCCGTCCCCGGCCGTAGCCGAAGACCGCGTACCCGAACACCAGCACCCCAGCCATGACCACATACGTCAGGTCATCGAAGAACAGATCGCGCAACACGTACATCGTGATGGCGGTGACGAGACCCGACACCGCACCGAACAGCAACGCCTGGTTGATCGCCGGGGGGCGGCGGAGCCCCGTCTCCCGGTTCACGAAGTGCTCGAGCGGCTGATACAGGACCTGCATCGCGAGGAACTGCACCGTCCAGAGGATGGTGACCGGCGCGAACTCGACAGGGCCGACCATCCGACCCCCGAAGACCTGGAAGGCGTAGGCCAGGAGGGCGGCGAGAAGCGAACCGACGACGACCGAAGTGGTACCCATCAGCAGCGCTCCTCGTCCCTCGGACGGTCGTTCACGTCGTTGCCTCCTGCACGCCAACGGGGACCAGCAGTTGCACCACGACGCCCTGCAACTCCCACGACCGTTCGGCTGACCAGCCCGGCAGGAGGTCGAAGCCGGCCAGGTCCTCCGCGTCCGGTTCGCCCGGGGTACCGGCACGGGAAGGCGTGGTCATGAACCAGACCCGGTCGGCGTCGATCTCAGGGGGGGCGACCACCCGGTACGTCACGATGTCTGCACGGCCGGTGTAGACACCGAGTTCATCGTCCCCGTAGACGAGAACCGGCCGCGATGCTGCGGGCATCTGCCGCTCGACGTAGTGATCGACGGCCGTGAGGTAGTACCCGGGGGTCAGCACGATCGCGTCGCCGGGCTGCCAATCGGCTGCGACCGCCTCGACCGCACGTCGCCAGTCCTGACGCCCGGCATCGTCGTAGAGGGACCACACCGCCGGGACGCCGATCACGATCACGATCGCGACCGCGAGCGGCACGGCGCCGGCACGGTCCCGGAACAACGTGATGCCCGACGCGATCAGCAAGGTGAACGCGGGCAGCACGACGATGAAGTACCTCGGGATGATCATCGGCTGTACCACCAACGAGATCACAGAGGCAGCGATGATCGGCACGACGAACCAGCTGACCATGAGCAACTGGCTACGGGCCGCCTCCCCCTGCCGGTCAGCCTGCCAGACACGAGCTGCCCGGAGCAGGCCGAGCAGGACGAACACGGCCGCTGGGAGGGCGAAGACGGTGTAGGCGAGACCCTCTCCGGGCGCACCGACCAGTTCCCGCGCCAACCAGGCGAAGGAACCGAGCCCCAGGGCCGGGATCCAGTCGACCTGCTCGCCGGTGTTGGCGAGGACGAAGGCCGCCATGGGTGCCAGCAGTAGTGCCAGCACAGCTGTCCAGACCGCAACTCGACGCCAGTGGGCCCGATCACGAAGCACGAGTCCGAGCGTCACCAGGTGGGCGCCCACCACCAGCACACCGAAGAGGTGCGCGTACGCGCTGAGCGCCCCCGCCAGAGCCCACACGGCCCACCAGCGCGACCGCTCCTCGCTGAGTCCCCGGACCAGCGCGTAGGTCGCCACGATCACGAGCAGGAGCACGAGCGAGTAGCCACGCAGCTCCCGGGCATAGGTGATGAACATCGCGTTGAGGGCCAGCAGCACCGTCGCCACCCGGGCAGTGAGAGGATCGACCAGCCGTCTCGCCAACGCGTGGAAGATCGGGATGCTCGCGATCGCGATGAGCAGCGACAACGATCGCAACGCCGCCTCGCCGAGCCCGAGGTTCAACCACCAACCCAGCAGCCAGTAGTACAGCGCACCGCTGGCCTCGGTCTCCGCCGCCATCCTGAACAGGTGGGCGAGATCACCGTCTGCGACGATGATGCTGAAGGTCTCGTCGAACCAGAGGCTGGGTGCACCGAGCCGGAAACCGCCGACGACCGCGGTGAGCGCCATGGCAACCAGCACGACCGTGAGGTCGAGCCGACGTTGGCGGCCACTGGCCTCCTCGGTGTCATCCACCGATACCGGTGGTCGGTCCAGCGCCGTCATGTCGGCTCGGATCCGCCCTGGGGCGCACCCGTCGCGAGCGACGGGGTCGACGAGCGTCCGAATCGGTCAGCGATACCCCATCGCGTCACGCGGCGCACTGCCTCGGCAGCGATGTGCCACGACATCTTGGACTGACCAGCCGAGCGCTCTCGGAAGATGATCGGGACCTCGACGACCGACTCCTTGCCGAAGGCACGGATCAGCCGGTGGACCATCTCGACCTGGAAGGTGTAGCCCTCCGACACCAAGGTGTCGATGCCGATACGGCGCAAAGCTGACAGCCGGTAGGCCCGGAAGCCCGATGTTGCATCCTTCGTCGGCAGGCCGAGCATGAGACGGACGTAGGCGTTGCCACCGCGCGACAGCGCATAACGGCGGCGGGGCCAGTTCACGGTGCCGCCACCCGGGATGTAGCGCGAGCCGATGGCGAGGTGGACCCGCTCATCATCGAGGGCGGCCACCAGCGCAGGTGCCGTCTCCGGCTCGTGCGAGAGGTCGGAGTCCATCGCCACGGCGACGCGGTGACCGTGCTCATCCGCCCAGGCGAGGCCGGTCCGGTACGCGGAGCCGAGGCCGAGCTTCCCGGCGCGTCGGAGCACCTCGACGTTGCCCAACTGCTCGCCGCATCGCTCGACGATGTCGGCGGTCCCGTCCGGGCTGCCGTCATCGACGACGAGTAGGGTCGCTTCCGGCAGCGCACCCCGCACCCGCGTGAGCACCTCTTCGATCGTTGCCGCCTCGTTGTAGGTCGGCAACACGACACAGACATCCTTCAAGGCCGCCTCCCCGTGCGCTCTAGTGCGGCCGTCCGACCGCTCAGCGTTCTGTGAGCGCGATGCTTTCCCTGCTTTGAACGCTCAGAGTAGCATCGCGGGATGAGTCGTCGATGGCTGCAGCCCGTTCGGTGACCCAGGTCCCAGACGCAACGGGACCTCTGCCGCACGTGAGTCATGCCGAGTCGGTGGACCGCTCGGAGAGCACCGCTTCGCGTAGCCGGTCGACGTCGGACATCAGCGGAGCATGCTCGCGCAGCCACGTCTCGGACCGGTCCCACCACCTCAGCGAGAGTAGGAACTCGATGGTCTCTTCATCGAAACGGTACCGCAACACCCTCGCTGGCACCCCGCCCACGACGGCGTACGGCGGCACGTCCTTGGTCACAACCGCCCCAGCGCCGACCACTGCCCCGTCGCCGACGGTGATCCCGTCGCGGATGCAGGCCGATGCACCGACCCACACGTCGTTGCCGATACGGGTCCGCTGGGCATCGGCCTGCAGATCGGCATCGAGGAAGTCGTAGCCGAGCCGAGGCCGACGGAGGAAGAACGCCGGGTGCTGCGACACGTTGCGACCCACGGGATGCGCTGCCAATCCGACCTGCGCTTGCGGAGCCACCGCGGAGAACCTCCCGATGTCGGCATGCAGGATGCGGCTGTCGGCCTCCAGGTACGAGTAGTCGCCGATGGTGGAGTTGTCGACGTAGATCCGACCGTTGATCCGACAGTTCCTGCCGAAGGTCGAGCTGGCGTAGACCCGCCGTCCCTCGTCGCTGCCGATGTGCAACAGACCGAAGTCGCGCTGCAGGCGTCGCTTCTCCTGGCGTTCTCGAACCCCGGAAGGGGTCAGAAGGCGCAGCACACGACGGATCACGTCTGGATACCTCCGTAGTCGGCCCCGAACGGTAGCCCCGTTGCCGCGCCAGCACGATCGTCGTCGGCTCATCCTTCGCGCGTCGATGCGCTGGCCCGTCGCCGGAGCGCCTCGTACTCGAAGACCGTCGCCACTGACAACAGGGGCTTGGTCAACCGACGCAGCTGCGCACCAGCGGTCTCGCACCGCGCCAAGCTCTCGATGGCTGCACGGTCGACTATCTCCCACAGCGCGGAACGGTCATGGTCGAGACACCTCGCCAGGACGTCACGGTAGACACCGTCGATCCAGGTCAGCTGATGTGGCACCTCCTTCACGGCCTTGCCACGCCGCTCCCGCCAGCGGGACTGCAGCAGGTTGACGTACGGGGCCTGGACGCGCCAACCACCCCCGTCCACTGGATACTGATGGAGCTCCGGCGAGAGCTGCTGCAGGAGACGGAAGTGCACCGGCGAGGACGGCCGCAGCGCGGGATCGGCAGCGAACGCCGCGTCATAGAAGTCACGGGTTGCGAACGGTGTGAACTGCAGGATCGGTGTCGTCTTGCGCGCGTTCGCGCCGTACGTCCGGTGCCGCTCGTGCACGTAGAGCGCCTCACGGAGGTCACGCCGCCGGTACGGCAGCTCGACGAGTTCCTCGAGTCGTGCAGTGAACAGTCGCCTCGCCGTTGCAGCGCCATCGGCCGTGAGCAGCGGCATGCTCCCCATTGCCGCCACGATGTGCTCGATCTGCTTGCGCGACCGGAGTGAGATGATGTTGCGCACGCCAGTGGAAGAACCGCGAGAGACCTCCCCCCCACCCCCCAGAGCTGCAGGGGCCCCGCGGTCGGCGTGAGCAGGTCGGCCGCCTGCCACAGGCTCACCATCCCATCGTTCTGCGCCACGAGGCACTCGACCAATCCTGGCCACGCGGCGACGACATCGTCGCGGCCGAACGTGAGGACCCGATGCTCGAGACCGAGGCGTCGCGCGATGTCTTCTCCGGCGTCAGCGTCCCATCCCGGGCCGACCGTGTAGTACGTCGCGTCCACGCCGCCTGCCTCGAGCAGCGCGACGATGACCCGTGAATCGAGCCCCGCGGTGATCGGAGCCTGCAGCCGGCCCGCCCACCGACCAACCGCCGCGCAGGTACTGACGAGTCGCTCAGCTAGGTCCGAGGCACCCGCCGATGCCGGTCGCCCATCCAGCCACGGGCCGTGTCGCTGCTGCGTCGGCTCCGATTGGCCAGTACGCCAGGTCAGATCGGTGCCGAACGGGACGGCCGTGACGCCTCTGCACAGGGTGCGCTCCCCGATCGGCCACCCGAGAGCGAGCGACGTGGCAGCGCCCTCGAGGTCCACGGAGGAGTGCCCCAGCGCTCGCGCAAGGATCTCCACCCGGTTGGCGACCAGCCAGGCCTCACCCTCGCGTGCCCAGTACAACGGACAGAACCCGGCTGGGTCGGTGACAACGCGCAGGCGCTGTGGTGTCGCATCGATGACCGCGAACTGCCCGTCGAGAGCCCGCGACTCGAACCCCTCTGCAAGTCCGGCGGGAACCACCACCTCGCCATCTTCCAGCGCGACCCCCTCGATCAGCCGGGCCCGCTCACGCGACAACAGTGACTGAACGGGCTCTCCGGCATCGACACACGCCAGCCAGGAGGTTCCCTGCCAGCTGGTCTCGGCGGTCGCGGACGTCGCGAGCTCGGGAAACAGCGCGGCTGTCTCGCGCAACGCGGACCTGGCCCGCCGTTGCAACGCCTCATCCCCCTGCCACACCCCGACGAACAGCAACAAGCGTTCCTCCTTCCGGGCGGCTCTCAGCTGAAGGTCGGCACGCAGCCACCAAGCTTGACCACTGAAGTCCCCGACGGCAACCGCCGATACAGCGGTTCAGCGTTCCTAGCGTTAGGCTCCGCGGGCTAGAACTGCTGTCGCTCCAGCCCCATCAGCGGCGGCGCGGATCGTTCGCTGACTCGATACGCGGTCCCGGTCGTGTAGCGGCGGGACGTGGGTGAGATGCAGGCAACAGCCGACGACAGGGGGACCTCAGCGAGGTCCGGAGGTAGCCGGACGCGATGAGCCGCGACGACGCGACCCCACCGACCGTGCCGGACGACGGCGAACTCGCCGCATCCCAGGCCTCGCCGGGAGACGAAGAGGCGGACGCCGACATGGGGCGCGGCACGACCGCGTTCGGCACCGCAGTGTCGTGGTCGTTCGTGCTCACCAGCGGCCGCACGTTCATGACCTTGATCGTGTCACTGGTGCTCGCACGGATCCTCGGTCCGGAGGCCTTCGGGCTCATCGCGATGGCCAACGTCTTCATCCTCTTCGCACAACTCTTCGTCCGCCAAGGACTCGTGGCTGCCATCGTCCAGCGGCCGAAGCTCACCGCCGCGCACCTCGACACCGCCTTCTGGATGACGGTGATGCTCGCCGCCGTCCTGGTGCCGGTGGTCATCGGTGCGAGCGGCTGGTGGGCAGCGGCGAACGACACCCCGGAGTTGGCGGGGCTGATCACGGCCCTGGTGCCCTTGCTGGTCTTCAAGGCACTCGGTGTCGCCCAGGAGGCGCACATCCGCCGGCAGATGAACTTCCGCGCCCTCGCGCTCCGTACCAACGTGGCCGTGCTGACCGGAGGCGCCGCGGGGATCACCGCTGCGCTGCTCGGCGCAGGGGTCTGGGCGCTCGTGATCCAACAGCTCGTGACGGCGTTCCTGGAGCTCGTGCTCATCTGGCTCCTGAGTTCGTGGCGCCCTCGGTGGCGCTTCCGGACCGACGCCGCCCGAGACCTGCTCAGCTTCTCCGCACGCATGGTTGTCGCCGCCCTCGGATCGTTCGTCAACAGCCACTCCGACGCCCTGCTCATCGGCCTGTTCTTCGGGCCGCTGGTTGTCGGCCTCTACCGCATGGCGGTGCGCTTCATCAGCATCATGCTCCAGCTCACCTCCGGGACACTGCAGCTCGTCATGCTGCCCGAGCTGTCACGGTTCAACGAGGACCGTTCGGCGTTCAACGCGAGGACGGTCGAGGTCATACGCCTCGCGAGCCTGATCGCCGTCCCCGTGCTCGGCGTGCTCGCGGCGTCGAGCGACGCACTGATGGGGCTGCTCGGTGAGGAATGGGCACCAGCAGCGGATGCGCTCAAGGTGCTGTGCATCCTCGCCGTCGTGCAGGCGGCAGCGACCTTCCTGGCGCCGATCCTCCAGGCTGCGGGCCGTCCTGGCCTGTTGGCGTGGTTGACCTGGATCTCGGCCGGGCTCAGCGCAGGTTCGTTCGCCGCCGCCGGGCTGTGGCTCGTGGGCTTCGACGTCGCAGAGCAGGTGCTGTGGTTGGCGATCATCCGCACCGCCGTCTTCGCGCCGACCCTGTTCCTGATCGTCCTGCCCATGCTGAACCGGGCGCTCGGGCTCAAGCCCGGCCGGGTGATCGGTGCGATGTGGCGGGCGCCGATCGCCGCTGCCACGGGGTACACAGCCTTCGTACTCGTCCGCACCGCCGCTGGGACCTCGTGGCCCCAGCCTCCCCTGCTCGATCTGCTGCTGGGCGCCGCCGTCTCCGGCACCATCATCCTCGTGGTCCTGCTGACGATCGAGCCGTTGGTCCGTCAGGTGCCTGCCCTGATCCGGGAACGCGTCGCACGGAGGAGCGCCAAGCGGGCGGACTCGAGCGCACTGCCGGCCAGCGAGACGCGGCCTGACGCGCAGGTCACGACGGACACGTAGCCGTCACGTCACGCAGCCACCTGCTCACTTCACATGCAAGAGCCGGGTCCTGAGGACCCGGCTCTTCCCCGCGGGGGGCGATCAGCTCGACCGGACCACCGACCGCCTGCGCCGCATCGCGACCAGCAACGTTGCACCCACGCCAGCGAACAGCAGCCCCAAGACCAGCAGGTAGAGCACCTCGCCGCCGGTCCTGGCGAGTGCGACCCCGCGGACCTCGGCAGCGTCGACGGTCTCGACCACGCCGACATCGGCGACGTCGTCCACCTCGCCGTTGTCGTCCACTACGACGTCGCCGATGACCTCGCCCTCGACCTCAGGTGGATAGTCGGTCGCTTCCTGCGCAGCAGCTGGGAGGGCGATCATGCCCACCAGGAGCAGCACGGCGACGAACAGTGACATGGTCCCTCTTCCGAACTTCACGACTGACCCCCTGCTCGATATCGCTCGCGGACCGCCCAAGCGGAAGTCTCGCCGAGCTCCGTCCCTATTCAAGTCTACGTTATGCCCACCCTAGGGGCTAGGACACGACCCCGGACCTCGGTGGCGACTTCGCGGGACTCAGGTCCCGTCCGCCATCCCGGATCAGCGGTCGGGTTCGGTCGCCGCAGGCCCGGCCGGCACCAGCCGCACGATCAGTTCGACCGGTCCGGACGCGGCCGGATCCTCCCAAAAGATCTCGCCGTCAGCGGCAGTGGCCCCCTCGGGCAGCTCGCTCGGCTCCCAGTCGACCGGCAGTGGGACCACCACGCGCAGCGGCGTTCGCCTCAGCGTTGGCTGGACGAAGTGGTGGATCCTCACGACGATCTCATCGCCGTCCAGCTGCCAGCCATCAGCCGTGATGGTCCGATAGCGCAAGGTGCGCTGTGCACCGGCAGGGACCAGCAGGTTGAGGTCGACGACGGGCCGGTCGAGCTCCGAGCCCTCGTCCTGAGCGCCATCCGGGATCGTGTCGAACTCGCAGCGGTAGCCACAGAACAGGCTCACGAACGAGAGGTTGTCCCCGACCTCCGTCACGTCGGTCCAGGGCCCCAGAACGTAGCGGGGGTAGCCCTCCGTCGGAGCGGTGTTCGCGAAGGTCACCTCGAGCGTGGAGCGGGTTCGACCGTCGGGTCCTAGGACGACGCGGTGCTCGATCTGGCGCTCGGTGAAGAAGTCGACCTTGTTGGCAGCGAAGTTGCTGACGTAGATGCCCGCGAACTCCCCGTCGGTATCTGGCAGTTCCCCACCCAACCCGGCCCGCCGCAGGACGGACTGCGTGGCCTGATCACGGGCGTACACGCGCAAGTGCCCCCCCTGGGCGAGATCGTCGAAGGTCGCGACCGTTGCTCGGAGATCATCGCCGCTCAACACATCGAACATCCGCTCGAAGGCGGAGGTCGCCACGCCACCGAGCACCTCCTTGCGCTCAGCCTGATCCTCGAACGCGGCGTAGGCCTCCACACCCACGAAGTCCAGGGTGTTCTCCGCGGTCAGGGTGACCAGCCCGGGGACGTCGATGGGGCCAGAACGCTCGACGATCCTCTGGAACGTCACCGTATCGGTGATGATGACCCCATCGAGCGGCTCGCCCCCTTGTGTCTCCCAGAGCTCGAGCATGACCTGCGCAGCCGTCGGGAAGTCGGGCGTCAGGTTCGTGTTCCGCCATTCCCTGAGAGCCCCGAACCGCCCGTAGCGTGCAGCGAACTCCGTGGACGGTGGAGCCGCCTCAGCTCCCTGAAGGCTGAGGTCGTCGATGGGGCTGAACTCATCGAACCGTAGGTCACCCTCCTCGGCGACCAACAGCGACCACGACCCCAGCAGCCCCCCCGAAGCGCGGAGCTCCGAGAGCGACGCCGCTCCGATGAGGTAGGTGCGTGGCTCCGATCCACCGAGGAACCCTGGCATGACATCCGCGAGGTCAGCAGCGATCTGCATGCTCTCCACGGCCGGGTCCACGACCTCGAGGAACCGGCTGCGGGCCCGCTCGACGGCACCGATGAGTTGTCCGTCCGGAG
>Ga0207421_10003601_pt1 | contig 18366 bp, 17 predicted proteins | sample SodLakKL_010_SED_4_FD_187542 | JGI IMG/M metagenome (GOLD analysis project Ga0207421, IMG submission 187542) | Alkaline sediment microbial communities from Lake Tanatar, Kulunda Steppe, Russia - 8KL_010_SED (SPAdes) (version 2) | ecosystem: Environmental > Aquatic > Non-marine Saline and... | reverse complement strand
TTACCCCCAGAGTGAATGGCTGAAAATTTCGCGTGAAGTTAATGCATTGAACCTGTACAACAAAAAAAACCGGGAGTTTGTAAGGTATTTCTTCAGGGGTGCCAGTGAAATGCGCCTGGATTCAACGGGAAGGCTTTTACTTCCCAGGCAGCTGATCAGTTATGCTGGCATCGAGAGGGAGATTGTGCTTTTTGCTTATGGCAACAGGATTGAAATATGGGCCAGGAATGCTTATGAAGAAATGATGGCCAATGAGCCGGATGATTTTTCTTCACTGGCCGAGGAAGTGATGGGCAAGGTTAACCAACAAGCAGGAGGTGATCAACATGACGTATCATCAAGCCGTGATGCCAGATAAGGCCTTGGATGCGCTGGATGTGAAGCCGGGGGGTGTTTATGTGGACGCTACCTTCGGAGGTGGGGGTCACAGTCTGGCCATACTGGAGAGACTCGGAAGCGGGAAGCTGGTTGCCTTTGACCAGGATGATGAGGCAGCGAAGAATGTTCCTGGAGACGATAGGTTGATCTTTCTGAATCATAATTTCAGGTACATGAAAAACCTGCTTAAATACCATGCTTGCATCCCTGTTGATGGAGTCCTTGCCGACCTGGGCGTTTCGTCGCATCAGTTTGACGAAGCCATGCGGGGGTTCTCCATAAGGGCTGATGGCCCGTTGGATATGCGCATGAACCGTTATGCAAGGGCCACGGCAGCAGACATCATCAATACGTATGACTATGAAAAACTGGCTGACTTGTTTTATTTTTCCGGTGAATTGCGAAGTGCCAGGAAAATTGCCGGTGTGATTGAAAAACAGCGCAAACAGCAGCCCATCAAAACGACGGCAGCGCTCATTGATGCCATCAGGCACCTGGCGCCACGGGGGAGGGAAAATAAATTCCTGGCCCAGGTTTTTCAGGCTTTGCGCATTGAAGTGAACCAGGAGCTGGAAGCGCTGAGGGCCTTCCTCATGCAGAGCCTGGAAGTATTAAAACCCGGAGGAAGGCTTGTAGTAATCTCGTATCATTCTTTGGAAGACAGGTTGGTGAAGAACTTTATGAGAACCGGAAGTTTGGAGGGGAAACTGGAAAAAGATTTTTACGGCAACCCACAAACCCCATGGTGCAAGGTAAGCAAAGCCATAAAGCCTGACCCATTGGAGGTTGAAAGAAACAAGCGAGCCAGAAGTGCCCGACTTCGTTTTGCTGAAAAGACCAAAAGTGATGACAGCGAATCAGTATAAAAAACAAAAAACGGAGAAGCCTGAGCGGCCCTCCGGCTTCGGTCGGTACATAGCCGGCATGTTGGATGGCAGCCTTATTTCAGGCAATACCAATTTACACGCCATGCGTTTTATCCTGTTCTTGTTCGCACTGGCATTGTTTTTCATATTCAACACCTATTATGCGGAACGCAAAACCCGGGAAGCAGAGCAATTGCGACACGAAATGACTGAGCTGCGCATCCGCTATATTCAGACCCGCTCTGATTACATGTTTCTGACAAAACAATCTGAAATGGTACGCAGGCTCAGCAACCAAGGGTTTATTGAACCCGTGGAGCCACCAAGACAAATTATAGCAAGCGAAAAAAAAACGACATGGGACAGGTTCCTGGGCTGGTTTGATTAATGTAACCCGGGTGACACAAAGCATTGTAAAACTGTGCTGGTAACGAAAAAAACACACCACTGCCAAAACAACCAATGGAAAATCGCAGCAACATATTGTGGAGGATGCGCCTGGTCTATTTTATGATGGCCTTTTTCGGACTGTTGATAATTGGGAAGGTTGTATATATTCAGTTTGCAGAGGGCGACCATTGGCGGGAAAAAGCTCGCCGCTCAGGCATCAGGCATGCAACCATAGAGGCTGTCAGGGGCGACATCTACGCCGATGATGGCAGCCTGCTTGCTACCAGTGTTCCGGTATTCGATATCCGCATGGACCTAAGCAGGGAAGTGACTTCTGATGACCTGTTTTATGCAAAGGTAGATTCTCTGGCCCTCGAGCTCTCGCGTTTGTTTGGTGATCGGTCACCGGCACAATATCGCGCAGCACTGGTCAGGGCACGCAGGGACCAAAACCGCTACTTTCTTGTCAAGCGCAGGGTGAGCTGGGATCAGCTTCAGCAGCTCAAACATTTCCCGCTGTTCCGCCTCGGAAGATACGGCGGGGGGTTGATCGTTGAACGGCAAAGCAGAAGGGAGATGCCCTACAGGTCTCTGGCAGCAAGAACCATCGGTTATGAGCGAGAGGGGGTTTATGTCGGGTTGGAAGGTGCTTACCGGAATTACCTGGAGGGCGTGGAAGGCAAACGTCTTGAACGACGAGTCAGTGGTGGAACCTGGATTCCTGTAAGCAATCAAAACGAAATACAGCCTCAAAACGGCAAAGACATTGTCACTACCATTAACGTACAAATCCAGGATATAGCCGAAAAGGCGCTTAAACAACAGTTGTCCCGCTTTCGTGCTGAGCACGGAACCGTTGTAATCATGGAGGTCTCCAGCGGAAAGGTCAAAGCCATTTCCAACCTGACCCGGAACAATCAAACAGGTCGCTATGAAGAAATCTATAATTATGCTGTAGGCCAAAGCACGGAGCCAGGATCCACATTCAAACTGCCGGTGTTGATGGCCGCCATGGAGGATGGTATGATTGCGCCGGAGGATAGCATAGATGCACTCGGAGGCCAGACCGTTTATTATGGCAGGCGTATGCGGGACGCTGGTGCAGGGCATGGTGTCATCACCGCACAAAAAGCTTTTGAGATATCGTCCAATGTGGCTGTTTCACAAATTATTTATTCAAACTACAAGGACAAACCCAGCCAATTTATTGACCGATTGCGCGATATGCACCTGCATGAACCTTTGGGTGTTGAGATCAGCGGAGAGGGAAGTCCGCTCATCCGAGGTGAAGGTGAAACGGGGTGGTCAGGCTTATCACTTCCCTGGATGTCCATTGGCTATGAAGTATCCATGACACCCTTGCAGATATTGACGTTTTACAACGCCATTGCCAACAATGGACGCATGATGAAACCCTTGTTCGTACAGGAAATCCGGCAGTCGGGGCGGACAATCAAAAGGTTTACGCCTGTTGAGATCAACCGGGCAGTGGCATCAAGAAATACGCTAAAGAATGCCAGGCAGATGCTACGCGGGGCAGTCAAAAACGGAACGGGTAAAAACATCAACTCCCGGCATTATCACATAGCAGGTAAAACGGGAACAGCACAGGTAGCAGATTCCGGGCGCGGTTATCAGACTGCTGCAGGCATTCAGCATCGGGCAAGTTTTGTTGGCTATTTCCCGGCCAATGAACCAAAATACAGTTGCATCGTGCTGATTAACCGGCCCATTGGCAATATTGTAACAGGGAGCCAGGTGGCAGCCCCGGTGTTCCGTGAAATAGCAGACAAAATGTTCGCTGCCCGCATGTTCCTGCCCGACATTGAACCACCGGCCATAGCCCCGGCAGTTGCAGCTTTGCCAAGGTTCCGCAATGCCCATCCGCAGGATGTGAAAGCAATATACCACGCCCTTGGCGCCCATGTCATTGATATGGCAAACACCAACTGGGTGGAAGCAAGAGTCAGCCAGGACACTGTCAAGCTCCACGAAAAGGAGTATATAGAAAACCTGGTGCCTGACGTGGAGGGAATGGGTATACGCGATGCGATGTACATTTTGGAAAATGCCGGACTCAGGGTTTTGTACAGGGGTCGGGGCACCGTGAGCACGCAAGACCCACGGGCTGGCACCCGAATCAGGGAAGGAAGTATCATAGAGATTGAATTGTCATGAAAAAAACACTGGCAGACGTTTTATACAAAACAGGTATCAGTAAAACCACTGGCGACCTGCAACAGGACATCCTGGCGGTCACGGATGACAGCCGTAAGGTCACCCGGGGCTCACTTTTTGTCGCCGTAAAAGGGCTTAGTGCAGATGGTCATCAGTTTATTGACCAGGCCATCGCACAGGGTGCCGCTGCCGTAGTCTGCCAGGAATTGCCTTCGGTCACCAATCCTGCTGTCACTTACGTGGAGGTTGCAGACAGCCGGAAGGCGCTTGGGTGGATCGCTTCTAACTTTTACGACCAGCCCACGGAAAAGCTCCATGTGGTAGGCGTTACCGGTACAAATGGAAAAACCACAGTGGCGTTTTTGCTATATGAGGTCTTTACCAAATTAGGTCACCCCTGTGGGTTGATATCTACCATAGGCCATCGCATTGGCACAAAAATGCTGGACACAAGCTATACCACGCCGGATCCTGTGACACTCAACAGCCTTTTGCACCAAATGGCAAGCGAAGGCTGCGAATATGTTTTCATGGAAGTGAGCTCTCATGCCCTTGATCAGGCCAGGGTTGAAGGCATGCGATTCGCCGGCGCCATTTTCACCAACATCACGCACGATCACCTGGATTACCATCACGGGTTCAAGGAGTATCTGCAAGCCAAGCAGCGCCTCTTCCAGTCGCTGGACAAAAATGCTTTTGCGCTTACCAACCTGGATGACAAAAACGGCATGATCATCATGCAAAACAGCAAGGTGAAGCCAGTCACATACAGCTTGAGGGCCATTGCAGACTATAAGGGCAAACTGCTTGACAACTCCTTTGCTGGTCTTCATCTGATGATAGACGGCCACGATGTATGGTGTAAGCTTACCGGCACCTTTAATGCCTATAACATATTGGCTGTCTACGGAACTGGGCGCATACTCGGGAAGGCGCCGGATGAACTGCTGGCAGCTATCTCAGGCTGTGAAGCACCTGAAGGTCGTTTCGATTATTTTGCAGGAAAGGACAACATCATTGGCATCGTTGATTATGCACATACGCCTGATGCCTTGGAAAATGTCCTGAAAAACATCCAGGACCTGCGCGGCAAACATGAGAAACTGATCACGGTCATTGGCTGTGGCGGAGACCGTGACAAGTCCAAGCGCGCACCCATGGCCACCATTGCGGCCCGTTACAGCGACCAGGTGATCTTCACAAGCGACAATCCCCGGTTTGAAGATCCGGAAGCCATCATCCGGGACATGGTCAAAGGCCTTGAGCTTGACCCTGCAATGAAAAATAAATATGTGCGTATCGTCGACCGGAAAGAAGCCATGAAAATCGCGAGGGTGATGGCCAGAAACAATGACATCGTGCTTGTGGCAGGCAAAGGACACGAAAAATACCAGGAGATCAGGGGAGATAGAATACCCTTTGATGATAAGGCCGTTTTACAGGAACTGTTAAACAAGTAATCATGCTGTACCCGCTTTTTGAATACCTGGATAAGGTTTATGATATTCCCGGAACAGGGGTGTTTCAATACATCTCCTTCAGGGCCGGTATGGCCGTGATCGTCTCCCTGGTTGTCACGATGATCACAGGCAGACGCATCATCGACTATTTGCAGAAAAAACAGGTTGGAGAAACCATACGCGACCTCGGGCTGGAAGGACAACAAAGTAAAGCAGGTACACCTACCATGGGCGGACTGATCATCATTGCCGCCATCGTCATCCCTACTTTGCTGTTTGCCAGGCTGAACAACATCTATATTGTCCTGATGCTCATTTCCACCTTATGGCTTGGTATCATTGGCTTTATTGATGATTACATCAAAGTGTTCAGAAAAGACAAAAAAGGCCTGCATGGCCGATTTAAAATCATTGGCCAGATCACCCTCGGAATCATCGTGGGCTCCACACTCTATTTTCATGAAGGGGTTGTAATCAGGGAAAAAGCTGATTTCCCAACAGAATACGCTACAACAGATGAATTGCTGGAGCTGGATGGCTTAGTCAGACCGGACTCCCCATTTCCCTTGGAGTCAGAGAAATCTACCAAGACAACAATTCCATTTTTTAAAGATAACGAATTTGATTACGCAAGATTGATCGCTTTTTTGGGTGATGGCTACGAAAGATGGGCCTTCCTGGTGTTCATTCCTATCGTGATCCTGATCATCACTGCGGTTTCGAATGGCGCCAATATTACAGACGGTCTTGACGGACTTGCTACCGGCACATCAGCCATTATCGGGGTAACACTGGGAATCCTGGCCTATGTGAGCGGCAACATGCTGTTTGCAGACTACCTCAACATCATGTATATCCCCCACACGGGAGAGTTGGTGGTTTTCATCGCCGCCTTTGTGGGAGCCTGCATCGGATTTCTCTGGTACAACTCCTACCCTGCACAGGTATTCATGGGAGATACAGGCAGCCTTTCCCTCGGCGGTATCATCGCCGTGTTCGCTATAGTCATCAGAAAGGAATTGCTGATTCCGATATTATGCGGGATCTTCTTCATAGAAAGTTTGTCCGTAATTATCCAGGTTACCTGGTTTAAGATTACCAAAAGAAGATTTGGCGAGGGCAGGCGGATTTTTAAAATGGCACCCATACATCATCACTTTCAGATGAAAGGATTGCATGAAGCAAAAATTGTGCAACGCTTTTTCATTGTGGGTATCATGCTGGCGATCTTTTCAGTGATTACACTGAAGCTGAGGTAGATTGAATACAGCCGGAATGACTTGGGCTCCAGGGCATCATCATCCCGAACCAAGTGCGCAATCGCACTGATTGCCGTGAGAGCTGCTAAGGTTGATGACAGATTACCGCGGATCAAGGACTGATTGGGCTGACATACGGATGGGAATTTGCAGGTGCGACAAGAGGTTGAATAAACAATAAGGGTTACAACTAATAAGACAGGAATAGGATATGGATCGTTTGGAAAAGACATTGAAGGAAAGCGGGGGCATCTACGCTGGAATGGCAAAGTCCATTGCCTCCAGACTGATCGACGTGCGTAAGGAGGGAATTAAAAACAGCTTGAATGGTTTTCAGAATCAGGCTCACCGGCTGGAGGAAGTGGCCTGTATAAGAGGGGTCCGTTTTATTAATGACAGCAAGGCAACGAATGTGAACGCAGCCTGGTTTGCTCTTGAAAGCCAGGACAAACCAATAATCTGGATTGCCGGAGGCAGGGATTCAGGTCATGATTATTCATCCCTCCTGCCACTGGTGGCAAAAAAGGTTAAGGCATTGATATGCCTGTCAGCAGATGGCTCAAACCTGGTCAGTCAAATGCAGGAAGCCATGGCATGCATTTACCATGTGAGGTTTATGGAGGCAGCTGTAAATACGGCATATAGGCTGGCAGACCCGGGAGACAACGTGTTGCTGTCACCCGCATGCCCGAGTTTTGACTTGTTTGAAAATTATGCTGACAGGGGAAATCAGTTCAAAGCACACGTATATGCATTATAATAAGCCACATGGCTGGTCACAAATAGGCTGACCAGCAGGCAGCAAATCCGGAACAGAAGAAATGCAGAAAATATGGACAAATTTTAAAGGTGATCGCACCATCTGGGTGATGGTAGGTTTCTTGTATATCATTTCCATCCTGGCGGTATACAGTTCAACAGGGTCTCTGGCTTATCGCCTTCAGGCTGGCAATGCGGAGTATTATCTTATCAAACATGCCATCATCATCGGTTTTGGACTTGCTTTGATGTATCTTGCACATAAAGTCAGGTATCCATATTACTCGCGCATTTCACAGCTTGCCTTGTTTATAGCCATCCCCCTGCTACTATTTACCTTGTTCAGGGGCACAAATATCCATGAAGCATACCGTTGGATCACGCTGCCAGTAATTCAAATCACGTTTCAGAGTTCTGATTTCGCCAAGTTTGCGCTGGTGATGTACCTCGCGCGCATCCTCACGCGCAAACAGGATTACATCAAAGACTTTCGGGCCGCGTTTTTACCTGCCGTAATACCCGTGCTGCTGGTTTGTGCCTTGATTTTGCCGGCCAACTTTTCCACGGCGGCCATCCTTTTCACCACATGCATTGTGCTGATGTTCATTGCCAGGGTCAGGGTACGCTACATCATGTCTCTGATTGGCATCGGCGTGGTGGGTGCTGCACTCTTTATAGCCATCATGATGGCTTTGCCGGAAAAAGGCCGGACGCTGACCTGGCAAAACAGGGTCAATACATTCATTAACCAGGAACAAGGCGACACCTACCAGGCAGACCAGGCGAAGATCGCGATAGCCAGCGGTGGAATCATCGGCAAGTTGCCGGGCAACTCCACCCAAAGAAACTATCTGCCCCAGGCCTATTCTGATTTCATTTATGCCATCATCATCGAAGAGTATGGGCTGATAGGTGGCTTTATGGTATTGCTGTTTTACCTGGTTATTCTATACCGTGGAATAAAGATTGCGCACAAAAGCCCCGGCACGTTCGGGGCATTACTGGCTGCGGGACTCAGTTTTGGCCTTGTCTTTCAGGCCATGGTCAACATGGCGGTGGCAGTGAACCTCTTACCCATCACAGGGCAACCCCTTCCCCTGGTCAGCATGGGAGGAACATCCCTTTGGTTTACCAGCCTGTCACTGGGCATCATCCTCAGTGTAAGCCGGGCATCTGCAAATGAAGAAACAGGAAACCAGGAGCATCCTGAGATGCCACATGAGGCTGTTCAGGAACAGCTGTCGCAGTAAAAAAATACAATCAGGGTAATCGGCATGCAACATATAAAAGGCACATACAAAAACCTCAGGGTGATCATAGCCGGCGGTGGCACCGGTGGCCATGTATTTCCAGCCATTGCCATTGGTTCTGCACTGAAAAAGCAGGTTTACCAGGTGCAAATCCTGTTTGTTGGAGCAAAAAACCGCATGGAAATGCAACAAGTGCCTGCTGCAGGCTTTCATATTCTCGGACTGGACATTTCAGGCATTCAGCGTAAGTTAAGCTGGAAAAACCTGTTGCTCCCCATAAAGATCATCCGCAGCCTTGCCGCATCCAAGCAGATCGTCAAACGATTCAGGCCTGATGTAGTCATTGGGGTGGGAGGCTATGCCAGCGGCCCGCTTTTATGGGCAGCGGCAAACCAAAAAGTCCCTGTAGTCATACAGGAGCAAAACTCCTACCCGGGCATCACCAACAGAATCCTCGCAAAGAAAGCGCAAAAAATTTGCGTGGCTTTTGCTGGCATGGAAAAATATTTCCCGAAGGAAAAGATCTTTATCACTGGAAACCCAGTGCGACAGGATGTAATCAAAACCGAAGGAAAATACAACGAGGCCATGCATTATTTTGGCCTATCCGGCAACAAGCCGGTGTTGTTTGTAACCGGTGGCAGCCTGGGTGCCGGAAGCATCAATGAAGCCTTAACCAGGCATATCCGGCTGTTCCTTGAGCACAATATTCAGGTGATCTGGCAGACCGGTACTGCTTACCTGGAGGAAGCCAGGAAAGCCATAGCCGGGTCAGATACCGGTCAGCTTTATGTAAGTGCTTTTATCGACAGGATGGATTATGCATTTGCTGCTGCAGATGTTGTTGTAAGCAGGGCTGGAGCCATCGCGGTATCCGAAATCTGCGCAGTGCGCAAACCCGCAGTGCTCATTCCTTCACCCAATGTGGCGGAAGACCATCAAACCAAAAATGCCATGGCACTGGTGAACCATCATGCGGCTATCCTGCTTAAGGATGAACGGGCAGCATCAGAGCTGGGGCCTGTCATCCTCGACCTGATACATGATGAATATAAAAAGCAACAGCTTAAAGAGCGGATTGCCGGGATGGCATACCGCGATGCGGCAGAGGCCATTGCCGGCGTGGCACTCAGCCTGGTAAGGAAAAACAGCAACACATAGATAAATAGCCGGTTACAAAAACGGCACAAATCGTCATGACACACAGATGATCAAAAACGCGACACATATATTCTTCCTTGGTATAGGCGGCATTGGAATGAGTGCACTGGCACGCTATTTCCACGACCGTGGCGTGCAGGTGTGTGGATATGACAAACAGCCGTCGGCGCTTACGGAGCAGCTACGTAAAGAAGGCATCTCCATAACACACAGTGACGATCCCGCCACCATCAGCACCAACCCGCAACTGGTGATATATACCCCTGCAGTGCCCAAAGGCACCGCATTATACCGTCATTTTGCCAAACACCACATTCCTGTATACAAGAGATCAGAAGTGTTGGGGCTGCTTTCTGAAGAACTACCCACCATAGCGGTTGCCGGCACGCATGGCAAAACAACCATCACGGCCATGCTCACCCATATCATGAAAAGTGCGGGTATTCCATGCATGGCATTCCTTGGTGGGATATCCACAAATTACAACACGAATTATATAGGGGATACCAATGCTGCGTGGCTGATAGCAGAAGCGGATGAATTTGATCGCTCCTTTCTTAAGCTTTCACCCCAGATAGCGCTGATCAGCTCCATTGATGCGGACCACATGGACATCTACGGCAGCCGGCATGTATTGCTGGACTCCTTCCGCCTCTTCGCAGAGCGACTTCCGGATGATGGTACGCTGATCACCAACAAAAAGCTGACAAATACCAAAGGCTGGCACAGCAATGAGCTGCATTACCACGTGAGTGAAGAAGCCGATTATTACATGCAAGACCACACGATCAGCGACGGACGATACCAGGCCAGGATATGTGGCAGATTATATGCTGAGGGGCTTAAAATACAACACCCCGGCTACCATAACCTGGAAAATGCGCTGGCAGCTGCAGCTTTGGCTCACCAGGCAGGCATTGAAGCACCCGGCATCATCAAAGGTCTGAATAGCTTTACCGGGGTCAAAAGACGTTTTGAGATATGCTTCCAGGATTCAAACACCGTGTATGTTGACGACTATGCCCATCACCCTGAAGAGATCAAAGCCACCATAGAAGCAGCCAGGGAGATGTGGCCCGGGAAAAAGATCACAGGCGTATTTCAGCCGCACCTTTATTCAAGGACAAGGGACCTGGCTGATGAATTTGCCCAAAGCCTGCAGGCACTTGATGAACTGATACTTCTGGATATTTATCCGGCACGCGAAACACCCATACCCGGAATCAACAGCGGCATGTTGCTTAAAAAGGTCAACATGTCAAAAGCAATATATTGCAAAGCAGAAGATTTGTTGAATACAATCCGGGAAAGGAGCCCGGAGGTATTAATTACAATGGGTGCAGGAAACATTGACCGTTTTGCTGCTTCCATCATCGAATTGTTTAACCAAGAGACAGCAAGTTGAAAAAAAGAAGCTGGCACTCCAAACATGAGTGGCCTGCAAAATATGAGAACCATCAGGGGCATGAAGAAAAAAATTATTGAAATCATAGCAGGCGGCGCGGTGTTGGCATGCATCATGCTGATGCTGGGATTTTCCGCGTCAAGCAACATGCAAAAAACCACCGAAAAACTTTTTATTCGCGTAGAAAGTGGAAGTGGCCAATATTTCATATCACCTGAGAATGTACGCCATATTATTGTGGAAGAAATGGATAGCCTGGAAGGCCGTATTATTAATCAAAAAAATCTTCAAGAGATCCATGAGCTCGTAAGCAATATTCCGTGGGTCGACCATGTAGCTGTATATCGCACCATTGACGCATCTGTCCATATAGACATCAGACTGCTTGAACCCATGATGCGGATCGTTAACAACCAAAATCAGAGTTTTTACATCGGCTATGACGGGGAGCTCTTCCCTTTATCCGACAAATACACAGCACGCGTAATGCTTGTAAGCGGAGACATCAGCCTGTCACCAGATGAAACTGATCACCTGCAAACAGCCATTGCGCAGGATGCACATATGGGTAAGCGATTACAAGGCCTTTTTGATCTGGCACAATATATTTCAGGTGACAAGTTTTGGTGTGCCCTCATTGATCACATCTATTTACGCAGGGACGGGCAGTTTGAACTCACACCCAAGGATGGCGCACACATTATCGAATTTGGTGAAGCGAATGACATCGAGAAAAAATTGAATAAGCTCAGGCATTTTTATACCGGTGGAATCACACAGGTTGGATGGCATTACTATAGCCGGATAAATATTGCTTATGCAAACCAGGTAATTTGCAGAAAATAGGTTTGGAGATGCACCGTGCCATGCCAAACAACATGCACACACACAACGAAAATCATTGCATGGCAAGCTCCATGTGACCAAAATATAAAAATTATTAACACATGCACTCTTCTGAAATCATTGTAGGATTAGATATCGGATCAACAAAAATAGCCTGCATCGTAGGCAGCAGAAATGAATATGGCAAGGTCGAAATTCTTGGCATGGGCAAGACCGATTCGCTCGGGGTCAACAGGGGTGTCGTCGAAAATATTCAACATACTGTAAACTCCATAGAAAAAGCCGTTTCTGATGCGGGAGAAGCGTCCGGTGTGGAGATTAAGGTCGTCAACGTAGGCATTGCGGGACAGCATATCCGGAGTTTGCAGCATCGCGGCAGCATCATGCGCAACGACATTGAGGAGGAAATCATATCTGATGACATCCACAGCCTGATTGACAACATGTACAAATTGGCTTTGCCTCCAGGTGAAGACATTATCCATGTGATTCCACAGGAGTACATTATCGACGGGCAACAGGGCATTCGCGAGCCAATCGGAATGGCGGGCAATTGTCTTGAAGCCAATTTTCACATTATCACAGGCAAGATCGCTGCCGCAAAAAACATCAAAAAGTGTGTAAAGAAGGCTGGCCTGGAAGTGACTGATCTGATTTTGGAACCCCTGGCATCTGCAGAGGCAGTGCTTAGCCAGCAGGAGAAAGAAGCCGGTGTAGTGCTTGTTGACATAGGTGGTGGCACAACGGATATGGCCATATTCCAGGATGAGATCATACGGCACACTGCGGTGATTCCACTGGGGGGTAATGCCATCACGGAAGACATCAAAGAAGGCTGTGCAATCATCCGTAATCAGGCCGAAGCATTGAAAAAAAGCTTTGGTTCAGCGCTGGCCAGTGAGAACAAAGATGAGGAGATCGTGTCCATTCCGGGATTAAAGGGCCGCGAGCCCAAAGAGATCTCCTTGCGAAACCTGGCGAGCATTATCCAGGCCCGCATGGAAGAGATCATAGAGCATGTTTACTATGAGGTGAAAACCAGCGGTTATGAGAAAAAGCTTATTGCTGGAATAGTACTTACCGGGGGTGGCAGCCAATTAAAGCATGCAGCACAGCTTACGGAGTTCATCACAGGCATGGATACCCGTATTGGTTATCCTAACGAGCATCTGGCAAAATCCCTGAGTGGAGAGACAGGCAGTCCGATGCATGCAACAGGCATCGGCTTGGTGATCAAAGGATTTGAAGCCATTGAAAAGCGCAACGTGCAAAAACAAGCACCGGATAAAAAAAGTCCTCAGCGAGAAAGCTTTCTGGACAGGATCTTTTCCAAAGGAAAGGACTTTTTTGAAAAAGACGGTGATGAATAACCCGAGATACAATAAAAACCAATTAATCATACTAAACACCGATTAGCTATGACAAAAGACATGATCAATTTTGACCTTCCAAAAAACCAAAGCTCCATCATCAAAGTGATGGGTGTAGGCGGTGGTGGCAGCAATGCTGTCAACCACATGTTTCGTCAAGGCATAGAGGGTGTAGACTTTTTTGTATGCAACACCGATGCACAGGCATTGGAAGCGAGCCCGGTTCCAAGTAGGATCCAACTCGGTATAAGCCTTACTGAAGGCCGGGGTGCCGGGAGCATCCCTGAAGTGGGGCGCAAAGCTGCCATCGAAGATATCGACAGGATCAAGGAGGTCCTGGGCACCAATACAAAAATGCTATTTATCACAGCAGGCATGGGTGGAGGCACAGGTACAGGAGCTACGCCGATCATTGCCAGGGCATCCAAAGAGATGGGAATTCTTACCGTGGCCATCGTCACGATCCCTTTTTCATTTGAAGGCAGGAAAAGAAAGCAGCAGGCAGAGGAGGGGATTAAAGAATTATCTGAAGGTGTCGACACCCTTTTGGTCATATGCAATGACAGGCTGCGGGAACTCTACGGAAATCTTTCCATATCAGAAGCATTTGCCAAAGCAGACAATGTATTGACTACAGGCGCCAAGGGCATCGCAGAGATCATCACACTGACAGGCAATATCAATGTTGACTTTGCCGATGTAAGCACGGTGATGCATGAAAGCGGCGTTGCCATCATGGGAAGTGGCAATGCCGAAGGAAACGACCGGTCAATAAAAGCAATTGAATCAGCGCTTTCATCGCCTTTGCTCAATGACAATCAAATCAAAGGGGCAACAAACATCCTGCTGAACATTACCAGTGGCAAAGAGGAAGTCCTGATGGATGAAATATCTGAGATTACAGACTACATTCAGGCGGAAGCCGGCTCATCGGCAGAGATTATTTGGGGGCTTAGCAAAGATGAAAGCCTGGAGTCCAGCATTAGTGTCACACTGGTAGCTACAGGCTTTGATGCAAAAAACAAATTGGGCGATGAGGAAAAAGAAAAGAAGGTAATGGTTCTCGATGAGGACAAGGAGCCGAATACCATGGAATGGGACGGCCCTTTTGATAAAACGGAAGAAGAAGCTCCACCTGAAGGAATGAAGTTGCGGGTGAAAAAGCGTGATCAAAAAAGCGAGTCCAAAACGGATAAACAATGGCATGCTGAACCCAAAACCGCTACAGCAGATGCGGCAGAAAAGTTCAAAGAGAACCTTTTGAGTCAAGCCAAAAAAGTCCATCAACGCGCCGAACAAGACACCCACATTTCTGAGGAAGACCTGCAACAGCAGATCAAGGAGCGGGAAGAACGTCTCAAAAGCCTGAGCATACAGCTTAAAACGCCCGAAGGCCTTGCTGACCTGGAGAAACAGCCGGCCTATGTCCGGCGCAATGTGCATCTGAACCCCGTACCTCCAAGTAATGAAAGCCAGGTATCCCGTTTTACGCTAAAAGAAACAGGTGATAAAAAAACACAAATCAAGTCAAATAATTCATTCCTGCATGATAATGTAGACTGATGGCTTATTGTCTTTGCTTAACAAGCGCTTCTTTGCTTCCTGAAAGCAAGCTTTTTATGAAGCTTTAACCTGGTCTTAACCATATTTTTATTAATTTTGTACTGTTCATTTTGACCTGGATGCTGCACGTAGCAAACAATTAGCAACTGGACAGCCAGTGGTTCTTTTTCTGCCTGATCAGACAGATTCTATTGCTTGTTTGCTTCTTGTAAACCATCCGGAAAAAACATGGTTGAGACATTTATGATAAAAACAAGTTCCATATCCAAAAAAACAATCTTGTTGATAGCCTGCATGCCCTTTCTTTTGATTGCATTGGTTTCATGCGACATTGAAAGTGACTCAGATAGAGCTGAAATCGACCGCAACAAAATACTGGATTACCTCCAGGAAAACCAAATAGAAGGCTATTATGAGCTCGAATCGGGCGTATTTGTTTACATTGATAAGCCCGGAAGCGGAGAACAGCGGCCACATGAGCAAAGCAGAGTGCAAATGATACATACAGGCTATTTTCTTGACGGAGAATTCTTTCACAATACTGGCGTTCCAGAAAATGTGAATTTGTCAAGCGTGGTCAGGGGGCTCAAATATGGTGTCATGGAATTCCGGCGTGGCGGCACTGGTACAATCTTTGTCCCATCTGCGCTTGGCTTCGGAAGACAAACAATTGGAGACATCCCGAAAAATTCAGTACTCATTTTTGATGTGGAAATCATCGATTTTTAGTACCTTTATCTCATACGTTAAATTAATCCCCAGAGTCATGGCAAGTAAAAAAAACCTGAAAAAAGACATCAACTATTTGATAGATGAGGTGATTGGGACAAGTCTGATGCATCAGTCCTCCAAAGATGAGAAAATCCAGGCCCGGATGGACGAGCTGATCAAGGAAATGCTGGCATTCAGGGAAGAACTGGTCGAAAAAGTAAACCAGCCAGATGTAGATCCCCCAAAAGGCAAGAAACTAAAGGCCTATTACCGGGACCTATACAGTGAGCTGCTGACCAAAGTGAATGACGCTTTTGAACAATTAAACAAACTGGTGGAATAAAACCACCCTGATCAACGTTATAAAGGCGCAACAGCGCCTTTTTTTATTTCGGGCAATCCCTATGTATCATCCCCCATAATAACGATCATGAGAAACAGAACACCTGGCCATTCGAGCAAACCGAAAAAAAACACCAGACCCATCAGGCAACCGAAAAAGGGTGGTGCCGAACAGGATGAACGCATGCGGCTCAATAAATTCATCGCGAACGCAGGTGTTTGTTCCCGGCGGGAGGCCGATGAACTGATCAGCAAAGGTGAAATCAAAGTGAATGGTGAAGTGGTGACCGAACTGGGGACAAAAGTAAAATCGGATGACACCGTAAGCTATGGTGGGAAAAAGCTGACACACGAACAAAAGGTTTATGTTTTGCTCAACAAACCCAAAGACTACATCACCACGGCAGATGATCCGCAGCAACGCAAAACAGTGCTCGACCTGCTTGGCAACCACTTCAAGGAGCGCCTTTACCCCGTGGGTCGACTTGACAGGAACACCACGGGGCTCCTCCTGCTTACCAATGATGGCGAACTCACTAAAAAACTGAGTCATCCACGGTATGGGGTCAGGAAAATATACCACGTACACCTTGATCGCCCCCTGGCCAGGACCGATCTTGAAAATATTGCCAAAGGGGTGAGCATTGACGGGAAAATGCTTCGTCCCGATAACATCGATTACGCCAATCCGGACGACAAGCGAGAAGTAGGGATCGAGCTGCATTCAGGCCAGAACCGTGTGGTAAGAAGGATTTTTGAGCAATATGCCTATGGCGTGGTGAAACTCGACAGGGTGGTCTTTGCCGGTCTCACAAAAAAAGACCTGCCAAGGGGCAAATGGCGCAGACTTTCACAGAAAGAGATCAATTACCTGAAAATGATTTCCTGAACAACACAATGAAAATCCCTAAACCCCAATTCATCAAAAGCATCTTGCTTAAGATAAAATCCTTTTTGCTGGGGGTTGGCCTTTTTCTCTTCGCTGCCCTGGCCACTTTTTCCGTGATGCTTTCCACGGATGAAGATAAAATAAAGGGCATGCTGATCGCAGAAATGAACCGGAGAATGAATGCTGAAATTTCGGCAGGTGATCTTCATTTCAGCGTGATAAGAACTTTCCCGATGGCCACATTCCGTTTTGAAGATGTGCTTGTCATGGAGCCATCCTATTGGGCAAAACCAGACACCTTGACTTACGCTTCATCGATCGCCCTGAGCTTTAATATGCTTGATTTTTTCAAAGGTGAATATAAAATAAGGCGGCTCACCGTGGCAGATGGCATGGCCTTTCCGAAAACTGACGAAGATGGAGTGGCAAACTACCACCTTTGGCAGAACGGCGCAGATGACTACCACGCAGACATCCATTTTGACATCCAGCGCATCGACCTGGAAAACATACGCGCAACATACCAGCACAAATCAACGCATCAATTGCTGGATATAACGGTACAAGATATGCGCTTCTTCACCAATCCAGCTTACCATCATCTGCAGTTCACTGCCGACGGGTCTTTTACTGTCCATAGAATCCGGACAAACGACCATTGGCTTCCTGAAAACATAGCCATTGAAACGAAACTGGAAGCATCCATCGGAGCAAAAAGCGATCTGAGCATAGCCGAAAGCCAAATAGTTATTTTAGGCCATCACCTGCAGATGAATGGAAACATGCAAATAGACCGTGGCGAGGTTATGGCTGACCTGCAAGTCAGCGCCAGTGATCTGCAAATAGAATCGCTGCTTGCGGATTTGCCCGTAAGCTGTCGTGGTCGAGCCACAATGACAGGGGAGCAGGCATGCACTGGAGCCGTGAGGCCTGGATCGGTACGGCAGCCGTGGTTTTCGCGCTGCTCATGTATTACATCCTCCACTGGGTGGGGCTGGCCCTTCTCAATGCCGCCTGGGCAGGGCATGGCCTGGAGGCGGGTTCCCTGGTCGCCGTCCTCCTTGGGCCGATCATACTCCTCGTGTTCCTCGCCTTGACCGCCGTCATTGCTGCGATACCTGCCTGGGGCGTCCTCTTTGCCATGGCAGTGGGCCGTTTCCTCGGCTATCGCCTGGGGGTGTGGGATCTGCTCGGCCTCAGCGGGCCTGAAGGGGTGGACCTTCGCAGCCACCTCGGTGGCGGCCGCCTGGCCCTGCGCAACGCTCTGGAAGCCTTGCTCGGCCTGGCCTTGCTGGTGCCCATCGGCTTGCTGTTGGGCGGTAGCCTGATCTTCGTCGGCGGCGGCCAGGAACCGGGCGTGATTGCCTATCTGGTCAGCTTTGGGCTGGGCTTCGCCGCAGCCTGGGGGATTCTTCGGCTGGTTCTGCGCTACTGGGCCCGCGTCGATGCACTGCTGGAGGACCTCGTCGTCTGGCGCGATCGTGCCGTGGCCTGGCTGGAGTGGATCGGTGCGATCATTCTGCGCCGCTTGAACGGCGG
>Ga0207421_10003600_pt1 | contig 18374 bp, 18 predicted proteins | sample SodLakKL_010_SED_4_FD_187542 | JGI IMG/M metagenome (GOLD analysis project Ga0207421, IMG submission 187542) | Alkaline sediment microbial communities from Lake Tanatar, Kulunda Steppe, Russia - 8KL_010_SED (SPAdes) (version 2) | ecosystem: Environmental > Aquatic > Non-marine Saline and... | reverse complement strand
AGAGCACGACCAGAGCCACGTCCACCCCTTCATCATGGACCGGATTGCTCCTGAGACGCGGAAGTTGGGCGTTCGCGTCGCCGCTGCTTTGTGGGAGCGACAAGCGATCCTGGGGATCCTCGATGAGGGCTGCATGGGGATGTACAACGCGATCATCGACGACGAGCTCCTGAACCCTCTTGGGATCTACAAGGAGCGCCTCAGCCAGTCAGCGCTGCTGGCCGAGATGCGCTTGGTCAGTGACGCTGAGGCTGAAGAGATCCATCAGTGGCTCACCGACCAGGGCATGCGGTTCAACTACGGCACCGAGCCTGCGACTGAGCTGACGCCCGACCAGGTGACCGAGCAGCTCAAGATGTACGTCGCCGCCGCACGGATGGCGGACCGGTTCGGGTGCGATGCCATCGGCATCCAGTACCAGCAGGGCCTCGCACAGATGGCTCCTGCGTCAGATCTGGCCGAGGGCCTGCTCAACGACCGCCACCGTCCGCCGGCGCGGCGCCCCGATGGCTCCGAGATCCGACCCGGCGAACCGATCGTCCACTTCAACGAGGTCGATGAGGGCGTCGCGGTGGACGCACTGCTCACCAACCGGCTCTGGACCGAGCTCGGGTGGGACCCCTCGACGACGTTGCATGACGTGCGGTGGGGCGAGCGCTACACGGGCGAGGGGATCGACGACTTCGTCTGGGTGTTCGAGATCTCAGGTTCCGTCCCCCCCGCGCACCTCTCGGGTGGCTACGCCGGCGCCGTGAGTGAGCGACAACCCCCGACCTACTTCCCCCTCGGGGGTGGGACGATCAAAGGCATCAGCCGGCCGGGGCCAGTGGTGTGGAGCCGCCTATTCATCATGGACCACAGGCTCCACCTGGACATCGGGCGGGCGACGGCTGTCGAACTCCCCGAGGCGGAGACCGAGCGTCGCTGGCAGGCGACGACACCCCAGTGGCCGATGATGCACGCCGTGCTCCACGGCGTCACACGGGATCAGTTCATGGCACGTCACCGCGCCAACCACCTCAACGTCGCGTACGCACCGAGCGACGAGGATGCCGACCGCGCCGTTGCCGCCAAGGCCGCTGCGTTCACCGAACTGGGGGTCGAGGTCCACATCTGCGGTGACGTGGCTTGGTGAGCACCGCCGGGCGGCTTCCTGGCAGCACGGATCGACTGGAGCGCACGCACATATCGTGGTCGTCGGAAGCAGCCATCGTGATCGCATCCTCGAGGTCGACCATCATCCCGTGGACGGTGAGACCATCCTCGCCGTCCATGCGGCCCACGTCGGCGGCAAGGGAGCGAACCAGTCGGTCGCCTCGGCTCGACTCGATGCCCGTGTCACGCTGATCGGCCGGATCGGTGAGGACCCCGGCCGTGCCGCTGTCCGCGCCGACCTCGCAACGGGCGGGATCAAGCTCGATGAGCTCATCGTCGATCATGATGCCCCGATGGGGACGGCCGGGGTTGCTGGCGACCGGTCCGGAGAGCACCGGATGGTGGTCGCCCCTGGAGCGAGCGGGCGTCAGTCAGCAACTGACGTCGGTGCGAGGCCGGACGTGATCGGGGCGGCGGCAATCGTCGTTCTCCAGCAGGGGTCTGCGACCGACACCCTCCTCGCCGCAGCGCAAGCCGTGACCGGGATCGTGCAACTCAACCCGGCGCCGGCCCGGCCGGTCACTGATGAACTGCTGGCACTCGCCGGCTTGCTGGTCCCCGACGCCATCGAGCTTGCCCAGCTGATGCCTGGGGCCGGCGGTGGAGTAGCGAGCAGAGAAGCTCCGGAGGCGACTCGGCGGCACACCAGGTGCGGTCGTGGTGGCCCTCGCGGATGAGGATGCCCTCATCGTGGACGAGGGCGGTTGTCGGCGAGTGGCCGCTCCCAAGGTGGCGGTGACGAACACGACCGGAGCGAGGGATGCGTTCCGCGGGCTCCTGGCGACCGAGCTCGCCGAGGGCGCTTCGCTGGACGACGCCGTCGGCGTCGCGGTCCGTGCCGGTGCTGCCGCCGCCAGCAGCGACGACAGCGTCCGGAGCTGCGGATGGAAGAGGCGGGCACTGACACTACAGCGGCCCCGGTCCCACGGGCCGCCCTGGATGACGGCCACCGCGCTGCCTACTCCAGTGTCTGCACTGCCGTGCGCTCGATCGCGAGGCCTTCGGTGTGGCGTGCGAGGTAGGTCTCGAACCCGGCGACGTCCCGCGGGTCGGGGGTGACCGGCGCGCTGATGCTTCCGGCGGTCACGACGTCGAGGTAGTCGGGGAGCGACTGCGTGGGGTCGTCGCGGAGCAGGTAGGCGGCCAGCACCGCCATCCCCCAGGCGCCGCCCTCACCGGCGGTCGCCGGGAGGCTGACCGGGGTATCGAGTGCGGCAGCCATCATGCGCTGCGCGGTGTCACCGCCCTTGAACAGGCCACCGTGGCCCCGGATCTCCTCGATGACGACCCCCTCCTGTTCGGTGAGGATGTCGATGCCCTGCCGCATCGCGCAGAGCCAGGCGTAGTACTGCGCCCGCATGAAGTTCTCGAGTGTGAACCGGCCGTCCTGGTTGCGTACGAACAGTGGCCGTCCCTCCGTGAAGCCGGTGATGTGCTCGCCGGACACGTAGTTGATGGCCAGCAGCCCACCCGCATCCGCTTCGCCAGCGAGCGCGAGCGGGAGCAGCTTGTCGTACAGCTCGTCCGGTGTTGCCGGGGCACCGAGCGCCTGGGCGACCTGGCCGAACAGCGCGATCCAGGCATCGAGGTCGGAGGAGCCGTTGTTGGAGTGCACCATCGCCACCGGGCTCCCGTCGGGGGTGGCGACGATGTCGATCTCCTCGTGGACGCTCGAGAGGCTCTCCTCCAGAACGATCATCGCGAAGGCCGAGGTCCCGGCGGAGACGTTCGCCGACCGGGGGCGGACGGCGTTGGTCGCCACCATCCCGGTCCCGGCATCCCCTTCTGGCGGGCAGAGCGGGATCCCGGCCTGCAACGCGCCCGACGGATCGAGCAGTTGCGCGCCTTCAGCCGTCAGCGACCCGGCAGGGGCCCCGGCCGCCAGGACCTCCGGGAGGAGCTCACGCAGGGTCCAGCCGAACCCCTGCGGCGCGATCAGCTCGTCGAACCTGCGGATCCGGGCAGCGTCCCAGTCGCCGCTGGCCGGGTCGATGGGGAACATGCCCGACGCCTCGTCGAGGCCCACGACGTGCTCACCCGTCAGCTTCCAGTGGACGTAGGTCGCCAGCGTCTTGAGACGGGCCAGGCGTACGAGGTGGGGCTGCTCCTCGAGGATCGACTGGTACAGGTGCGCGATGCTCCAACGCTGTGGCACCGCGAAGTCCAGCAGCGGCGTCAGCTCGGCACACGCCTGGCCGGTGATGTTGTTGCGCCAGGTCCGGAACGGGACCAACAACTCACCGTCGGCATCGAGCGCGACGTAGCCGTGCATCATCGCGCTGACCCCGAGCGCGGCGAACGTCGTCAACTCCACACCGTGGCGCGCACGGACGTCCTCGACCAGCGCCGCGTACGAGCCCGCGAGCCCCTCGAAGACCTCTGCCATGTCGTAGGTCCACACCCCGTCCCGGAGCTGGTTCTCCCACGCGTGCGAACCAGAGGCCAGCGGTGTCGCGTCCGGCGCGATCAGGGCAGCCTTGATACGGGTCGACCCGAACTCGATCCCCACGGTCGCCCGGCCCGCCCGGATGATCTCAGCTGCACTGCCTGCTCCCTGGCTCACTCGAGTCCTCCTCGCCGTCCTGCCTCGATGTCAGTGGCCACCTGGTTCGCCCCGCGGATGGCCATCAGATCTCCCGACCTGGCCACGGTAGCTTGGATTCCCGTACAGGGAATCGTCCCCTATCAGGCTGTCGCAAAACCCTTGAGGTGGGGTCCGCGGCGGGGTTTTCGGGTTGGTGGTCGGCGAGGAGTTCAACGCCGGGGTTGCCAGCCTTCGGCGTCGTCGATGGTGCGTAGCGAGAGGTCTTCGAGTTGGGTGGTCAGTTCGCGTAGTCGGTGGGCGTTGTCGAACCAGGGTCGGTAGCGCTCGTACTGCTCTCGGGACAGCCGGCGGGTGACGGTCTTGCCCGCGACCTTGCGGGTCCACTGCAGGTACGGGCCGTGTTTCTCGGGCGGGTCGGCCTGGCACCGACAGCCCTTGGAGGTGCAGCGGGTGTAGCGCTCGAGAACGGTGCCGGGCAGCACGAACCCGACCTCGGCGATCTGTCGGCGCAGGGTCTCGAGCTCGGTCTGCGCGTGTTCGGGCAGGTCGGTGGTGGTCACGCACGACTCCATCGACGACTGGTGGCAACGGTAGCGCCTCCTCCGAACACATGCAGACAGTATCTATACTGGCTGCATCGTCTGGGAGGAGGCACCGATGGCTTACCACTACATCGGCGGGGAGCGTGACCAGCTGTTCCTGCTGCCGATCTCGATGTGTGACTGGCTGTCGGAGGGCCATCTGGCGTGGTGGGTGATCGAGGTGGTCGAGGCTATCGACACCGCTCGGCTGCACCTGTTGCATCCCAACGACGGGCCGGGACGGCCGGCCTACGACCCGGACATGATGCTCACGCTGCTGCTGTACGCCTACATGATGGGGCAGCGTTCATCGCGGCGGATCGAGGCGGCCTGCCGCACCGATGCGGCCTACCGGGTGATCTGTGGTGACGTGGTGCCCGACCATGCCACCATCGCCCGGTTCCTGATCGACCACGAGCACGTGATGGCCGACGTCTTCGTGGAGGTGTTGCGGCTGTGCGCGGCCGCAGGACTGGTCACCGTGGGCGCGGTCGCGATCGATGGGACCAAGATCGGCTCGGACGCCGCACTTGACCGCAACCACAGCGCCGACTGGATCCGCGAGAAGGTCACCGCGATCCTGGTCGAGGCCCGCGACACCGACACCGGCGAGGACGGCCAGCCGGAGCTGCTCGCGGCCGATGAGCTTCCCACCGAACTGTCGAGCGTGTCGGGCAGGCTGGCACGGCTCCAGCAGGCACTGGCGCGCATCGAGGAACAGGATGCTGCCGCGGCCGCCGAGCTCGAGCAGGTCATGGCACGAGCGCGCACCGAGGCCGAACAGGGCCGCAAGCTGCCAGGCCGCAAACCCAAGGACCCCCGGGCCGCGCTGGCCCGCGCCCAGGCCGACGAGACCGCCGTACGCGTCAAGGCGACCGCCAGGACCGCCGGTGACACCGGCGACGTGGCCGCCGCGGTCGAGGCCGACCCGGCCGTCAAGGCCGCGGTCGCAGCCACCGACAAGGCCCGGACCGTCGCTCAGGCAGCCACACCGACAGCCAGGGCCAACATCACCGATCCGGAGTCGCGGATCATGAAGACCGCTACCGGATGGGTGCAGGGCTACAACGCCCAGACAGCCGTCAACGAGGCCCAGCTCATCGTGGCCTGCCACGTCTCCCAGGACGCAGGCGACGTCGGCCTGTACCAGCCCATGGTCGAGGCCACCCGCGACACCCTCGACCGGGCCGGTGTCACCGAGCAGATCGGCATGGTGCTCGCCGACGCCGGCTACTGGTCCGAGAACAACGCCACCGCAGACGGTCCCGACCGGCTCATCGCCACCACCAAGGACTGGAAACAACGCCAGGCTGCCCGACAGCTCGGCACCACCGAAGGTGACCCACCCGACAACGCGACCCCGCTCGAAGCGATGGAACACCGGCTGCGCACCCCCGAAGGCGCCGCCGCCTACGCAACACGGTCCCACACCGTCGAGCCCATCTTCGCCGTCAAGGCCAACCACGGCTACCACCGGTTCCGCCGACGCGGCCTCCAACCAGCCCGAAGTGAGTGGGCGCTGATCGCTACCGTGCACAACCTCGGCAAACTCCACCGCGCCACCCGCTGACCAGACCCACAACCCGCCGACCCGCCACCCGCCGCTCAGCTGCCGACAGCTCCGGCCACCCTCGGCGCCGCCGCACAGATCAGGGCACGGTCACGACCGCAACAGCCCCCGCGCGCCCTACTGCTCTCCCGGCCGCTGCGCCGGACCCGGAGCTGCGCTCGGGCGCTACGTCGCTGCTCGCGTCGCTGGGAGCCAAAGGCGGGAGCCTCCGCACCATGGTGGAACTCGCCTCGGTGGCTTGGCGCGGCTCCTGCTGGCGCGTCGCGTGCTCCTGCCGTCGCTTCGACCCCCGACGCCCGACGCCCGAGCCACCCAACGGATCGGAACGCAGCGTGGCCGGCAAGCCGGCTCCGGCCGCCGCCGAGGTGTCGTCGCCCGCTGGGACCGATGCCGCAGCCTCGTCCTCGGAAGGGCGAGGTGCGCGACGGCGGAACCAGCCGCTGCGCTCCTCGGGCTCGTCATCGTCGCGGTAGTAGTAGCTGTAGTAGTAGCCGTCGCTGCGGCTGTCGATGTCGTTGAGCACGGTGCCGGCGATGTCGGTGCCGACCTGCTCGAGCCGTTCGATCGCGGCGGTCAACTGCCGTCGTGAGCTGTGTCCGCCGTGGCCCACCAGGATGGCCAGGTCGACGTAGCGCCCGAGTTCCAGCGCGTCCGGGACCGCCAGCGCAGCCGGGGTGTCGCAGATCACCAGGTCGGTCTGGACCGCGAGCTCCCACTGGAGGCTGCGCATCCCGGGGGAGGCCAGCAGCTCGGTCGGGTTCGTCGCGATCGAGGTCTTGCCCTCGCCGGCGGTGGCAGACATGACCATCAGGGACCGCCCGACCGGCCGGTCACCGCCAGCGGGTGCTGCCTCGGCCGTCGTTTCGTGGCCCCGGTGGGTAACCAGCAGGAACCGCACCCCGGCGGAGAGTTCCCGGTAGGCCTCCGCCACGACGCTGATCCGCTCCGCGCGGCAGCGGGCAGGGCTGACGCAGACGCGCCTGGCCACCCAGGCGAACACCTCAGCGCCGACGATCTCCGCGTACGAACACGGCACGAAGCAACCCCGATCGGACGTGCTCCTGCGGCTGCTACGTGCGGCCGGGTTCGAGCCGATGCTCGTGCTCGGTAGCCAGGCCGTCCACAGTGCCCTGCCGGATGCAGACCTGCCGGCCATCACCACCCTGTCCGAGGAAGCGGACCTCGCGGTGGTCAACGACCTGTCCGGTGAGACGCCGCACGTGATCGAGGCGGCCTTCGGCATGGGCTCCCCCTATCACCAGAGCTTCGGTGTGTACGCCGATGGCATCGCCCTCTCGGAGGTCACCTTGCCTGACGGCTGGCAAGGCCGCCTCCACACCCAGCAGATCGACGACAGCGCCGACAGCGAGAACCCCGTCACACTGCTGTTCCCCGAGATCCATGACCTGTGCGCCTCGAAGCTGACGGTGGCCGTTACCGGTGGCTTCGGACGTCGCTCGGACCGCGAGTTCGTCCGTGCACTCGTCGAGGCCGGACTCGTCGATCTCGCGACCCTCCACGACCGCATCAGGTGACTCCCACCAACCCTCGCTCCCGAGGTCCGCGACACGGCACACGCCATCGTGCACAGCCTCGGTCGAGACAACCCGCGCCCGTTCCGGAACAGCCAGCTTCGGCCGCGTCTGATGCGTCGACCGAGCAGCGGGCGGACGGCGAGTAAGGACCTGTCGGTGCTTCGCATGGCTGTCGTCTCGCAGCGCTTGCACGGCCTCGCTGTCGAGGACGACTGCCCTCATGCGTGCACGTCTAGTTGCGCCTCGGCCCACAACGGCACGTCACCGGAAGGCAGCGAACAGGTCGTCGGCGCCCAGGACCACGTCCGGGCCGGCGTCATCACGTGCACCAGCAGGACGATCTGGCTCCGGGCTGCGACCCGCAATCCGTCGACGTCGGCGGTCAAGAAGCGAGGAGCAGCGAACGGGGCGTCGTACTGCGCGGCGAGGGATCGGCTCGACGTCTCCACCTCCACCGAACCCCGTCGGCGCTGTCCACAGGCTGGCCGTGATCCGATCACCGCCCGGGCCTGCCCGGCCGTAGCGTGCGGGCACCCAACCGTTGCCGCCCGGCTCAACAGGTGCCACCATGACCGTCGAGGAACGCCGTCGGATCGCCCTGCACCGCGCCGCCGCGGAGACCTGGGGCGAGGAGGTCGCAGACACCTTGGTCGAACTCGTCGCACCCTCCGGGCACGAGATTGCAACCCGTGACGACATCCAGGGCGTCCTCGCCGCCATGGACGCCATGGACGAACGTTGGGACGCGCGGATCACCGCCATGGACGAACGTTGGGACGCGCGGATCACCGCCATGGAACAACGCTGGGACGCGCGGACCACCGCCATGGAACAACGCTGGGACGAACGCCTCACCGCCTTGGAACAACGCTGGGACGCGCGGACCACCGCCCTGGACGAACGCTGGGACGAACGCCTCACCGCGAGTGAGGACCGCTGGAGCGCGCGGGACGCTGCAGCCGGAGCACGGGCGGAGTCGATGGAAGACTGCCTCACCGCTGCCTTCGAGCGCGGCCTCCGCGAGGCCATCACGGCCCAGACCCGCACCCTGGTCATCTCCCAACTCGTCGCCGTCGCCGTCATCGCCGGCCTGGCCTTCGGGCTGGGCAGCTGAAGCAGCAGGGTGCCCTCTGGTCGCGACATCCCCCTGCGACCTCGCAGCTACCCCCAGTACGGTCTGCACCAGCCAGAGGACACGACCAGCGCATCGGGGGAAGCATGGCCGCACAGGGGCAGGGGTCCGAGACCACGCCGATCGCGGTGCACGACCCACGCAAGCGGGTGGTCGTCGATGAGCGACCCTGGGGTCGGTTCCGCCAGTACACCGACAACGAACCGACGACGGTGAAGCTCATCACGGTTGCAGCCGGGCAGTCGCTGAGCCTGCAACGCCACCGCCACCGCGACGAGCTGTGGATCGTGCTCGACCCTGGCCTCCAGGTGGAGATCGATGGCGAACTGCAGGTCGCTGACGTGGACGAGGAGTTCTTCATCCCGCGCGGCACGACCCACCGGATCAGCGGTGGCGATGCGCCCGGCCGCTTCGTGGAGATCGCCTTCGGCGAGTTCGACGAGACCGACATCGAACGGCTCGAGGACCGCTACGGACGCACCTGAGCTCGCACGACAACGCGAGGCTCCTCCGGTGCACGACCGGGGCCCGCCGAGCGGCGGGCCCTGGTCAGTCGAACCAAACGGTTCGGTCAGGCGTCGACAGACTCCCGCTTGCGCCGCACACCCAGGACCGCACCGGCGCCGATCAGCAGGAACAGCAGACCACCGAGCAGCAACGTGTTGGTGTTCGATCCGGTGTCGGGCAGGGCGTCATCGTCATCCACGGTGAGGGGGTCCGGGTCCACCGCATCCTCAGCGGCGGCGACCTCGGTCGCCGGCGCGTCACCGGATTCGGAACCAGCGACGTTCACGAGCACGACCCCGAGCACCGCCGTGAAACTGAAGCTCGCGGTCCCGTCGTCGCCAGCCGTGACCTGGCCGCTGGCGACCACCTCGCCGTCTGCGGACACCGACCAGTCCAGGGTCTCGCCGGGAACGGCACCGACCACCGTGCAGGTGACTTCGTCACCGACCGCAGGATCCTCGGGCACGCAGCTCACACCGAAATCGAGGTCGTCCGCGTCGTCGCCCTCCTGCGCCGAAGCAGCACCGACAGTCATCATGAGCAGCGCCATCACGGCAGCCACCATCGTGCTGAACGAGCGGACCTTCATCATGTCGCCGATCTGAGGTGTTGCCACAGCTGCCATCGGCGTCGGGGGCCGACGCCGCACGGAGCGGTGCAAGCCTGCCGGTTCACGTGCTCGCGTCCAGTGCAGTCACCCGACGACGGCCTCATCGACCGAGAAACGCGAGCGCACGCCGGATAGCCGACTCATCTCCGCGGGGATGTCAGTCGAACGGTGTATCCGGGCTGGCCTGACAGGCTGAGCGATCGCTCTCCCAGGAGGGACAGCACGACGAGCGACACCGAGCAGGACACGCCTGCCGGGGTGCAGGAGGAACCGCCCGCACGGCGGGATGAGGACCGCGAGGTCGACGAAGACTGCCAGGTCGGCGAGCGCGACAACCCGAGCCAGTCAGCTGCCGTGGTGATCGTCACCAGCCGTCCCGCGGGGTGCTGATCGAGCTCCCCAGCCGCAGGCCGCTCCCACCCGTCGCCGACTCCAACCATCATCACCTGGTCCATCCCATCCTCCAGAGCAGTAGACGATCGGACACGGTCGCGGACGTGCCCCGCACGATGCTGGGATCCGTCCACGAACAGGGACTGACAACGCCGACCCTCCAAGATGGGACCGACAAGCCACAGGCAGCTCCACGGTCCACGGAGACCACAGGCCGCAGGTCACGGCTCGCGTCACGTTTCGTGAGGACGAGATGGTGACGGGGTGGTCGGTGCGCAGGGTCGGCTGAGGAGGCCGGTTCCATCACCTCTGCTGTCGTCAACTTGATCTCGATCGCTGTACTTGCGGATGGATCGACGGACTCTGCTGCCTCCGGCACGGCGAGGGCCAAGCCAACCGCGTGTTCAGGGAGGCTTGGCCGCGGGGGACGGTGCGGTCCTTCGCCGCGAGGGATGGTGGATGCGTGGGATCGAGCGCGGCCGCTGCCGATCGGTTCGTTCACGTGCGGTCGTTGACACGCTCGGTTCGTGAGGTGGCATACCTCTGTGCAGGCGGTTCTCGCGTCTGTACGGTGCGGGGGCCTCGTGATCGTCGATCCGTAGGCGGTCCGGGGCTGTTGTCCGCTGTTGAGGAGTCCTTCATGCCCCGGCCCCGCCATGCCCGTCGCCGGGGTCCACGGATGGTGAGCTCCCGATCGCACGGAGCAGTACCGGTCCCGCCCGGCCGAGATCGCCTGGCTGTACCGGTGTTGCTGGTCTTGGCTGTGGTGGTCACGGCTTGCACGCCGGGTGGCGAGGATGGTGAGGCAGCGGCAGTTGGAGGCGGCCCCACCGATGTGGCGGCGACCGACATGGAGCCGGAGTTCGTCGCGGACCCGGACTGTTTCGGGTTGGGGCCGGCCAGAGCCGAGCAGCTCGAGTGCGGCACGGTCGAGGTCCCCCTCGACCACGACGCCCCGGCTGAGGGGACCATCGAGCTGGCGGTCGTCGTCGACCGCACGGCTGACACCGGCGGAGCCGAGGCGCCGCTGCTGATGCTGGGCGGTGGCCCGGGCGTGGTGATGGTCGAGCCGTACCTCACCACTCCGGAGATGCGGCAGGTCTTCGCCGCGTCCGGACGGACCACCATCGTGATCGATCAGCGCGGTGTGGGTTCCAGCGCCCCGGCGCTGGAGTGCCCCGAACTGGACGCGCTGCAGGTCCAGGCGTCTCCGGCAGCGGAGATCGACGCCGCCCTCGATGCGACGGGGGCGTGTCGGGAGCGCCTGGCCGGTCAGGGCGTCGATCTCGACGCCTACAACCATCTCGCCAACGCCCGCGATGTCGAGATGGTGCGGCGTGCGCTGGGCCACGGCCAGCTCGATCTGCGGGGCTTGTCGTATGGGACCCAGGTCGCGTTGCTCGCCGCCGAGATGTTCCCCGAGTCGGTGCGTTCGGTGGTGCTCAGCTCACCGGTCGACCCGCAGGTCAACTGGGTGGAGGACCTCGCCGTCGGGTATGCGCAGGCGCTGGAGGGTCTGGCTACGGCCTGTGAGGAGGATGCCGCCTGCACCGACCAGGTCGGGGACCTGCGCAGCGCGATCGAGGCGACCGTCGAGCGTCTCGATGGGCAGCCCGAACAGGTCACGGTGGCGTCGCGGGGCGGGGAGACGGCCACCCGCACCTACACACCGTCACGGTTCCTCGACGACCTGTTCAACTTCTTCTACCAGGCCCAGGGTGCCGAGTGGCTGCCGGCCGTGGTCGACCGGGCCCACGACGGTGATCTGGCGCCCCTGGCCAACATCGTGACGGCCCTCGAGCAACAGCGTGCCGGCCGCTTCTCGACGGGGATGTCCAACTCCATGGGGTGTACCGGTGAGGCGGCGCTGGTCGATGCTGAACTGGCCCTCGCGGACGTGGACGACGCCCTGATCGCCGAGCACTGGTATCCGCACATCAGGCTGGGCGAACCCGTGGGCGCGTTCTGCGACCGCTGGGACGTCGAGCAGATCTACGACCCGTCCGAGATCTCCCTGGACGCAGAGGTGCCCACCCTGGTGGTCACCGGCGAACTCGACCACGTCAGCCTGCCCCAGTACGGACAGCAGATCCACGACGCACTACCGGACAGCTACCTCATCGAGGTGCCCCACGCCGTCCACGAGCCGCTCGAGAGCCTCGTCCAGACCGGCCCGTGCGGCCAGAACATCGTCACCGACTTCCTCAACGACCCCGACACCGCCCCGGACGCAGCGTGTGCAGCCGACTTCGCCCTCCAACTCGGCAACCCACTACCGGCACGCTTCGGCTGACCCCCCGTGGCCACACCCGACCCCCGACTTCGACACCTGAGCGAACCACTCGCCCACGAGGTGTGCACGGCCGTTGTCCTGCGGCTACTGCTCGCGATCTGGCTTCGGCATGGGGGCGAAGGCCGACGCCGCCGAGCCGTACCCGGGCCGTCCACCCGTTGTCGCCTTGCCGTGTGTGCACGAGCGGACGGAGCGGGCCTCGCCGTCGTGTATCACAGGTGATACATTCCGAGCATGAGTTCCCCCGAAGTCAGTATTCGCGAGCTCCGCAACCACGGCGGGGACGTGGTCGAGCGTGTCGCGGCCGGGGAACGCCTCACGGTGACGCGGTCGGGCAAGCCGGTCGCCGAGCTCCGTCCAGTGGGTCGACCCCCCGTGAAGGCGGAGGTCCTGCTCGCACGGTGGCGCCAACTTCCCCACCTCGACGCCGATCGATTGCGTGAGGACCTCGATGAGCTCCTCGACCCGGCACTGTGATGGCCTCGGAGGATCGGCCGGGGCGCGGCCTGTTGGACACCAGCACGGTGATCCTGCTGCCGCAACTTCGCGAGGCCACGGCGCTTCCCGGCGAGCCCCTCATCTCGACCATCACGCTGGCAGAGCTGTCCGTCGGCCCTCTCGTTGCCCGAACGGCGCCCGAGCGTGCCGCGCGGCAGGCCCACCTACAGCAAGCTGAGGCCGACTTCGATCCGCTTCCGTTCGATGCGGCCGCAGCGCGGGCCTTCGGTCAGGTGGCCGCCTCCCTGCGTCGGGCGGGGCGCAAGCCCACGGCGCGGTCCTACGACGCGATGATCGCGGCGGTGGCGGTCGCGAACGGCCTTCCGCTCTACACCTGCAACCCCGATGACTTCGCCGCCATCGACCAACTCTCGGTCATCGACGTGCCCCACCCCGACGCGTAGCAACGCTCCGCTACGAGCGTTCAGCATGGACACTGATCGCGATTGCGGAGGCGCCGGTTGGCCTCACGCGTTGTACATCCGGCTCCGCGAATGCGGACCAACTCACGCGAACCCCCTCCGCTGCAGGTTTCGAGATCGCCGCCAGGGAGCGAGAACCCTTCGTGCGCACGCCCACCCTGTCCTCACGCAGGGTCGCCTAGCAGCCCTGAGATCGACTGATCGACCGGCAGGTGCTGGGTCAGATCCAGCCTTCTTCCCAGGCCCGGTAGGTGGCGGCGTGGCGGCTGGGGACGTCGAGTTTGGTCATGGCTGAGGAGAGGTAGTTGCGCACGGTTCCGGGAGCGAGGTGGAGGTGTGAGGCGATGGTCTGGACCGAGTCGCCGGTGCGAGCGGCGCGTAGGACCTCGAGTTCGCGCTCGGTGAGGGGGCAGTCGGATTCGGTGAGGGCGGAGGCGGCGATGTCGGGGTCGACGTAGCGGTTGCCGTTGGCGATCCTGCGCAGGATGTCGGCGAGTTGGCTGGCGGGGGTGGTCTTGGGCACGAACCCGACCACGCCGGCTGCCAGGGCACGGCGCAGCACACCGGGGCGGGCGTGGCGGGTGACCAGCACGATCCTGGTGGGCAGCTCGGCGCGGATGGTCTCGGCGGCGTGGAGCCCGTCGGCAGGGGGCATCTCGAGGTCCAGGATCGCGATGTCGGGGCGGTGCTGCCGGGCAAGGGCGATCGCGTCGGTGGTGGTCGCGGCCTGGGCGACGACCTGCAGGTCGTCTTCGAGGTCGAGAAGCGAGGCGAGCGCTCCGCGGATGAGGTCCTCGTCGTCGGCGAGCAGGAGCCGGATCATGCTGACTGATCTTGGACGGGGACCTGGGCGGTGAGGGTGAACCAGCCGTCGTCGAGCTGCCACCGCAGGGTCCCACCGGCAGCGTCGAGCCGGCGTTGGAGGTCTGCCAGCCCGGTGCCGGGTGGGCGCTCGACCGTGGTGGCCCCGTCGTTGTGGATACCGAGGCGGGCGTGGTCACCGTCGAGGTTGAGGGTGAGCCGGGCCCGGTGGGCGTGGCTGTGGCGCAGGATGTTGGTGGTGGCCTCGCGCACGACCGCGCCGAGGAGCTCTCGGCCAGGTTCGTCGACGGTCCGGGCGCCATCGAGCGCGCCGGGGTCGAGGCGGCCGTCGACCCCGGCGGCCTCGAGGACCCGGGTGGCGTTGGTCAGTTCCTCGGCCAGCGGTGTCGTTCGATAGCCCTGCACCACCTCGCGGGTGTCGGCCAGGGCGGTGCGGGCGTGTTCCTGCACCTCGGTCATCTGGGCAGCCGCTGCAGCCGGGTCCTGATCCGACAGGCGGGTGGCGAGCTCGCTCTTGAGCGCGATGACCTGCAGGTGGTGGCCCTGGATGTCGTGCAGATCCGCAGCGAACCGCAACCGCTCGTCGGCTACGGCGAGCTGGCCCTCGAGCCGTCGGGCTGCCTCCAGGCGATGCACCAGCTCCCAGAACGACCGTGCGGCGGCCAGCCCCCCAGCCACCGCGCCTGCGAGCAGGACCTGGTTGGCGGCGTGGGATCGGTCGATGCTGCCAACGGCGAACTGCTGGGCACCCGCGATGACGCCGAACGTTGCCGCCGCGCCCGCACCGATGGCCGTGACCCGCCGCGGGGGTGGAACCAGGACCACGACCCCCGCGATGGCCACCCCCGGAGCCAGCGCACCCATCACCGTGTCCGCCCACTGCGCCGCGGACAGCGCAGCGACGGCACCGACGACCGCGACCACCACGAGGCCGATCGGCGACCCGTCGCCCCTCGCCTGGTCAGCTCGGCCGGGCACGTCACGTTCCAACAGTCGCCCCGCCGCGACCGCAGCGCAGAGGCTGCCCGTCGCAGCGACGAGTCCGACGGCGAGGTTCCGCTCGGTGATCGCGATCGACACGACCAGGTAGACCCCAACGCCGTAGGCCACCCCGACGGTGGTCCACCAGGTGCGCTGCTCGAGGCGCTCGAGGTCCATCGGGGCGCCGGGCTCCGAGTCCGTGCGCGCCGCCGCGTTGTCTCGGGGCCGGCGTTCCTGGCTCATGGGTGTGAGGTTCGTCGCATGGCCCCAGGATGCCGCAGCCGCCGGTCGCGCGCCGGTGACATCTGTCATGCCCTCGTGTGGGATCTGCACACGGGTTCGTGATCGGCGCCACTACCGGGCCTCCTGCTCGGTGGCCACGGTGGCCACATGACGACGACACGAACCGGTGACCGCGACCACCCCCGGGGTGCGAGCGGAGCCACGACCACCACGCCCGACCGCTCCTGCCGCCCCGCGCCCGACCCGGCGGTCGAGGTGCGCGGGCTGCGCTGCTCCTACGGCGACTTCGAGGCGGTGCGTGGCATCGACCTGCACGCAGGGCCCGGGGAGCTGCTGGCCGTGCTCGGAACCAACGGGGCCGGCAAGACCACCACCCTGGAGGCCCTACAAGGTCGACGTCCCGCCGACGCCGGACACGTCCGCGTCCTGGGTCTGGACCCGGCCCGGCAACGTCGGGCGCTGGCCGCCCGGGCCGGCGTCGTGCTGCAGGAGTCCGCCCTGCCCGATGAGCTCACCCCGGCCGAGTTCCTGCTGCTGTGGCAGAAGATGGCCGGCGGCGGCAACCTCACCCACCGCCCCGTGGATGAGCAGCTGGCACGGGTCGACCTCACCCACCGCCGCGACGTGCGCATCGGTCGGCTCTCCGGCGGGGAGCGGCGCCGCCTGGACCTCGCGACGGCCCTGTCAGCCGACCCCGAGCTGCTGTTCCTCGACGAACCCACCGCCGGGCTGGATCCCGAGTCCCGCGCAGACACCTGGACATTGATCCGCCAACTGCTGCACACCGGCACCACCGTGGTGCTGACCACCCACTATCTGGAGGAAGCCGACGCGCTCGCCGACCGGCTCGCGATCATGCACGAGGGCCACGTGGTCGTCGCCGGCACCCTCGACGGGGTGCTCGCAACCCGCGACGCCCGCATCCGCTTCGCGATCCCGAACGACACCGCCCTACCGGGCGAGCACCTGATCGGACAGGCAACCCTCACCCGTCACCGCGGCCGCCAGCACGTCGAGGTGCGCACCACCGACCTGGCACACGACCTGCGCAGCCTGCTGGCCTGGTCCCAGACCACCGGCATCGACCTGCAGCGCCTGCACGCCTCCGAGCCGACCCTGGCCGAGGTGTTCCACGACGTCCGAGCCACCACCACCCAGGAGGTCACCCGATGACATCCGCCATCGCCCTGGCACGCGCCGAGCTACGCATCCTCGCCCGCGACCGTGTCGCCGCGTTCAACGTCGTGGTGGTCCCACTCGTCGCCGCGATCTACCTCGTCGCCAACCCGCCCACCCAGGACATCCCCGGACCACTGGCCGCCTCCGCCGCAGCCGTGCTACTCGCGGTGTTCACCAGCGCCGCCCTGGTCCTCAAGTCGGTGATGACCCTGGTCCAACGCCGCGAACAACACCTCCTCGAACGATGGAGGATCTCCGGCGCCGCCCCCGCCGCCATCCTGGCCGGCACCTTCCTACCCGGCGTCCTGCTCCTAGCCGCCGGCCTCGCCGTGCTCTTCCCCGCCCTCGCGATCGCGCTGGACGACCCACCCGCGCTGCCGGCCTGGCTGCTCCTCGCCGCGGTGCTCGCCACCGCCCTGGGTAGCACCGCCGCCATCGTCGCCGCCGCCTACGCCCGCACCACCGACGGTGCCGCGGTGGTCGCCCTCCCCATCTTCGCGGCACTGTTCTTCGGTGGCGTCTGGGCCACCTTCGTTCCCCTCGAGGGCATCACCTGGCAGATGCGCGCCACCGGCGGCGGCGCGCTCACCGAACTCGTCCGCATCGGCTGGGAAGGACCCACCGACGGAGCAGGCATCGTCGCGGCCGCCACAGCCGCCGGACCCAGCCTGCTCGTCCTCCTCGCCCTCACCGTCGTGCTCGCCATCACCGCCACACGCACCTTCCGGTGGAACCCCCGCGACTGACTGCCGCGAAGCGCCCATGCCCGACGGGTGACTGCCGCTGGGAAGGCCCCACATCCCCCCGGCGAGAACCAGATGTCCGGTGACACCTCGACGCCCTCACGCCGGGAAGTAGAGGTAGCTGGTCTCCGCTCCGAGGGAAGCGCATTCCCGGCGCCCGGCAGTGCTGCGATACTCCAACGGCCGGGGTGCCGGGCAGTGCATATCGTGACTGCTACGCACGCCCCTGAGTCGGACTCAGCGACCCGACGGGTGCGAGCTTCCTCGGCTCGAGGGCAGGCTTCGAGGACCGGCGGGACGATCTGGAGGCAGGCGGTGGTGGGCGACGGGCTGCTTCGCATCGAGTACGGCATGGCGCGACGGCTGTGGTCGAACCCCGACGAGGATCAGCTCGATGTCTGGGAGGTCCGCCTCGAGACCGGCAGCTTCACCGCAGACCTGGATGACGAGGACGGTGTCGTCTGGACAGCGCTCGCGCGGGCCACGTTGTTCGGGATGGACCCCGAACGCCATGCCCTGCTCGGACAGTTGCCGTTCGACGTCGCCGACGCGCACTCCGGCGATGCCGCCTACTACTACGAGCACGTCTTCGATACCGGTGGCCGGTTGCTGCCGGACGCCGCTGAGCAGTTCGAGTGGCACTCGAACCGTGCCCTGTTCCTGCACGACGTCCACGTACCGGGAGAGCATCGCCGGCAGGGATTCGCGAGCCTGCTGGCTGCCGATGCCATCCTCACGCTCGCGCCCCACGGCACGGCCGTGTTCGCGCACCCGGGTCCGACCGACCTCCACGCCGACGATGACGACGACATCCGGCATCTGCGCCACCAGACCCACAACACCCGCTTCCTCGCACGGCTCGGGTTCGTCCCGCTCCGACATCAGCTGTGGACGCTCGACCTCTCGGCCGGCGACGCTGCCGAGACCCTCGCAGAGCTTCGTCGAGCTGTACGGCCCTGACCAGCCGGGCTTTGGAACGCCGCGGGATCAGGGCGAGCTCTCTACGCCGACCGCCCTGAGACGGTGGCTATCCGGAACCAACCAGGCGACAGCAGCCGGATCCCGCCTGACGAACTTGGACGAGGTCGTCACCAACCTGCGATCCAAGGATGTGGTGTTCGATCACCTCGCCTTCGGCGAGCTGGGGCCGCCATCGACGGTGTGA
>Ga0207421_10003599_pt1 | contig 18377 bp, 18 predicted proteins | sample SodLakKL_010_SED_4_FD_187542 | JGI IMG/M metagenome (GOLD analysis project Ga0207421, IMG submission 187542) | Alkaline sediment microbial communities from Lake Tanatar, Kulunda Steppe, Russia - 8KL_010_SED (SPAdes) (version 2) | ecosystem: Environmental > Aquatic > Non-marine Saline and... | reverse complement strand
GCGCCTCGCCGAGCTCGCCGCGCGCGTCCAGCGCAGCGTCCAGCGCGCGCCGCGCACGCTCGCCGGCACCAACCCACGCGGCCAACCAGCCGCCGTCGTCCGGCGTTGCGCTCGGGCCCAGGTGCTCCAGCAGCGCCTCGCACAGTCGGGTCGGGTCGGCTGCCAGCAGGGTGGTGGCGGTGCGCGGCGGGTCGTGCCAGCGCCCCTCGGCCACCGCGACCTGAGGCACGTCGTCGCGGTCGGCGAGCGCGGCCAGCGGGCGGCTGAGCACCGCGCGCCCCAGGCGCAGCACCACCTCGGGCTGGTGGTCGGCGAGGAACGCCTCGCTGCGGGCGACCGCGTCGGGGGCGGCCACCACCGCCTCGCCGGTGCCGACGCCGGCGGTGGGCTCGGCCAGCACCGGCCAGCCGAGGTGCCGGCCGAGCGCGGCGATGGGCGTCTCGAGCTCGGCGGGCAGCGGGAGGGCCAGCCCGTCGGCGGGCCGCGCCCCGCTGCCGGCGATGATGAGCCCGCGGCGGGCGCCGAGGTGGGCCACCGCCGCCTGGATCACCTCGGGCGCGGGGTGACGCGCGGAGGGCGCGGCGGTCCACGGCGCCCCGTCGGACCGCCCGGCTGCCGGGGCGCTGGACCACGCGAGCTCGTCGGGCACCAGCGGCTCGCGCAGCGCCACGTCCAGCTGGACCGGCCCGGGCGGGCCGGCGGCGCCGCGGGCGGCGGCGAGCAGCCGGGCGACCTCGCCGCGCCAGCCGCGCGCGGGCTCGGCGAGGTCGACGTGGCCCTCGGGGCTGGTCAGCTCGGCGTCGGCGCGCACCGCCCGCCCGAAGATGCGCAGCTGGTCGATGGTCTGGTTGGCGCCCACCCCGCGCAGCTCCGGCGGTCGGTCGGCGGTCAGGGCGACCAGCGGCACGCCGTCGGCGTCGGCCTCCAGCACCGCGGGGTGCAGGCTCGCCACGGCGGTGCCCGAGGTGCACAGCACCGCGGCGGGCCGCCCAGTGGCCCGCCCGAGGCCGAGGGCGACGAACGCAGCGCTGCGCTCGTCGATGCGGGCGTGGAGGGTCAGCCCGGGGTGGGCGGCTGCGGCCAGCACCAGCGGTGCCGAGCGCGAGCCAGGCGCCAGCACCAGCTCGGTCACGCCGCCGCGCACCAGCTCGTCGACGATGGTGGCGGCCAGCGCGGCGGTCGGGTCGGACGCGGTGGTCACGTCGCGGCTCCCGGGAGGGGCGGGTCGGGCGCAGCCTCGGCGTCGAGGACCTCGGCGGCCGCGTCGTGGGCGGCGCGCACCATCGCGTCGCTGGTGCGGCCAGCGGCGTGGGCGCGCAGCGCCTGCGGGTCGGGGGCGACGCGGCGCACGGGGACGTGACCGGCCTCGGGCAGCAGGGGGGCGTCGGTGAGGTCGCCGTCGAGCAGCGCGGCGGTGCCCAGGCCACACGCGTAGGGCAGCTCGGGCAGGGCGGCGGCGAGGGCGACCTCGGCGGCCAGGCCCACCGAGGTCTCCAGCGCCGAGGACACCACCACCGGCAGGCCGCAGGCCTCGGCGACGGCCAGCGCGGCACGGACCCCGCCCAGCGGTGCGGCCTTGAGCACCACGATGTCGGCGGCCTCGAGGCCGGCCACGCGCAAGGGGTCCTGCGCGGTGCGCACGCTCTCGTCGGCGGCCAGGGGCACCGAGACGCGGCGGCGCAGCACCGCCATCTCCTCGAGGCTTGCCACCGGCTGCTCGACGTACTCGAGGTCGAACCGGGCGAGCGCGCCGATGGCCTCCTGGGCGCGGTCGGTGTCCCACGCGCCGTTGGCGTCCACGCGCAGCCTGCCGCTGGGGCCGAGCGCGTCGCGCACCGCCTCGCAGCGGGCGAGGTCGTCGGCGAGGGCCTGCCCGGGCTCGGCGACCTTCACCTTGGCGGTGGCACAGCCCGAGCGGGCGACGAGGTCGTGGGCGGCCTCCGGGCCGACCGCGGGGACCGTGGCGTTGACCGGCACGTGGGTGCGCCGCGGTGCTGGCCAGCCCTGCACCGCCGCCTCGCGCGCGCAGGCGAGCCAGCGCGCCGCCCGGTGCGGCGGGTAGTCGGTGAACGGGCTGAACTCCCCGTACCCGGCGGGCCCGCGCAGCAGCAGGCCGGCGCGGGCGGTCGTGCCGCGAAAACGGGTGCGCAGCCCCACCACGAAGGTGGCGTGGAGGGCAGCGGACGCGCCGGCGTCGCGGGGCGTGGCGGGCATCGCCTGGCAGGGTAGCGGCCGCCCGTGCCGCTCCCGCTGCGGGGGGCGCGGCGCCGGCGAGCGCGCGTCAGGGCCCGAGCAGCAGCGCGGCGGCCACGGCCACCGCCAGGGCGAGCTGCAGCCGGCCGGTGGCGGCCAGCACGGGGATGAGCGCCCAGCCGGTCGCGCCCGCGCGGATCGGGCGGAGCACCGGCAGCCCAAGCGGCACCGCCAGCGCGGCCAGCGGCGGCCAGAACGCCGGGTAGGCCACGGCCACGACCAGGGCCAGCAGCACCAGCGCCACCAGCAGCCGCCGCGTGCCCGCATCACCGAGACGCACCGCGAGGGTGCGCTTGCCCACCGGCGCGTCGGTCGGCAGGTCGCGGAGGTTGTTGGCCACCAGGATCGCCACCGCGAGCAGGCCCATCGGCACCGCCGCGACCACGGCGGCGGCAGTGATGGCCTCGAGGTGGACGAACGCCGAGCCGACCGTGGCCACCAGCCCGAAGAACACGAACACGAACACCTCGCCGAGGCCCACCGAGGCGTAGGGCTTCGGCCCGCCGGAGTACCCCAGGGTGGCCAGCACGGCTGCCGCCCCGATGGCCACCAGCCACCACGTGGTCGCAGCGGCCAGGGCGAGGCCGGCGACGGCGGCCACGGCGAGCGCGGCGCCGGTGGCCGCCTTCATCGCCCGCGGCGTGACCCAGCCGGCAGCGACCGCGCGGGGCGGGCCCACGCGCTCGGCGGTGTCGACGCCGCGCTCGCCGTCGAAGGCGTCGTTGGCGAAGTTCACCGCGACCTGCAGCGCCAGCGCCACCACGAGCGCCGCGACGGCGCGCCAGGGCACGACCTCGCCGGCGCGGGCGGCGGCCGCGGTGCCCACCAGCACGGGCGCCAGCGCCGCCGGCAGCGTGCGCGGGCGGGCGGCCTCGACCCACACGCGCCACCCTGCGGGGCGGCCGCCGGTGGTCATGGACGCTTGGGGAACTGCCCGAAGTCCGGGGAGCGCTTCTCGACGAAGGCGTCGCGGCCCTCCTGGGCCTCGTCGCTCATGTAGTACAGCAGCGTCGCGTCGCCGGCGAGCTGCTGGACGCCGGCGAGCCCGTCGTCGGCGGCGTTGAGCCCGGCCTTGATCATGCGCAGCGCCAGCGGCGAGTGCTGGAGCATCTCGCGGCACCAGGCGACGGTCTCCTCCTCGAGGCGGTCCAGTGGCACCACCGCGTTGACCAGGCCCATGTCCTCCGCCTGCCGGGCGTCGTACTGGCGGCACAGGAACCAGATCTCGCGCGCCTTCTTCTGCCCCACCGAGCGGGCCAGCAGGCCGGATCCGTAGCCGGCGTCGAAGCTGCCGACCTTCGGGCCGGTCTGGCCGAAGCGCGCGTTGTCCGCAGCGATCGTCAGGTCGCAGACCACGTGGAGGATGTGGCCCCCGCCGATCGCATAGCCGGCGACCATCGCCACGATCGGCTTGGGGGTGCGGCGCATCTGGATCTGCAGGTCGAGCACGTTGAGGCGGCCCACGCCGCGGTCGTCGACGTAGCCGTCGTCGCCACGGATCTTCTGGTCACCGCCCGAGCAGAACGCCAGCGGCCCCTGGCCGGTCAGCACGATGACCCCGACCTCGGGGTCGTCGCGGGCGAGGTCGAACGCGCGCGAGAGCTCGAACAGCGTGGTCGGGCGGAACGCGTTGCGCCGCTCGGGGCGGTCGATGGTGATCTTGGCGATGCCCTCGGCGGTCTCGTAGCGGATGTCGGTCCACTCGCCGACGGGGATCCAGTCGGGCAGCGACACGGCAGCGGGCTCCTGTGGTGGGACGGGCAACGGGGCGGCGCGGACACGGTAGCCGCGAGGCGCGCGGTCGTGCCCGGCTACCGTGGCAGCGATGGGCCTCCTGGTCGCCGCGCAGCTGCCGCCCGCCGAGCTCGCCGCCGAGCTGGCGACGCGCCGCGCGGCCGGCGACGCGATCGCGCCGCTGGACCCCGAGCTGCCGGCGGCACGGCGCGCCGAGCTGCTGGCGCGCCTGCGCCCCCACCGTCTGGTCGACGCGCAGGGCGCCCGTGACCTGCCCGATCCCGCCCCCTGCGACGACGACCTCGCGCTGGTGGTCGCCACCTCGGGCAGCGCGGGCGTGCCCAAGCTCGTCGAGCTGCCCGACGCCGCCGTGGCCGCAGCCACCCGGGCGAGCCTGCAGCGCCTGGGGGCGGCGCCGGGCTGGCGCTGGGTGTGCGCGCTGCCGCTGCACCACATCGCGGGGCTGCTGGTGCTGACCCGCGCCTGGGCGGGAGGCACCGCAGCAGCCCTCGTCGATGCCGGCGACACCGCGGCGCTGGCGGCCGCGCTGGCGCGCGCCGAGGCCACCGCCCTGGTCCCTACCCAGCTGCAGCGCCTGCTGGGACGGGACGACGACGCCGCGGCGGCGCTGACGACGCTGCGAGCGGTCCTGCTGGGCGGGGGCCGCGCGGACGCGGACCTGGTGGCCCGCGCCCGCGCGGCCCCCGCCCCGGTGGTGACCACCTACGGCATGACCGAGACGTGTGGTGGGGTGGTCTACGACGGCGTCCCCCTGGAGGGCGTCACGGTGGCGCTCGACGACGACGGCCGCGTGTGGCTGCGCGGCCCCACGCTGCTGCGGCGCTACCGGGGCGATCCGACGGCCACCGCCGCGGCGCTGCAGGAGGGGTGGCTGGCCACCAGCGACACCGGGCGCTTCGACGAGCACGGGCGCCTGGAGGTCCTCGGGCGCCTCGACGACGTGATCGTCACCGGCGGGGAGAACGTCGCTGCCGAGGCGGTGCGCGCGGCGCTGCGGGCCGCACCCGGCGTGGACGACGCGGTCGTGGTGGGCCTGCCCGACGCGGCGTGGGGGCAGCGCGTGGCCGCGCTGGTCGAGCCCGACGGGCGAGCCGCCCCCGACCCCGAGGCGCTACGCTCCGCGGTGGCAGAGCGTCTCGGCCGCCGAGCCGCGCCGCGCGCGGTGAGGGTGGTGGCCGCGCTGCCGCGCACCGACCTCGGCAAGGTCGACGCGGCGCGCGCCGCCGAGCTGCTCGCCGCACCAGACGACGACCCATCCACCACCGACCGCGCAGGAGGCTGACGGCATGGCCGAGCGCCGCTCCCCGGGCCCCTTGATCCACAGCCCCCAGCGGATCCGCCAGCGCAGCGCGGAGACCGACTGGGCGCGCCTGCCCGAGGAGGAGGTGTGGGGTCGCGCCCGGCCGGGCCAGGGCCCGTGGGGGTCGCTGGACGGCAACACCAACTGGGCCACCGTGACCTTCGTCGGCGGCTTCGGTCTGGTGCTGCTGGGCATCTTCTTCGCGTTCCCCGCGATGATCCTCGCCGGCGTCGCGCTGCTGCTGGGTGGCGCCGTGGCGGGCGTGGTCCAGGTGGTGCGCCGCCGCGGCAAGCGCTCACCGGTGCTGTGGGCCGGCATGGGCACCCGGAGGATCCGCGTCGACGAGCCGGGCCGCACCGGTCGTGAGGGCGCCAGCCCCGACGACCCGTAGCCGCAGGCGCGGAGAACCGGCCTGCTCGCAACGCGGGCCCCGTCCGCGTCAGGCGACCTCCACGCCACCCCGCGCAACCACCACTGCTTCGGCTCTGTCAAACTTCACCTAGAGCGAACTTCGGTGGGTCCGATGCAACTTTGTCGTGGCCGGAGGAACGCTTGTGCTCACCAGCCGCGTGCGTCGGCGTAGAGGTCGTCGGGCGTGGTGACCCCACCCGTGCCGCCACGCGCGACCACCTGCACCTGCTGCGGTGGCCCGTGGCGGGTGCTGGCCAGCGCTGCGCGCACCCGACCGGCCGGTCCCGACGCCTCGACCCCCTGGGCCCAGTGGGCCGTGGCCGCTGCGACGGGCGCGCCACCGCGCAGGGCCAGGGCGTCGACCACCTCCTCGGTGCCGCCTGCCCACCACGGACCCACCTCGGCGCCGTGCGTGGTGGCCAGCCAGTCCCGTGCCACTCGGGCCAGGGCCGCGCGCTGCGCAGCCGCCAGCGCCTCGCGCCCGGAGGCGAGCACGTCACCGCCGCGGCCGAGCTCGAAGGCCTCCCGGTGGGGCTGCACCAGCGCCAGCCACACGCCCAGCAGCGGGTCGCGGACCTCGTAGCGCACCCGGCGGGTGCGCCACCGGTCCTCTCCCGCCGGGGTCTGGCGCTCGAGCAGGCCCAGGCGCTCCAGCTGGTCCAGCGCACCGCTGGTGGTGGCCGGGGCGAGCCCGCTGCGCTCGCGCAGCTCCCCGAACGTGGCGGCACCCAGGGCGACGAGCTCCAGCAGCCGCGCCGGCGCGGACGCCGGGTTGAGCTCCTGCTGCACCACCAGGCCCTCGTCGCCCAGCGGCGCGCCGGGACCGTCGAGGAGGTCGACCAGGTTGGTGAGCGCGTCGTGCCGCGGGTCCCACAGCGACAGGTAGCGCGGCATCCCACCGACGGTGACCACGGCCTCGAGCCAGGTGTCGGGGTCGTCGCCACCGACGAGGTCGGGTGCCTCGCGCCAGCCGAACGGCGCGACGCGCAGGTGCGCGTCGGCTCGTCCGAACAGCGGCGCGTCAGCGGCCAGCAGGTCCTCCATGAGGCCGACGTGGCTGCCGGCGAGCACCACCGACAGGGCGGCCTCACCGCGGTGGTCCCACCGGGCCTGCAGCGTGCTGGGCAGCGACGGGTCCGCCTCGCACAGGTAGGGGAACTCGTCGAGGACCAGCAGCACCGGCTCCCGGCGGGCACGCGCCAGGAGATAGCCCAGCGCCGCGTCCCACGACTCGAGCCCGCCGAGGTCGAGCGCGTCGCCGGGCTCGGGGGTCAGCACCGCCCGCACGCGCTCCTCGAGGCGTCGCAGCGCCTCGGCGGTCGGTGCCCGCGTGCCGGGCAGGAACACCGCAGGACCGTCCCAGTCGCGGGCGAAGCGGTCCAGCAGCGCGGTCTTGCCGACGCGCCGCCGGCCCGACACCACCGCCAGGCCGCCGCCCCCGCAGGCCCGCGCCAGCGCCCGCAGCTCTCGTTCACGTCCAACGAAGTTCGCCATGGCCGTAGCATGCCAGGCGGGCGGTGGCAGGCGCGAGCGTCAGCCCAGGTGCGGGTCCCCGCCCACGGGGGGCACCGGGGGCAGCCCACCGGTCTCGTCGACCGGGACCACGACCTCCTCGCGGATCTCCAGCGCAGCGTCGGCCGTGGGCGCGTGACCGGCCGACGCGGCCTCGCCGGTCTGCCCGACCTCGGCGGTCTGCCCGGCCTCGGCAGCGTCGGGCTCGACGGCATCGCGCAGATGGGCCGGAGGCGGCCCGAGCGGCGCCGGTGGGAGCGCGAAGCGCAGCACCGCCGGCTCGCGGCAGACCTGGCACTCGTCGTCCCAGGGCTCCAGGCCTCGCCCGCAGCGCACGCAGACGCGCTCGTCGAGGTCGACGGGATCGCGATCGTCGTCAGGGCGCATGGCGTCAGACCCCCGCGTAGGAGTGCAGTCCCACCACGAACAGGTTGACCGCATAGTAGGTCACCGCCAGGGCGATGAACGCCGCCACGCCCAGCCACGCGGCGCGGGTGCCGCGCCAGCCGCGGGTGGAGCGGGCGTGCAGGTAGCCGGCGTAGAGCACCCAGGTGAAGAACGAGCCGGTCTCCTTGGGATCCCAGCCCCAGTAGCGGCCCCACGCCTCCTGCGCCCACAGGGCGCCGGCGATGACCGCGAAGGTCCAGATGGGGAACGCGAACGCGGTCATGCGGTAGGCGAGCTGGTCGAGCTTGTCCGAGGGCGGCAGCTTGGGCACCGCGTACCACACCGAGATCCCGAGCAGCGCGGCGACGCTGCCTGCCAGCAGCGCCACGACCGGCGAGCCCCACACCCAGAACGCGTACAGCGACACGAGCAGGAACGGCAGGCCAGGGAACGTCACCGGGCTCAAGGCGTCGCGCTGGGCGAGCGGGTCGGTGGCCGCGTCGTGGGGGTCGTCGCTGTCGGTCACGAAGTCGTCGAAGCCCTCGCCGTCCTCGCGCAGCGTGGGCTCGCCGGCGCCGGGCTCGGCGGGGGCGGTGTCGGCGCCGGCAGGCTTGGTCGGTGCGGCGCCGGTCCCCGAGATGCCGACGCGGCGCTCGGCGGTGCGCTTGACGAGGTACAGCGCGGTGGCCATGAACCCGATGATGAAGATCGTCGAGGCTCCCATCGCCGCGCTGGTGTGCACGTTGATCCACCAGCTCTGCAGGCTCGGCACCAGCGGGGTGGGTTCGGTGAACAGCAGCAGCGCCGAGGTCATCGACAGGATCGCCAGGGCGAGCACGAACCCCATGAGGTGGCCGTAGCCGAGGCGCCGCTGCACCACGACCAGGCCGACCACCACCGTGCCGAACGCCAGGAACGAGGAGTACTCGTACATGTTCGACCACGGCACGTGGCCGGCCGCCAGCCCGCGGGTGACGATCGAGCCGAGGTGGACCGCCGCACCGACGATCGCCAGGGCAGTCGCCCCGCGTCCGGCCCACAGCCCGGCGCCGCGGGTGGTCAGCGGCGCCCCGCCGACGCCCACGCGCGTGAACGCGAGGCGCGCGAACGCCAGCACCATGGCCACCAGGTAGGTGATGAAGGCGGCGTTGAACAGCGCGTTCGACAGGTCACCAAGCGGTAGGTCCAGCATCAGCGCGTCTCTCCGGTGGGGTCGTGGGAGCCTGGGCGAGCGTCGTCGGTGGTCTGGTCGGCGGGTTCGTCGCGCCCGTCGACCGCCGTGGTGAGCGCGTCGGCCAGGTCGGGCCAGGCCTCGGCGAAGGTCTCAGCGCGCTGACGGGCGACACCCGCCAGCGTGACGTGGCTGCCCCCGTGCGCAGCGGGCGCGGCATCCACCCACACGCGGCGGCGGTAGGCGAACAGCGACGGCACCAGGCCGACCAGCAGCAGGCCCGCGCCAGCCAGGAGCAGCCCGTGGCCGGGCTCCTGGGCGACCTGGAAGCCCGACCAGTACGGCAGCCCCTCGAAGGTGACCTCCAGCGGCAGCGCGTCCAGGGAGCCGGTCTCACCGGGCTCGAGCAGCAGGGACTCGTCCAGGCGGGTGCCCGCCTCGCGGTCGAACTCCGCGGCCGGCCGGTTGCGCTCGAGCCCCAGCGAGCCGTACCACACCGAGACCGCCAGCAGCGGATCGTCGGGCTCGTTGCTGGCGCTGGTCAGCCTGCCGCCCTCAACGGTGGCGTCGGGCAGCAGCGCGAGATCCAGGGCGATCTGGTTGTCGACGTCGGTGCGCTCGACCGCGGCGACGCCGGTCCACACCAGGTCGTCGCTCTCGATCAGGTTGGTGGTGTCGGCATGCAGCTCGGTGCCGCCCTCGGTGCGCACGGTCAGCTCGGGCGCGAAGCCGAAGCGGATCTGGTAGATCGAGGTGGCGCCGTGGTGGAACGGCTCGTTCACCGCGACGGTGCCCTGCGCGGCGACCTCGTCGCCCTCGTGCACGCTGATGCGCGAGGCGAACTCGCTGGCGATCAGCGACGACTGCGGGCCGTCCCCGGTGTCCTGACCCGGGTGGTACTCGGCGGCGAACTCGTCGAGCTCGACGGTGAACCCATCGTGGTCGCCCTGGCCGAAGAATCGCCCCGGCTCGTAGCTGTCGTAGCCCACCGGCGTGTCGGCGAACGACTCGCCCTCCACGACGTTGACCTGGCTCTCGAACCCGAACCACACCCCCACCATGGCGCCGGCAGCCAGCAGGTAGAACGACAGGTGGAAGGCGATGGAGCCGCCCTCGCGGGCGTGGCCGCGCTCGGCGGCCACCTGGGCGTTGCCGGTGGGGCTCCCCTCGGCGGGGCGCACGCGGGTGCGCAGGCGGCGCCGACGCAGCGTGGTGGCCGCCGCGGCGACGGCCTGATCGGGCGGCAGGGGGCTGTCGACGGTGCGGTGGTGGGTCAGGCGCCCGAGGTTCTGCCCCGGCGCCGGCGCCCGGCGCGCTTGGCGCACGAACCCGCGCACGCGTGGGATCAAGCAGCCCGTGAGGCTCACGAACAGCAGGACGACCAGCGTGGCGAACCACCACGAGCCGTAGATGTCGAACAGACCGAGCGCATCCAGCCCTGCGGCCACCTCGGCGCCGGGCCCCTCGGTGCCTGCCCGCCAGTCGGCCACCGTGGTGGGGATCACCGGCTCCTGGGGCACGAAGGTGGCCACGATCGACACCGCAGCCAGGGCCAGCAGCAGGTAGAGGGCGGTGGACATCCGGCGCAGGCGCCGCCACAGGAGCACGACGGTCTCGCCGGGGCCGGGGATCTCCGGCAGGCGCTCGGCGCGAGCGTCGGTGCGCGGCGGACGGGGCGGGGCGGTGGTCATCGGCGGGCCCTCACAGCGGCAGGGTCCAACTGCCGATGATCGGCTGGAGCAGCACCATCAGGTCCCACCACCAGCCGGTGGCGATCGCCACGCCCACTGCCATGAGCAGCGCTCCGCCGAGGCGCTGGATCAGCAGCGAGTGGCGTCGCAGGAACGCCAGCGTCCCGTTGGCGCGGTGGAACAGCAGCCCGAACACCACGAAGGGCACGCCTAGGCCCAGGGCGTAGATGAACGCCAGCACCGCGCCGCGCACCGCCTCGCCGCCGGCGGTGCTCGCCGCCAGCGTGAGGATGCCGGTCAGCGCCGGGCCGATGCACGGCGTCCACCCCACCCCGAACACGAAGCCCAGCGGCAGCGCCCCGAGCACCCCGCCGTCCAGGGCCCGGTGGGTGACGCGCCACTCGCGCTGCAGCGGCGCCAGCGGCAGCAGGCCCGCGAACGCCGCGCCGAGCACGATGACCAGCGCCCCCAGCAGCGACCGCCACAGCGGATCCGACAGCAGCTGGCCGATCTGGGCGCCGAGCAGCCCCAGCAGCGCGATCGGCACCGCGAACCCGAGCACGAACAGGCTCGACCCGGCGGCCACGCGTGCGCGTCCGGCCTTGCCGCTGGCCAGCTCGCCGCCACTCAGACCGGTCATGTAGGACAGGTAGCCCGGCACCAGCGGCACCACGCACGGCGAGGCGAACGACACCAGCCCCGCGGCGAGCGCCACCCCGGCAGCCACCACCAGGTTGGCGTCGATGACCAGGTCGGCCGGCGTCATCGGCTGGCCTCCGCGGCGTCGTCAACGCGACCCTCGGCCTCGGCGAGCAGCGGCTCGAGGTGACCCTGGACCTGCCCGTAGGTGACCGCGCCGAACAGGCGCACTGCTACCCGGTGCTCGGCGTCGAGCAGCAGCGTGGAGGGCATCGCCTGGGGCCCGATCCCACCGAACGCAGCGGCGATCTCGCCGGGGCGGTCGTACAGCGAGGGGAACTGGATGCCCTGCTCCTCCTCGAACCGCTCTGCGCCGCGCTCGCTGTCGCGGACGTTGACGCCGAGGAACGACACGCCCTGGTCGGCGTAGTGCTCGTGCAGCCGCCGCAGGTCAGGTGCCTCGTCCACGCACGGCCCGCACCACGAGCCCCAGAAGTTCACCAGCACCGGCCCGTCGAGGTCGGCGAGCGCTATCTCCTCGCCACCGATGGTCTCACCGCTGACCTGCGGTGCGGGCTCGCGCTCATCGACCGGGAGCAGCTCGCCGGCGCGCTCCTCGCCTGAGCAGGCCGCAGCCAGCAGGGCCAGGACAAGCAGAAGAGGGCGCATCTCGCCTCCATTCTGCCAGCCTCAGTCGGTGCATCCCGGCCCGTTCGGGGGCGTCGGTGACGCCGCTGCGGGCCGGTGCTGACGGCTCACGCACCAACCGGGACGCGCTCGGGCTCCTCGAGCTCGGTGAGCTCCTCCTGCTGGCGCCGCTCGAGGCGCTCGTCGCGGTCCAGCAGCCAGGCGTGGAGCACGAACAGCACGAACGCCAGGGCGCCCATGGCCAGCCCGGGCAGCTGCAGCGCACCCTCGTCGTAGAAGCCGAACGCGGTGTAGGTGTAGCCGTCGTCGACGAGCTCGAACTCCTCCTCGTCGAACTCGGCGTAGGTGATCGCCACGATCAGGGTGCCCTCGACCTCGGTCCAGCCGATCTCGACGGGCTCGTCGAGGTCGCCGAGCTCGCTGATGCCGGCCTCCTCGTCGAGCGCGCCAAGACCGTCGGAGAACACCTCCTCGTCGGCGAAGAAGTTGCGGAGGTCGCCCACGGACTCGTCGATCAGGTCGAAGGTCTCCTCGTCGACCATGCCCTCGATCTCGTCGAGGATCTCGTCACCATCGGCGCCCTCCACGACCTCGAAGCCCTCGGGGTGGTCGCGCACGACCTCCAGCTCGGCGCGCTCGTCGACCAGTCGGGCGTCCTGCGCGAAGGGCACCCAGCCCGGCTCGAGCTCGCCGATGGGCTGCCCCGGCAGCTGGCGCGGGCCGGAGGCCTCGTCGCTGCCCATCCCCCCGTAGGTCCAGAACAGCGAGAACAGCGACACGAACCCGAAGAACACCGTGGCGAGCACCAGGTACCCGCGCTTGGTGCCGAGGTTGGAGCGCAGCAGCAGGTAGGTGCTGCCGAAGAAGACGAGGATGCCCAGCGGCGCGGCGAGCTGGGCCCAGATGCTCTCGGGCGGCACGAACTCGGCGCCCAGCGGCACCACACCGAGCAGCGGGTCGGTCATGACTGCCTGTCCTCCCTGGTGCACCGGGTGCGCGGCGTCGCGCGCCTCACGCGTCGTCCTCGTCGTCGGCGTCGGCGTCGGCGTCGTCGGCGTCGTCGGCCATGGCCTCGATCTCCTCGAGGCTGCGCTCCTCGCGCTCCTCCTCGGGCAGGAGATCCTCGGGCTGGCGCTCGCGCAGGTAGTTGATGATCGCCACGAGGTCCTCGTCCTCGAGGCGCTCGTTCTGGTAGCCGTTCTGGTAGGGCGGCATGATCGTGGCGCCGGGGCGGATGATCCCGTTGCGCAGGATCCCGAGGACCCCGATCGAGGTGTGGCGCTCGAACACCCCGATCAGCGGATAGCCGGGCCGGGCCTGCTCACCGTCCCAGCCCTGCAGGTCGCCGCCGTGGCAGCGCATGCAGTTCTGGGTGTAGAGCTCCTCGCCGGTGGCCTCGGCGGCCGTGCCCGCGGCCTGCTCGGCCGAGGCCGCGACATCATCGTCGTCGGCGTCCTCGTCGTCGTCTTCCTCGCCGTCCTCGTCGTCGTCTTCCTCGCCGTCCTCGTCAGGCTCCTCGTCGTTGCGCTCCTCGGCCTCCTCCTCACCGACCTGGTTGAACAGCATGAACGCCTTGACGTCCTCGATCTGCTCGTCGGTGAACGGGCCGGCGGCGTCCTCGCCGTAGGCCGGCATCGGCGAGCCCGGACGGCCCCAGTAGAGCGTCTCCCACAGGAAGCTCTCGATGTCGTCGACGTTGGGGTTGTCCTCGTAGCGCACCACGAAGGTGTCCAGCGCCGGCGCCGGCCAGGCGTCGTCGCCCTCGAAGGGGCTCGCGGCCGCGCCCCCGGCGAGGTTGCCGCCATGGCACTCGGCGCAGTTGGCCTGGTACAGCTCCTCGCCGCGCACGACCTGCTCGACGAACCGCTCGTCGGTGGCGTCAGCGATCCGGTTGTTGTCATAGATCAGATAGAGCGGGATGAACAGGGCGAAGAACACCGTCAGCACCAGGCCCCAGCTCATGTGCCGCTCGAGGACGCTGCGCTCCAGCTGCTCGTCGGAGTACGCCGGGCGCATCGCCGGGGGGACCTTCTCGTTCGCGCTGCGCCGACGGGCCGACTGCCAGTACAGGAACCCGAGGATCGCTGCGCCTCCCAGGGCGAGGAGGCCGAGGGTCAGCGTGGTCGCGTCCACTGCGACGGGTCCTTTCGCGGTCGGTCCGGGTGCGGCCGGTGTGGTCGGTCCCGGTGCGGTCGGTGACGGTCGGTGCTGGTACGGCGCAGGCGGGCTGTCAGCGGCCCGCGCGCGGCGCGGCGGTCACAGGCAGCTCGCGCCCTCGGGCGGCTGGTCCAGGACCGCCGCCGCGCGCGAGGGGCCGTCGATGATCTCGGAGGTGTCCACGATCACCTGGCCGTCGTCGGTCACCTCCAACGGGAACCGGTCCATGCCGCGCGGCGCGGGCCCGCCGGTCCACTCGCCCCAGCGGTTGTAGCGGGACTGGTGGCAGGGGCACTCGAACCACTGCGAGGACTCGCAGAACGGCACGCGACACCCGAGGTGCGGGCAGGTCCAGAACAGCGCCATCAGCGGCGCCCCGCCGGTGACCTCGGCATAGGCGCCGTCGGGGTCGAGGTCGGGGTCGTAGTCGATCAGGTAGGTGCGACCGGCCGGATCCTCGAACGGGGCGCCCTGGTCCTGGATCTGGCTCAGGATCTCGTCGCGGTCGCCGAGCTCGAGCTCGGCGCCGAACCCGCCACGGAGATCGGGCCACAGATAGGCCAGCGTCGCACCCCCGAAGCCACCGAGGGTCACCAGCCACGCACCGGCCATCGAGTTGCGCAGGAACGCGCGTCGGGTGGGGCCGCTGCGCCTGGAGCCGCTCTCGCCCGGTTGGATGGGGCCCTGGGCGCTGTTGGCCATCAGCAGCTGCTGGCCGAGGTCGCAGCCCGGCGCCACGCGCCCGGCCAGCGGACTGGGGCGCGTGGCCAGGTTGCACCGGCGGATCCACCAGCCGGCCACCACCAGCAGCGCCGCGAGCACGGTGAGCAGTGCCAGCGCGACGGTCATCGCAGATCAGCTCCTCGGTGCGCTCGGTGTGCGGCGCGCGCGGAGCGGGCCGCTGGGCTCGGCTCGCCCACGATTGTCGCATGCGCTGGTGAGCGTCGGGTCATGCGGGGCCTCACAGGTTGAACCAGATGCCATCGACCCAGGGCCACACCCAGTTGAGCCCCGGACCGCGGAAGAACGAGCCGGTGATCGTCAGCGTCCCCCAGAACACCATGAACAGGGTGTAGATCGTCACCGCGGTCTTGCGGTTCTCCGGGCGCTGGGACGGGTTGCGGTCCAGGTAGGGCAGGGCGATGAGCCCCGCGGCCATCACCCCCGGCAGCGTCACGCCGGCCACCATCGGGTGGAAGTACAGCAGCAGCTCCTGCAGCCCCAGGAAGTACCAGGGCGCCTTGGCGGGGTTCGGCGACTCGGTCGGGTTGGCGAGCTCCTGCAGCGGGGCGTCGACCAGCGAGCTGAACACCACCAGGAACGCCAGGATCGTCAGCAGCGCGACGAACTCGCTGGCGATCAGGTGGGGCCAGGTGTAGACCTTGTCCTCCTGCTTGCCCTTGATCTGCTGCACGCCCGAGGGCGGGGCGAGCGGCATCTGGCGTCGCGGCCCGCCCGGCCCGCCGTGGCCGTTGCCGTTGCCGTCCTGACCGCCGCCGGCCAGCGCCTGCTGCACCCGCTCGCGACGCTGCTCGGCGGTCAGGGCCCCGCGGGCGGGCTGGCCGGCGCCCTCGGGGTCCCGGCCGCCAGCGGGCTCGCTGGCGGCCGGGACGCCTCCCTGGGCGCGCTCGGTGGTGGAGGTGGTGGTCTCGTCGGGCTCGGCCTGGCGCTGCTTGCGCACCGCAGCGGCCCGGGCCTTGGCCAGCGCCACGCGCTCGCTCTTGCCCTGAGCGATGAGGTCGTCGTAGACCTGCTGATCGATCGGCTGTCCCTCGGCCATCAGCACGTCCTCCCGCGACGCCGCGGCGCAGATCCCGGTGCTGGCATCACAACGGCCCCGATATGCCGCCGTCCTTGCGGATCCTCCAGAAGTGGACCGCCAGGAAGATGGTCAGCACGAACGGCAGGGCCAGCACGTGCAGCACGTACCAGCGCAGCAGGGTGTCGGGTCCGACCTCGGCACCGCCGAGCAGCAGGAAGCGCACCTCCTCGCCGAACACCGGGGTGAACCCGGCGATGTCGGCGCCCACGACGATCGCCCACAGCGCCAGCTGGTCCCACGGCAGGAGATAGCCGGTGAAGGCCAGCAGGAGCGTCAGCAGCAGCAGGATCACCCCCACGACCCAGTTGAACTCGCGCGGGGGCTTGTAGGCGCCGTGGTAGAAGACCCGCGCCATGTGCAGGAACGTGGTCAGCACCATCAGGTGCGCCGACCAGCGGTGCATGTTGCGCACGAGCTCGCCGAAGGGGACCGAGGTGGTCAGCTGCTGCATGTCGGCGTAGGCCAGCTCGGTGCCGGTGCCCGCCGCGGGCGTGTAGAAGAACATCAGGAAGATGCCCGTGACGGTGAGCACGATGAAGAGGAAGAAGCTCGAGCCACCCAGGCAGTAGGTGTAGGACAGCTTGAGCCCGTGCCGCTTCACCTTCACCGGGTGCAGGTGGTACAGCACGTTGTTCATCGCCGCCAGCGCGCGGTCGCGTGAGGTGTCGCGGTAGCCGCTGCGGTAGATCGACCCGGGCCGAAAGATCGACCTCCAGACGACGCTGTCCTGCACGCCGCGCTTGACATCCTCGGCGCTCGGGATCCTGCTCACCGTCGCGTGTCCTCTCTCCGTGCTCCACGTGGGCCTGGCGCCACCGCAGCGCGTGTGCGCACGCGGCGCATCAGCGGTAGCCGCCGGTGACGGGCTCGCGGTCGTCGTCGGGGGACGCGCTGCGAGGGAAGCGCTTCTGCAGCCAGACCGCGGCGACGCCGAAGGCGATGATGCCCACCCCCATCAGCCCCACGGTCACCAGATCGCGCACCACCTCGTAGGCATCCTCGAACGGGCCGATCGGACCGGGCAGCAGGGTGCCCTCCAGCAGGTCGCGCTCCCCGTCGGCGAAGAACATCCAGCCCGAGGGGATCATGCCGAAGACCAGCCAGAAGGCGATGAACCCGGCCTTGACGCCGAGGATCGCCGACAGCCACCCGTGGCGGTCACGCCAGCGCAGCGCGAGGAAGCCGAAGACGGCCATCAGCACGAACGCACCGATCAGGACGCCGACCGTGCGCCAGCCGTCGCCGAGCTCCCAGAGCGCTCTGCCGGCCTCTGGGAGCGCGCCGAAGAACTGCTCGGCGAACTCCACGGTGGCGACCCCTTCCTGCGTCGTGCTCCGCCGCGTGAGCGCTGGCGTCGGTCCGACCGACGAGCCCCTCTCGCGTCCGTGAGAACCCACGATGTGGGCCGTATGAAGCGTAACCGGTCGCTCCGAGAACCGCCAACTGCAACAGGCCTTGGCCCCCGGCCGCGAAGGACCAAGGGCCCTCGCTGGCGGATCATCACCGCGGGGCGAGGCCCCGGCGCGCCCCGCTAGGCGTCGCTGTCCACGCCGAGCGCGTCGTCGATGCGCTCGCGCAGCTGCTCGCGGGACAGGACGCCGGCGTGGCTGTCCTCGACCGCGCCGTCGGGGCCGACGAACAGCGTGGTGGGCATGGCGAAGCCGCCGGCGTCCTCCCACCAGGTGCCCGGCTCGTCCACGGCGAGGTCGTAGGTGATGCCGAGCTCGTCGACGAACGACTCGGCGTTGCTCGGCGCGTCGCGCACGTTGACGCCGAGGAACGCCACCTCGCCCTCCAGCTCCTCGTGCACCTGCTGGAAGTCGGGCATCTCCTCCACGCACGGGGCGCACCAGGTGGCCCAGAAGTTGACCACCAGCGGCTCGCCGGCGTACTCCTCGTCGACGTGGATCGCGCCGTCGGCGTCCCCGAAGGCCTCCAGCGGCTCGTCGGGGAGGCGGTCGGGGGTGGCCTGCTCGGCGTCCTCGTCGGGCTCCAGCCCCGCGACGAGCTCCTCCTCATCGGGCTCGTCGTCCTCGCCCAGCGACACGAGCAGGAGACCCCCGACGAAGGCGGCCACGACGACCACGGCCAGGCCGAGCGTGCGCACCAGCGGCCCGCCCCGCGGGGCGACGCGCGCCGGCGTCTCGGCCCGCAACGGCTCCTCACGGTCTGCCATGCTGGCGAGGCTAGCGGGCCAGACGGGCGCGTGATCCGCGGCTGGCGCCTCTGACCGCCTCCGGCGCTCCCGAAGCCCTCGCGGCCGCCTCAGTCCGCACCGAGCACCGCGCGCGCGGCGGCGACGGTCTCGTCCACGTCGGCCTCGGTGTGGGCCAGCGACACGAAGATCGCCTCGTAGCCCGACGGTGGCAGGTGCACCCCGCGCGCCAGCATCCCGCGGAAGAACGACGCGAAGCGCGCGTGGTCACAGCGCCCGGCGTCGGCGAAGTCGACCACCAGCGGGTCGCGCGCGTCGACCGCGCCGATGCCGCGCACGGTCACCGCGTCGGTGTCGGCCAGGAAGAACACGCTGAACAGGCTGTTGGCGCGCTGGATCGCCGCACCCACCCCGGCGTCCCGGCACGCCTGCGCGAGCCCCTCGACCAGGCGGTCGGCCAGCGCGTCGAGCTCGGC
>Ga0207421_10003597_pt1 | contig 18381 bp, 18 predicted proteins | sample SodLakKL_010_SED_4_FD_187542 | JGI IMG/M metagenome (GOLD analysis project Ga0207421, IMG submission 187542) | Alkaline sediment microbial communities from Lake Tanatar, Kulunda Steppe, Russia - 8KL_010_SED (SPAdes) (version 2) | ecosystem: Environmental > Aquatic > Non-marine Saline and... | reverse complement strand
CCGCCTGTACACCCACCCGGTAGCAACACTGGTCCTCACCGTGGACAGCCCGGGCATGCGGCGGGTGCGCGATGTGGTTGAAGATCTGGGTGGCCAGGTGGTGCAGATACACTGAGCCTCTTACTCGCCCTTCATTTTGAGGTAATCAGCCCGTCCCCGTTTCCACCGCTGATAATGCACGAAGGCCAGGTAACCGGCACCCAGCAAGAAAAGCGCGCTCAGGATTACCAGCCAGAAAGTGCCCAGGCCTTCTTCCCAGCCGTAACGCACCTCGGCCCAACCCCATATGATCCCGCCCATTACGGTAACCATTCCCGACGCTGCCGCACCCCAGTTGAGTTTTTTCTCCAGATTCATAAAATACATCTTGTCGTCCCATGAAAGCATCTCCCACTCGGTAGCGCCCCCTACCTGCCCCGGTCTGTGGCTGTAACGGGTGCCGCGAGCCTCTTCCGACAGCTCATCCTCACTTACTTCCGCACTCATCAAACGGTCGAGTTTTCGCTCCAGCCTCACCTGCCTGAAGGCCGCGTACAGATAACCGAACAGACCGATAAAGGCCGCAATCTGGGCGGTATATGCCAGCTCAATCAGCTCCACGGGAGTCCCCCCTAACGACCTTGTGAATGGGGTATTCTCGACGCGCTGCACGGGCCCTGCCGGCCATCGATGCAGAAACCTGATCGCCGGAGCGAATTCCTGACGGGCAAATCACACCTCCCTGACCTGGTCAAGGTAGTTTTCGATGGACATGGCTGCTGTGGCCCCATCTCCCACCGCCGTTGCAATTTGCCTCTGCAGCCGGTGCCGTACGTCACCGACGGCAAACACTCCGGGGGCAGATGTTCTGAGATCCTCATCGGCGGCTATGTAACCATCAGAATCCAGCTGCAGTTCTCCCGATATAAAATCGGTGGCCGGCCGATGTCCCACATAGATGAAAACTCCAGATACCGTCAGAGTATTCACCTCGCCGACGGCCACGTCCCTTATCCTGAGCTTATCCACGCTGTCATCGCCGACAATTTCCTCCACCACGGAATTCCAGAGCACCTCGATCTTGTCCTCGGAGAGAAGGCGGTCCTGCAGGGCCCGAACCGCACGCAGCTCATCCCTGCGGTGAACAAGGTACACACGACTGGCAAACCGGGTGAGAAAGAGCGCCTCCTGCACCGCGGCATCACCGCCACCCACACAGGCAATTTCCTTGCCCCCGAAGAAGGCACCGTCACAGGTGGCACAGTATGACACCCCCCGTCCGGTGAGTCGCTTTTCTCCCGGCACACCGAGGGTTCGCGGCGCGGAACCGGTCGCAAGCACCAGTACGCGTCCGGAATACTCGCCCCCGGAAGCGCGCACGGTCTTGACGTCGGGAGACAGATCGAGTGACTGCGCCTCGTCCATGACCAGCTCGGCACCAAACCGCTCCGCGTGTTCGCGGAAGTCTTCCGCCAGTTCCGCACCATTGACCTGTGGCCTGCCCGGCCAGTTTTCAATCAAATCAGTGCTGGCCATCAGCCCACCCGGCATTTCCTTCTCCAGCACGATGGTCCGCAGTCCCGCCCTGCTGGTATATATCGCGGTCGTGAGTCCCCCGGGCCCACCACCGACGATCACGACATCGTACATGAGACTCAGCCCCTTCCTCGGATTCAGGCAGCACAACTTCGCCTACCACGACGATATTTCAAACGCCGCCAATATACAAGAACAGCCTCGGGACTGACCTCACTCATACTGACGAATCGGGGTCATGCATAGCTTCACATCCGGTTTTCGGGGTATTCCGACGTATTTTACGCAAATTTCGTCTGCACCCTTGTCGATCCGGGCGATTTACGATAGGGTGTACATACATCGTATAGGGACCCGAGGTGGGTCGCTTCAAGCGATAAGGGCAAGCGTATCGAAAGATGCGGGCGCAAAGCTGCGGATCTAAGGCCCAACGGGCTAAGATGGCCGGGCTGCCGAACTGAAATCGGCTCGCTTTTGTGCTTTTCGGGACATATCGCACTAATGTCCACCTCGATCCCGGCGGGAGGGACCGACAGTGAAAACGGAACCCATCGCGATGACTGACCCCCCGGTCGCGGAGGCGACCGACATTCTCAACGGAGGGAAACTGTTTCGCAGCGAGGGTGGACCCACACCGGTCGTTCACCTGTTCACTTTCTCACCTGACAGTGGACGACCACCGCTCCATTTACCCGCCGCCCTCAAAGGCGAAAGCCGGCGGCGCCGGCGAAATCCCTCTGCCTCCGTGCCGCGATGGGCTGTCGGCCCTCCCGTAGCAGCATATGCGACGCATTGCATCACCTTTACCCCCTCACCCGGACACCGGAGGTTTCGTGCGCCAGCTGCAGCCCGCAGTCCCATACTGCCATCGCCGGTCCTTGCGGAGGAACTCCAGCCACCGACGCTGGCCGGCGCCGGCGGTCCTGCGGCCAGAGCCGGGGCATATGCGGGCAGACAGAGGAGCACAGACACCTGGAAGATTGCGCCTCCCCCTCACACCCCCTACATGAGGCGCGGGGCGTAAACAGTCAGTTCACTCCGATTCCAGGCACCATCCCCTCGGGTGTCCGGGCCTACCACCTCCCGACCGGGGCGGCAGCACCATGAATCTCCCCATCACGGCAGGTACCCGGGACGCACCCCAGAATTCAGAAAATGGTGGGGCGGCTTCAGATGATGAAGCAAGCAGGGGCAGCATTCAGAACAGGTAACCGCTGGCCCACCCCCCAAACCACTGGACGGGATGGATTTCTGCATGTGGGGTCACTTGGACCGCAGACACGCCGCAGGGGCACTGTCCGCACTGGTAGTCACGGGAGGGCTGTGGTTGACCGCCTCAACTGGATTGCCGGTCGAGGCCCGCCTGGCCCTGGTCGGCATCCTGTTGACTGTGCTCTGGTGGGCCATGGCTGTCATCCCGCCCGCCTATACTTCAATGCTCATGCTCTTTCTGTTTGCCGTCACCGGGATTGGGGCAGCGGAAGATCTCTTCGGCTTCTGGGCCGGCCCGATGGCCTGGTTGATGATCGGCGCATACCTCATCGCCCGGGCGGTAACACGGGTCGGGCTCGCCGAGCGCATAGCAGTGCTGCTGGTGAGCCGCTACGTTCATTCCTACCGACAGCTGGTAGTGATGATATACATCCTGAACATCATTTTAGCACCGCTCGTCCCTCTCCCTTTCCCGCGCGCCTTTCTCATAATGGCCCTCGTCAGAGAGATTATCCGCAGTTCCGATGTTGGCGCGCGGGGACGGGCAAACCTGGGCTTCTGCGTGTTCATGGGATCGGTGCCCGCATCCATGATGTTTCTGACCTCGGAGGCAATCCTGAACCCGGTCACTGCATCACTGGCCGGGGGGATCTCCTGGTTGGAATGGGCCGTACTCATGGCCGTACCGTCTCTGCTGGCCGCCGGGCTGATGTTGATCGCCCACCTGATAGTGTTCGATCCCGTCCCCCTGACCATTGATCCGCACCACTGGCGGGAAAAACACAGCGAACTCGGCGCAATTTCGCCCGGTGAGCTCCGGGTCCTGGCGTGGGTAGGAATGGCCCTGCTGCTATGGACCACCGATTTTCTGCACGGGATTCATCCCGGCTGGATCGCCCTGGGCACCGGCGCAGGCATGGCCCTGCCCGGTATCGGCGGGATTCTGCGAGATTCAGACGTCTCCGAAGGAATTGACTGGTCGGCCCTACTGTTTGCAACCGCGGCGCTGGCCATTGGGTCTGTAAGTGAGGCCACCGGACTGACCGACTGGATCCTGCATTTCATCGTCCCCGGGCGAGTATCTGAACATGCCCTCTTCATTTTGGGATATGTAGCCGCGGTCGGCTTCATTCTTCACCTATTTATTGGCAGCGTTCTTGCCACCCTGTCCATGCTGGCTCCCCCTCTCGTTGCCATGGCCCTGCAGTTTCAGGTCCCGACATTCGCACCGGCGCTTCTCATCTACAGTACATCAGTTATGGGAATCGCACTCCCTTTTCACAATCTCATGGTTCTGGTGGGTGTGGGTGACACTGGAGCCTTCACCGAACGGGAGACTCTGCGCTTCTTCCCGGCTCAGGCACTCATCACTGTCATCACCGTCGCGGGGCAGATTGGCTGGTGGATACTTCTCGGGCGCCTGTGATATCCCGCAGAACGGCTTCAATCAGCGAAGCGAGCGAGGCCTGAAGCGCCGGGTGACCCGCCGCGCCCTCAGCCGCGCCGTCTCATGTGCCTGCCACTCCAGATCATCATCCAGAGACGCAAGCGCCGGGCTTTCGCCCCGCCGCTCCAGCACCCGCGAAAGAAGGTGATCTGTGAAGTGGGGGTTTTTGGGGAGAAATGATCCATGCAGGTAGGTGCCGAAGGCATTACCGCACACACATCCCTCGCTGTCGTCGCGACCGTTGTTGCCCCGGCCCACCAGAACCGAGCCAAGGGGTCTCGATCCCTCTCCCAGGCGGGTTCGACCGGCATGGTTCTCGAAACCTACCAGGGTCCGGGGTTCCAACAGCAGGGACGACTCGATTACCGCATCTCCGATTATGCGGTTCTCGCCCGCCACCGTCTCCATGTCAAATATCCCCACCCCGGGGATCTGCTCACCTACACTGGTTTGATAGCTCCGGCCGAAGAGCTGGTAGCCCCCACAGACCGCAAGCATCACTACTCCATCCTCCGCCGCCTGCAGTAGTGCATCCTTTTTGTCCTGCAGATCGCGCCAGACCAGCTCCTGCTGGCGATCCTGTCCGCCCCCGATGAACAGTAAGTCCCAATCACCCGGTCCCAGCTGCCCGCCCACATCGATGGCCTCTACTTGTACCTCGATCCCCCGCCATTCGCATCGCCTGCGCAGGGCAATGATATTTCCCCGGTCACCGTACAGGTTCATGAGGTCCGGGTACAGGTGGGCGATTCTGATGCGCATCACCGTACCCCCTTCCACATATCCGGTACCGCTCCCCGGGAGCTCAACTCCGACCGGAGCGATAGCATCGCAGTATACGTACAGAGCACAAATACCTCCGCCGAACCTCCGGAAGAATCGAGGGCAGCCTCCACCGCGGCGGAAGGCTCCGGCACGACAGTGATGCGCTCCCGGGGGACCTGCGCATACTTCAGGCGTACGGCCATGTCGTGCGCGCGCAGACCGCTGCTGATGAAGGAAACCTCCGGTGAATCAGAAAACTGGGCGAACTGCACATCCCAGAGCCAGGAGATATCCCGGCCGTCGGCAGCGTGATCATTGACCGCAAGCACCAGCACCTTGTCTCCCGCGTCCTCCTGTACGGTTCGCAGGACCTCATTGAACCCGGCGGGATTCTTGACCAGGGCAAGAGAGAACTCACCTGAGCTGACCTGCACTCTCTCCATCCGCCCAAATGCCCCCGTAAAAGCCTCCAGTCCCGCCCGCACGTCCTCCGCAGCTACACCTGAGGCGACTGCGGCCGCCGCGGCCGCCAGCGCGTTGTAGATGTTATAAATGCCGGGAACACGCAGGTTGATCTCCAGCTCGGTGACGCCGGCCTCCCGGGCCAGCTCTCCGGAGAGCCGCAGCTGTACGCGCCCCCCGACCGCCTCCTCCCCACCGGTTATCAGGCCCATTACATGAAGGGACGGCCGTGCGGACGAGCACTGCGGGCAGGTATAGTGACCGAGATGACCGTAGGTGGTGAAATCGTAGAAAAAGCGCGCACCGCACTCAAAGCAGTACTGCACGTCAACTCCAACCCCGTGCTCGGGGACGGGCCTCTGCTGCGGCGCAGACAGCTCAACCCCGTACATAACCGGACGACAGCCATCGGGCAGGCTCCTCTGGAAGCCGGCGACCTGGGGGTCATCAGCATTGAGGCAGGCTACTTCCCTCGCACTGGCCAGCGATCTGCGGACGAAGGTGGCAGTGCGGTCAAGCTCCCCAAATCTGTCCAGCTGGTCGCGAAAAAGATTGGTAACCACTGCAAGCCTGGGACGGACCTGCGGCGCCAGCGAGGGTATCGCCGCTTCATCCAGTTCCAGTATCAGTATGTCGGCAAGAAGGTGCCCTGCGAGAGTAGCGTGTTCAATGAGGCTGGAGGCCACCCCCGAGGCCAGGTTGGCGCCGCTGACATTGCGTACGACCTTTTGTCCGGCGCTGCGGAACACAGCATCCAGCATAGCCGAAGTGGTGGTCTTCCCGTTGGTGCCGGTCACGACTATCCGGTTATCCACCGCCCGGCAGATCTCGGAGATCAGATCAGGGGCCAGCGCCAGGGCGACCCGCCCGGGCAGGGTGGTCCCCGCCCGGCCCACAACTCGCAGCGCCATTATCAGCAGTTTTCCGACCGCAACTGCGGCCGTCAGCCGCAGGTTCAATCGCCGCCCCCCCATTCTCAGGTCATAAGAATCTGGCTGAGGCCGAACGCAAACCAAAACAGGGATATCCAGTTCCAGTCTCTAAGGTTCTTCTTTATGCGATCCTCGGCATCCTCATGATCCTTATGTTTCTCCTCCAGCCGCCACCTGAACCACCTGGATCGGGATATGCCCAGGCAGGCCGCACCGGTGAGGACACTGAGTACTCCTATGATGCTGCCGGACATGAGACTGCTCCTTTCGCAAGACTCCCCCGACCCGTCCGGACCTGCGCAGAAAAATGTCGGGATGGCGAGATTTGAACTCGCGACCTCCGCGTCCCGAACGCGGCGCCCTAGCCAAACTGGGCCACATCCCGACTACACTTGAACAAACCTCTGCTGTTTCTGACCGATATTTTAACTCTTATTCGCCGCTCCGTCAATATCCAGCGCGGCAGGGCGGTTCCCCTCCTGCCTGCACGAGAGCCAGCCGATAGATCTCCTCATTGTTTCCGTAATCACAGTAACACAGTAACTGTTGCGCGCTCACCCACTTTGCGCCATCCACTTCCCCGACATTGGGCCGGAGTTCCGAATCATCCGTCTCAGCCAGGTAGTAGATAACATTCTTGCGCCGGAGACGGCCCCGGCTCCAGAAGCTGAAGGTGATCTCGCCCAGCCTCTCTTTGATCTGCGCGGAGATCCCGGTCTCTTCCTCGATCTCGCGCACCGCAGTCTCCCGTGGGGTCTCTCCGGGATCAATCTTTCCCTTGGGAAGAGTCCACTGTCCCCAGCGATCTCTGATCACCAGCCAGCCCGCGGGGCCCCGAACCGCGGCCCCTGCCGACCACTGCCGCCGACGATCACTCAACGCCGCACCTCCTGGTACGCACAGCGAACACGCGGTGCGGAGCTATTCCCATTCCTGCGAGACGTGCAGTACGCGGTATCCCGCGTCGCGCAGCGATTGTACCACTTCCCTGGGGCTATGAGTCTTCAAACGCAGAACAACATTGCCGAAACTGGCACGCTCGGGAGTGTATGTGGCCACGCTGGATATGCTCTCCCCGCAGGACCTGACAATATTCGCGATGTCGGCAATCTTGCCCGGCCGATCCGGGACCAATAGTGATATGCGCGTGCCGGGCTCGGTAAAACCCGTCATCTTGATTATCATTCTGCCCAGATCTGCCAGGGTAACTATTCCCACAAGTTTACCGCGGTCACCGGTGACCGGCAGGGCGGTAAAATCTTTCTCATACATGATCCGCGCCGCCTCCTCCAGTATCTCATCCTCCGCGATGGTCTGGATATCTCCAGTCATAACCTCGGAGATCTGGCGATCCACACCGAGGCCGGCCTCCAGATCCGTCAGGACCTGGTTCACTAGATCCACCGCGGTTACGATGCCCACCAGCTCTCCGGTCTGCGTGTCCCGGACGGGAAGAGCCTCATAACCGCTGTCCTGCATCTTCTCCCAGCAGGGCTTCAGATGCGCACCGGGCGCCACGGTCTCTACCTGCCGCGTCATGGCATTCTTGACGAACATGTACGGCATCCACCTCTTCCGTGAAAGAATCAGCTGCTGTTATCGTAATTCGTCACACACTGCCTTCACCCCTGCACTTCGCCGGATCCGGACGTATCTATACCCGATCGGGACAGCATGTCGCGGATCCCGCTGAGGCGCAGCAAACTGTACTTGCGTGAAACGTGCTCACCCCACCCATAATCGTCATCGGCGGGCAATTCGTCTTTCCCTTCCTCATCCAGGGGTATCTTGGCATTGAGGCGGCGGTAGTATCCCTCCCGAATCAAACCGGCGTCCATGACATCGAGGGCACGCTCTACTCCCTCGTCAGTGAGGTCTTGATAGGTATCCCAGTGCAGGACACACTCCAGGGGGATTCTCGGTCTGGGCCCCGGCCTTTCCGCCGGGTAACCCAGAACCAGACCGACCAGAGGATAGACGCGCGAGGGCATAAAGAACATCTCGCGCAGCTGGTCCGCTGCAAAGGGGGCTGCACCCAGAAAACAGCTGCCCAACCCCAGCGCCTCTGCCGCGAGTACCATATTCTGCCCCATGTAAGCTGCATCCTGTATCCCGAGAAACAGCATACTCAGGTCATCAGTCCGGTTGGTTCGTCCCCGTGCGGCGATGAACTTCTCCAGCCGGCGGAAATCCACGCACACCAGAGCAAAGACCGGCGCGCCGGTGACCAGAGGACCGAATATCCCGGCCAGCTCCTCCCGCCTGGCCCGTTCAGTGGTGACAATGACCGAGTACATCTGTCCGGTGAAAGGGGCCTGCTGCCCGGCACGGACAAAGGCCTCTATCTTCTCAGTCTCCACGGGTCGCTCCTCGAATCTGCGGATGCTCGCCCGCTGCATGAGATTATCCGCGACCTCCGGCGCATCAACCATCGCGCGAATATCTTCCGGCTGCATCACCATCACTCCCCCTCCGGCGTCACGTTAATCTCGTCCTCTTTATCCAGCACCGGCAGGTCAGCTTCCAGCAAATCGGCATATTTCAAGCCTGAGCCGGTGTTGATCACCATCACCTCATCATCCCGGGTCAGATCCCCCTCCTCCCGCATCCGTTTCACACCTGCAACCGCCGCAGCGGCCTCCGGGCATATGAAGCTGCCATCCGTGCGAGCTAATGTCAGGAGAACATCCATGATCTCGTCATCGGAGACTTCAACGGCGCGCCCCCCGGAATCGTACAGGGCCTCAAGGACCAGGAAGTCCCCGAGAGCTTTCGGTACACGAATCCCGCCGGCGATGGTCTCAGCTCCTTCCCAGAAGTCGGAGTCAGTTCTTCCGTCCTCAAAGGCGCGCACAAGCGGAGCGCATCCTTCCGACTGCACCGCAATCATCCGCGGCCGCTCCGGGCCGATCCATCCGGCGAGCTCGAGTTCCTCCAGGGCCTTCCAGATACCTATCAGCCCCACGCCGCCTCCCGCCGGGTATACGACAGCATCAGGTACATCCCAATCCAGCTGCATGGCCAGCTCCAGCCCCATGGTCTTCTTCCCCTCGATCCGGTACGGTTCCTTGAGGGTTGATACGTCAAACCAGCCGTACCGCTCGCAGGCAGTGCCGATTATCCGCCCGGCATCAGAAATGAGACCGCGCACCAGGTACGTCTCTGCCCCGTACAGGGCGCACTCCTTCATGGTGATCTCCGGGGCGTCCTCCGGCATGGCTATCACGCAGTCCAGCCCGGCACGCGCCGCGTAAGCACTCCAGGCTCCCCCAGCGTTGCCCGCCGTGGGCATCGCCACGGTCTCGGCTCCGAGATGAGCCGCCATGGAAATGCCGCACGACGCCCCACGAGACTTGAAGGTTCCCGTCGGGTTATACCCCTCGTCTTTGATCGTTATGCAGTCCATACCTATCTCGCCGGCAAATCCATCCAGAGAGTAAAGCGGGGTCATTCCCTCGCCCAGGCTCACAATCTTGTCTTCGGGGACCGGCAGAAACGATGAAAAGCGCCACATGTCGTCACGTCCGCGCAGCACATCGTCCCGGTCAATATCCCGGGCGAGGGCGCCGATATCGTATCGCACCAGAAGCGGTGACCCACAGTGACATAGATTCTGCAGCCGGTCCGCAGCATGCTTCTCTTTACACCGAGGACACTCGAGTCCTGTCAAATACACTCGCACCAGTCCTTTCCCGAGTCAGGCCTATCCGTCAGCACCGGGAAATGTCACGACTCCCCGGTCGGCCAGGGCCGTGATCTGCTCGCCGGTATATCCCATCTCGTCCAGCACCTCTGCAGTGTGCTCGCCCAGAAGCGGTGGGGCTTCCCTGATTCCACCTGGCGTCCGGGAGAACTGCACCGGAACCCCGAGCACATCGATATCGCCCTCAACTGAGTGGTTGACCTGCTGTACCATCTCACGGTGGTGGACCTGTTCATCCCGGAAGATGTCCGCCAGGTCATATATTGGACCGCACGGTATGCCGTGCTCGCGCAGGATCTTTGTCCATTCATCCCGCGTGCGCTTTTGCATGACCCCGGAAATCCGTTTTACCAATTCCTCACGGTTCTCTATCCGGTCGGAATTGGTGCGGTAACGGGCATCCTCGGGATCGATCCCCACCAGTGGTGCGAAACGCCCCCACAGTGCGTCGTTTCCGACGGTCACATTCAGCCACCCATCAGCTACGGGAAACGCCTGGTACGGAACTATGCTGGGATGAGCCGATGCGGTACGCGGTGGAAGCTTTCCGCTGGCGAAGTAGTAATGGGCCATATAGGTCATCCACGACACCTGAACATCCATCATGCTGACATCTATGTACTGCCCGCGATCCGATCGCTGCCTTTCAAACAGCGCGGCCGTGATAGAAAAAGCAGCCTGCATGCCGGCGCCAATATCCGCAACCGCAACACCCACCCTGATCGGCTCGGAACCTTCCGGCCCGGTGATGCCCATCAAACCGCCCATACCCTGTAAGATTGCGTCATAGGCGGGCCTATCGCGATAAGGGCCGTCCTGCCCGAATCCGGATATCGAACAGTAGACCAGGCCGGGATTTCTCTCCTTGAGCTCCTCGTAGCTCATGCCCAGGCGTTCGACGGTGCCGGGGCGGAAGTTCTCCAGCACCACATCACTCTGCTTCGCAAGATCCTGCGCAACCCGCCTCCCCGACTCATCCTTGAGATTCAGGGCCACACTCTTCTTATTTCTGTTTATGCTGAGGAAGTAATGCGCCTGGTCGCCCACCCATGGCGGCCCCCAGCCGCGCGTGTCATCTCCGCCGTCCGGTCGTTCCACCTTTATGACTTCGGCTCCCAGATCAGCAAGCATCATACTGCAGTAGGGGCCGGCCAGTACCCTGGATAGATCGAGTACGCGCACTCCCGTCAAAGGTCCCTGCAAGTCTTCATCACCTTCCCTCGGTTGACTCCATTTTCCCGACAACCTGCCCAGTCGCACTGCGGGCCCGGGGCGCGACCCCGGGCCCGTTCCATCTCATCACATCAGTACTGCATCACAGGTGTTCGCCCACCAGGACGGGCACTTCCCAGGGAAGGGCCGCAACTGCAGCGCCTCCCTCCTCCAGTGCCTCCTTCTTGCTGGCATAGTTTCCGCGACCGCGTTCCACAATGGCTCCGGCATGCCCCATACGTTTGCCCACAGGTGCGCTCTTGCCGGCCAGATAGGCGACGACAGGGGTGTCCATTGTCTTGATAAACTCGGCAGCCTCCTCCTCAGCTGTACCACCGATCTCACCGACCAGGGCGACCGCCTCAGTTTCATCGTCATGTTCAAATTCCTTCAGGACGTCCACAAAGTTCATACCCACAACGCGATCGCCGCCAATTCCGACGGAAGTGGTAATCCCGTGACCCTCTTGACACAAATTGTAGGCTATCTCGTAACTCAGTGTGCCACTACGAGATACCAAGCCTACGGGACCGGGCTCAAAGATCTGTCCGGGCATGAAACCAACTTTGCATTTGCCCGGTGTGATGATTCCGAAGGTGTTGGGACCGACGACTCTCACGTCCTTTTCCTCCGCGTAAGCCATTATCTCCATCGCATCGTGCAGGGGGACGTGTTCGGTGATGATGACCAGAAGTTTGAGACCGGCGGAAATAGCCTCGAACGCCGCATCTTTCACAAAAGGAGCCGGGATGAACAGGATTGCAGCATTCGGTCCGTGACACTGCGTCGCTTCCTCGACGGTATTGTATATGGGAACGCCGTTGACTTCTTCTCCCTTCCTGCCGGGGGTCACTCCGGCGGCTATCCTGGTCCCATAATCACTCATCAACCTGGTATGAAATGAACCCTGGTGCCCTGTGGCTCCCTGCACCAGCAGTTTTGTCTTGTCATCAATCAGAATTGCCATATTTCAATCCTCCTCCGCGCCGCCGGATGCCGGCGTCCCGGCCGCCACCCGCGCTGCATCCTCAAGATTGCGGAAGGCCGTGATGCCCTCTTCCTCCAGAAGATCGATTCCCTGCTCCTCATTAGTACCGATGAGGCGGACCACCAGCGGGTCGCGAAGCACGCCCTCGCGCTGGACCCGCAGGATTGCCTCTGCGACGTCGTCACAGCGGGTGATACCGCCGAAGATGTTGACCAGAAGGACACGCGGACCGGTGTCAGCAAGAATCCTCAGGGCCTCGGTCATCGACTCGACACCGGCACCCCCGCCCACATCCAGGAAGTTCATGGCAGCACTGTCGTACTGCTGCAGGATATCCATGGTGGCCATAGTGGCGCCGGCACCGTTGGCCAGCACCGCCACATCGCCCTCCAGCTGTACGTAGGACAGCCCTATCTCAGCCACACGTTCCTCAATCTCGGAAAGTTTCTCCGTATCCGGCAAATCGTGCCTGAACAGACTGTCATCATCCACGTTAAGGCGGGCGTCGGCGGCCAACACTTGATCGCCTGACACAACCAGGGGGTTGATCTCTGTCAGTTCTGCATCCTTTTCCCTGAAGAGACGGTACAGGGCTATGGCTATGTTTCCGAAGTCGCGCCCCAGCCCACCATCCAGACCCATCCGTTCTGCAATGGCCCTCACCTGATAGGGATAGAGCCCCCACTGCATGGGAATCCGCTCCCGTACGATGTGTTTGTCAGGTACTTCCTCAATGCTCACCCCGCCGTGTGACGAGGCAATTAATATGGGACAGCGGTCCCCAGGATCGATGGTAATCCCCAGGTAAATCTCCTGATCGATATCCACCTTCTCCTCGACCAGTACCCTCCGCACTCGATAACCGTGAATCTCCATTTTCAGCAGCTCATCAGCCACATGTTTCGCCTCTCGGGGGTTGTCGGCAAATTTGACTCCTCCCGCTTTCCCTCTTCCCCCCGCGAGGACCTGGACCTTCACCACAACGGGGACGCCAAGCTCACGCGCAATTTCCTCCGCCTCGTGCGGCTCGGCTGCAACCCGGCCGCGCGGAACCGGTATCCGGTACTGCTGAAACACTTCCTTTGCCATATACTCATAGAGCTTCATATCTTGGGAGACCCGGAGTTTCCCCGGGTCTTACCCCCTCACCTCCCCAAAAACGAGCAGTTGACCTCATGCATGTATTCAGCTCCAGAATCAAGCATGCATCCCATGCCGAGCACAGGGCGCCTCATGCGGAGGCACATCCACGTCAACAGCATATCACTGATGAGTCAGTTCGAAAACGCTCGGCGAAAAAAAATGAGTACTCGTCAGCACGATGGTGAGGCCATGCGACCAGTCGTTGTGGAGGTGGCGCTTGGCGCGCCACCTCCTGCCGGCAGCCCCTGCCGGGTACATCCCGCATCAGTCAACTCAACGCTGCTCCGGAAGCGGGCCCCGCTTCGCTTCTTGCAGGGCCTCACCTGATAATTCACCGTCGGGATCCTGCACTCCTTCTCCCCCGGGAAAATCGTGCGGCGCTGGCCCACTTCCCTGCTCAGTGATCCCTCTGGTAGACCATTTCCCCATCGACCATAGTCATGTCCACGACCAGATCGCGCAGCTGTTCATCGGGAATCTCCCCGAAATCCCGGTCAAGGACTGCTATATCCGCCGCCTTGCCGGGCTCCAGCGACCCGGTTACATCCTCCCAGAACATCAGGTATGCGCCGTTTCTCGTCATCATCCTCAACGCCGTGAAGCGGTCCACTTTCTCCTCGTCACCAAGAACTTCTCCACGCGAGGTCCGCCGGGTCACCGCACTGTGCAGTCCCCAGAAGGGATTGTAGTGCGCGGACGTCATGTCTGAGTTGCAGGCAACCACGATACCCTCCTCATCGTAGGTTTTCAGTGGGGTAAACCCGGTCAGCTTCTCTGCAGTTACAGCCTCGAAGTACAGGTCCCCCTCCACCCATATGAACCCGGGCTGCGCGGAGACTGCCAGGTCATGGCGCCTCATCAGCTCGAGAGAGTGCTCAGTAGGAAAGTAGCCATGTATTATATTGTGCCGCACGTCATCTCGCGGCATCTCCTTCAGCACCGAATCGAACGCTTCGCAGGCCATATCCTGGGCCCGGTCCCCACAGCAGTGTATACCGATGGACCAGCCAATGGAGTGACCTTCCGTGAACCAGTTCCGCAGCATCTCGGCATCGAGGCGGAGCGGGATCTCACTCCAGCTCCCGTCACGGAAGGGGTCATTCATCAAGGCCGTCTTGCTGCCCAGACCGCCGTCTATGGCCATCTTCAGGGCACCTATTCGCAGCCGGTCATCACCGAAATTGGTCCGGATACCCAGATGATCCAGCCTGCCCGGTAGATTCTTATCCTCACTGGGGCGCAGGCCGTACCACACCGGCATCATGTTCACCCTCAGCGGTAGATCTCCCCGCTCACATACGTTCTGGTATGCACGCATTACCATCGGAGGCACCCCGGGGTCCAGCACGCTGGTAATACCATACCGCACATACTCCGCTGCGGCCGCAGCTATGTACCTCTCGTACTGGCGGACCCGCTCGCCTGCACCTGGGTCGGGCATGGCCGACCGCACTGCCTCTTCCGCCCCCGCACGCAGAATACCGGTCGGACGTCCGGACTCATCCCGGTCAACAATGCCACGCTCGGGGTCGCCCCCGTCTTCGGTGATGCCCGCCAGTTCCAGGGCCCGGGAATTGACCACGCACATGCCGAAGAGGCGATTGAGAATCACTGGATTATCCGGGGCGACCTCATCGAGATCCCACCGTGTAGGCATTCGCCATTCCGCAAACTGATTCTCTATCCACCCCGCACCGAGAATCCACTCCCCTGGCTCTGCACCTCGCACCCTGGCAAGCACAATCTCCTGCAGATCAGATATGCTCTCGGCGTCAAAAAGAAGCACACCATCGCTCATCATCGCACCGGCGGTAGGCAGATGATTGTGAGAATCCACAATCCCGGGAATGGCCGACCGCTCCTTGAGGTCAATTACTCGGGTCCTGTCCCCGGCAAGAGCTTGAATCTCATCTGTGCACCCCAGCGCCGCGATCACACCGTCCCGTATCGCCATGGCAGAAGCTGCGGCGTCGTCCCCTGCTGCAGAGTATATGGGACCATTTATGAGTACTGTATCGGGATAGCCATCACCCAAACCGTGCATTCAGCATCCCCTCCTAACGAAAAGATGGCAAGTAACTGTGGACACACATCGTTATTTATGTTTTCCTTGCATTGAGGAATAAGTCCTCCTCATTTCGGAAAAGAAAGGTACCTGGATCTTTCGACAAAAAACACCCTTAGGGGCTTGGCGGAGGCCGGGTGATTCATTAGTATAAGGGTTGGAATGAAGGAGGGCATTATACCATCTTATTGAGCCCATCGAAGGGGGTGGGATTGTCCCAGGACAGAACACCATGGCAAATCTTTTGGCAGCTGCAACAGACGAACTACTCACCACAGTCACCGGCCTGACGGTGGTCTTCACCGTCCTGATACTGCTGTGGGTGATACTGGAGATCATGAACTACTTCTTTCGGGAGCCGGACACCGGCACACCCCGGCACGGAGCACCCTCCCGAACGGAAGTAAAGGAGAAAGAACGCATCAAACCATCGCCTGCAACCCCAGAGCCGCAGCGAGATCCGGTTCCGGCTCAACAGAGGGTGGTTGAGCACGAACCCGCCCCGGATCCACCCTTTGAGATCCCGTCGGACGTGAGTCCTCGCACCACTGCGGCTATTGCCGCCGCCGTGGTAAATACCGTCGGCTACATACCCGAACACATGTCCATCCGGACGGCCGAGACACATGCCCCGCAGAAGGTCGCCGCAGTGGTGGCAGCAGTGGTTGAATCCGTCGGGGGCATGCCGCAGAGCCTCTCCATACGCACTGCGCGGGACGACCGCAAGAGGGTTGCGGCTATAACCGCTGCCGCTGCGGCGTACTTTGACGACGAAAGCACCTCGCGAGCAATCAGGATTGATAAAGTTGAGAGGAGATAGGCACAACATGCAAAAGCGTCTCAGAGTGACCGTCAACGGCGAGGAATTCGAAGTCACTATAGAGGAGATGGACGAGCAGGAATCTGTCTCCGCCAGCCGACCCACAACTCCCCGTCCCCAGCCTCGTCCGGTTAAGCCCCCAGAGCCGGAGGCAGCCAGCAAACCGGAGGAGACGAAGAAGGAGGAACCTGTCGTCGAACAAGCCCCCGCTGCAAAAGAAGAACCCCCAGCCAGGGAGGAGCCCGCGGCCGACCGCGGCGACGTGGAAGTCACAGCCCCCCTGGCCGGATCCATCAAGTCTGTAAACGTCAGCGTCGGAGACAAAGTGAGCACGGGCGAGACGGTTCTGACCCTCGAAGCACTGAAGCTGGAGAATGAAATAGTTTCTCCTGCCGATGGTACCGTCGCCACCGTGGAGATATCCTCAGGCGACAACGTGGACAGCGACGCAGTACTCATGACCATAGATTCGGCTTGACCTAGCCTGCGGATTGGAGGATGAAATGAGCGACACTCGCAAGATCAAGATCACCGACACCACATACCGCGATGGGCACCAGTCCCGTATGGCAACACGCATGAGCACCGATGATATGCTCCCGGTGGCTGAGTTGATGAATGAGACAGGTTTCTGGGCTTTGGAGATGTGGGGCGGCGCTACCTTTGACAGCGCCCTGCGGTTCCTGAAGGAGTGCCCGTGGACGCGGGTTCGCAAGCTGCGGGAGAGGATCCCGGATCCCGGGTTCATGATGCTTCTCCGGGGACAGAACATCCTGGGATACCAGCACTACCCGGATGATGTCCTCGAAGCATTTGTCCATGCGACTGTGGAAAATGGAGTCAACATACTGCGAATCTTCGATGCCCTGAACGACCCGCGCAACATGGAGCCGGCAATCCGCGCAACGAAGGATGCTGGGGGCCACGCGCAGGCAACCGTCGTCTACACCATAAGCCCCGTCCACGATGTGAAGCACTACGTAGAGACGGCAAAGAAGCTCGAAAAGATGGGTGCAGACACCATGTGCATCAAGGACATGGCCGGGATCATGACTCCGTACGTGGGCTACAATCTGGTCAAAGAAATGAAAAAGGCCATCGACATTCCCATCCACATCCACAGCCACATGACCACGGGAATGGCCCTGACCACGTACATCAAGTGCATCGAGGCAGGGGCGGACATCATCGACACCTGCATCAGTTCTTTTTCCGGCGGTACTGCGCAGCCAGCGACGGAAACCGCCGTGGCCATACTCGAGGACGGCGATTACGAGACGGGCGTCAACCTTGAAAACCTCACCGAAATCAACCGGCACTTCGTGCAGGTCAGCGAGCAGTACGGCGAATACTTCACTCCGGCGAACATCGACGTGCGTGGACTGATCTACCAGGTCCCCGGCGGGATGCTCTCCAACCTGCGATCACAGCTGCGCGAACAGGGTATGGGCAATAAGTGGGAAGAGGTCATGAACGAGGTTCCCAGAGTACGAGAGGATCTCGGCTATCCTCCCCTGGTTACGCCCATGAGCCAGATTGTCGGCACCCAAGCGGTACTGAATGTGGCCACCGGCAAGCGCTACGCCGTGAAGTCCAAGGAGGTTCGCGACTACGTGCGCGGCCTGTATGGACGCCCCCCGGTAGAGATTTCCGACGATGTGCGTAAACAGATCATCGGCGACGAGGAAGTGCTGACCGAACGCCCGGCCGAGCGCCTGGAACCCGGCTTGGAAAAAGCCCGCGAGGCCATCAAGGACTACATCCGCAAACCCGAAGATGCTCTGTCCTACGCCCTGTTCCCGGAACAGGCAATTCAGTACTTCGAACACCGCAAGGTGCACGGAGAGTAAGAGCGGCACAACACTCCTGCATTCTCACCGGCGGAGGGATCTGACACACCCCTCCGCCGGTTAAGGCTCGACCATTCACCCCCCACGTTTCCCCGTAACTTCGAAATCATGCGGCTGTAAGCGGCATTTGTGACCTGCGCCGTGGATGCCCTTTGAGATACAGTTGGTTCCAAGCCGCGCTGACTGTCCCGGCACCGACCCACTGCCTCACCTATGCAGACCCGTGGCCAGAACCTCTACTGGATGGCTTTCTGTATATATTACCGA
>Ga0207421_10003596_pt1 | contig 18384 bp, 17 predicted proteins | sample SodLakKL_010_SED_4_FD_187542 | JGI IMG/M metagenome (GOLD analysis project Ga0207421, IMG submission 187542) | Alkaline sediment microbial communities from Lake Tanatar, Kulunda Steppe, Russia - 8KL_010_SED (SPAdes) (version 2) | ecosystem: Environmental > Aquatic > Non-marine Saline and... | reverse complement strand
GGTTGCCATTCCTTTGGTATCGGGCTCAAACACCGGAAGGATATCACATATTCCGTTCTGCACTTTCTGGATATGACGATGGAAGAGTTCTGACTTCTCCGGATACTTAGCACTTAGCATGTCAAGTCTTTGGTGCCAGGAGTTTTCCGACTCTTTTCCTTTTTTCAGCGCTAATCGATAATAGTCGAGTACGTCTTTATCGACCTGAAATTTCACATCAGGTTTCAGCCCAAGCTTCTCTTTGGTCAGTTTGATTTCATCCTTGCCCAATGGAGCGCCATGAGATGCTGCTGTTCCTTCCTTGCTTGGACTGCCGTATCCAATACGGGTTTTGCATAAAATGAGCGTAGGTTTCGTTTTTTCATTTTGTGCTTTTACAATGGCACCCCGGATGGCGTCCCGGTCGTGGCCGTCAATACGAATACAGTGCCACCCATAAGCTTCAAATCGTTTGTTTACATCTTCCGTATAAGCGAGATCCGTTGAGCCGTCAATGGAAATACTGTTATTATCATAAAAGCAGATCAGTTTTCCCAGTTTGAGATGGCCGGCAAGGGATGCCGCTTCATGGCTGAGCCCTTCCATAAGGTCTCCGTCACTGACGATAGCATACGTAAAGTGGTCAACTACAGAGATTTTCCCCACATTAACTTTTGCTGCAAGATGTGATTCGGCGATTGCAAATCCGACACTATTTGCCAGTCCCTGTCCCAATGGGCCGGTTGTGGTTTCCACTCCGTTCGTTAACCCATATTCCGGATGGCCCGGGGTTTTACTGTTCCACTGCCGGAACTGCTTGAGCTGATTAAGTGACAGCTGGTAACCGGTTAGATGCAGCAGGCTGTAGAGCAGCATCGAGCCATGGCCGGCTGATAAAATAAAACGGTCACGATCGAACCAGTCGGGATGGGCAGGGTTATGTTTCAGAAACCCGGTCCACAGCACAAAAGCGACATCGGCCATACCCATTGGCAAACCAGGGTGTCCAGAATTTGCTTCTTCCACACTATCAATTGCCAAGCCTCTAATGGTATTGACACACTTCTGCTCCAGCTCTGGCAGTCTCTTTGGGACCATAAAAACCCTGTGCTTTTTTAAATCACTCTATCCGTATGAATGATAGAATACAACCTTCTGCTTAGTAAGGCAAAAATGAATTGATACATTAGTCGTGTGTATTACCAATTCGTTTCGCTCCCCCCCCATAAAAAAAGACCCCACAACTTATTTAAGCCAATGGGGTCTTGAACAATAGCGTAATAAAATCAATTGCAATTTAACTCATGCTCAATCTCGTGTTGAGCAGGTGACTGGAAATCACCAAAGAGTGCATTTTCAAATGCATTACATGCTGCTGATTCGTTTTCAAGTCCTTTATGTGCCATTCCAAGTTCAAAATAGATCCTGGCCTGATCGGCACGTCCACCATCCTCCAATTCAAGGGCACGTTCGGCACTTTCGAGGGCATCGCTGAAACGTTCAAGGTAGTTGTAGGCTTCAGCAAAACGATAATGCATACTGGCGCTTTCACCGTAACCTGATGCACGGTTCAACAAATCCAGTGCCCGGTTGTAGTTTTCCTCTTCGATAGCCTGAGAAGCACGATAAACCATATAGTCTCTTGCAGCACGTTGACCGCGCTGGACATTCTCTTCATCCCCTTCTTCCCGGGCAAGTTCAATGGATGTGTCAAAATTTTCCAATGCAGAATCCAAATCTCCAACCCGGCGGTGGACCAGGCCTTTTTGGTAGTAGGCGGTCACATAATTCGGCCTGAGTTCAATGGCACGGTCATAGTACTCAAGTGCCCTGTCGTTATTTTCTTCCCGAAAATGATGGTTTCCAAGGTTCAGGTAGAGTGGCGGGAGGTTTCCCTGAGCTCTGCTGAGTATCTGGTCATCACCGTACTCTTCGGCCAGTTCAATGGTATTTTCAAATGCTTCAATGGCATTTTCCAACTCCCGTGCCCTGACAAGCTGCGCGGCGTGCATAAAAGCGAGTCGGGGGATCTGTCCGATGGCACGATCACGAATATCATCCGCTTCGGATCCGACTTGTTCGGCAATTGCTATGGTTTCCTTGAACTTTTCAATGGCGGCCAGATTATCCCCTTCTTCGTTATAGAGAACAAAACCTTCATTGAACGTATTAATCGCTTCTTCACGGTTTTGGGCCTCCGCCAGTCCATATGCAGAGATAGTGAACATTACAACGATTAAGAGGGTTAACGAGCTTGTTACAGCTTTCATAAGTCGATTTTTGTAATTCGTATTTGTATAAACCTGTGCTGCGTTTGTATATATATATAAAAACGCATGCAATATCATTATTCGTACTACAGGGTGCACAATTTAACATATTATCATTTATTTATGCTAAAAAAAATCAAAATTATGCTTCCCTGTTCCATAGAATGCTAAAAATTGGGCCTGAGTTTATTGTTTTCGTAAAAATTGAATATGATGGATGTCGCTTCCTCAGGATCATCGGTCAGATGAAATAATTCCATATCAGCCGAATCTATTGTTTTTTCTTGGACCATTGTCTCTTTCATCCAGTCAATAAGTCCCGCCCAGTAATCTTTGCCCATCAAAACGATGGGAAACTGATGAATTTTCTTGGTTTGAATGAGCGTCATTGCTTCAAAAAACTCATCGAGCGTACCCAGGCCACCCGGTAAAACAACAAACCCCTGGGCGTATTTGACAAACATCACCTTTCGTGCAAAGAAATAGTTGAAATCTATCCGGTACTCCTTTTGAATGTAACTGTTACCCTGATCCTCGTGTGGCAGTGATATACACAATCCGACGGAGGTTCCATCGGCCAGGTTGGCCCCTCGGTTACCGGCTTCCATAATACCGGGTCCGCCTCCGGTAATGATTCCAAATCCGGTATCGGCGAGATGTCGGGCTGTCTCCACCGCCATCTGATAATAAGGGGTACCTTTCTGAAGCCGGGCTGAGCCAAAAAAGGAGACCGAAGGACCTACGCGTGACATACGCTCATATCCATCCACAAACTCACCCATCACCTTAAAAACACTCCACACATCTTTTTCGAACCGGGTGTCGTATCTGCTTTGTATCTGTTTTCTTTTTTTCTCCATGTAAGCCTGAAAAATTATGTTTTTTTCGATCATGGGAGCTGCAGTCGAAATGTGACCGCGACTCCTTTGTTAACTGATTGATGCGAATATAGTTGTGTTTTTGAACCGGATTGATCCGGAAATACATTCATGGATGGTTGCTCAATGAAAAAATTGGCGCTCAGATCATCACTGACATCAAAATCGCGCATATGGGCAAAGACATACGCATCTACAAGATTCAGGCCATAAGCAAGAGCAATTCCGATAAAACTCAGGTCACGCCGGTTCCGGAAGCTGTTTCTTGTAAATTGAAGGGATTGCGGATTGGTATTGGGATCAATATGACCGGGTGTAGGGCCAAATTTCATATCATCAGAATGAGTGTTGTAATAGGCGGCCCGGTAATCTTTGTAATACTGGTCCATCATATAACTGTAGTAGGTCAATCCGGCAAGCAATCCATATATAATAGGAACTTTCCAGGTCTGTCCATTCACAACCTGTCCCCAACCGGGCACGATCATTGATTTCCGGAGTACGGATGATGGACTGGGTACGGTGTCCGGCAGCGTCACGGCATCATTATCCGCATTCGTCGCACGGGTGCGGACAACAGGGGTGTATCGCATTTGCAGGGATGGCTTGTGAAAATTATAATCACGCTGATGCAACAGCCGATCCGGGTTGGGTGAGGGACCCTGTTGTTGGTACCGAACTGATTCCTGTTCTTGTGCCTGTGTTGCTCCAGCAATTAGCAACAGAACCGTGAACAGGAGGATCAGGAAAAAAAGCCCGTGAAATGATCTGTTTTGTTTGAAATAATCATTCACCGGATTCCAGTATAGATATAAGACGCTCGAGGTCATCATCCGAATAATATTCAAACCGGATTTCCCCGCCTTTATTTTTCTTCTTGATATTGACCCGGGTACTGAATTTGTTACGCAGCCGGTTTGAAATCTCCATCAATTGCACATCTTTCTGTTCTTTCTTGTCCAGCAGCTTGTTACGGGGTTTGTTTTTCTTGTCCAGTTTTCTGACGGCTTCTTCAATCTGCCGCACTGACCAATCTTCCTCGATGGCTTTATCCAGCAGGCGGTCCTGTACTTTTGGATCATCAATGGTAATCAATGTGCGGGCATGGCCGGTCGAAATGGCGTTGGTTTTCAACGCAGACTGAATTTTTGGCCTGAGGCTGAGCAATCGCAGCATGTTGGCCACCGTAGAACGGTTTTTACCCAACTTTTTGGCAACCTGATCCTGTGTAAAGCTGCACTCTTCGAGTAATCGCTTGTACCCGAGAGCGACTTCGATCGGGTTCAGCTGTTCACGCTGAACGTTTTCGATCAGTGCAAATGCCACTACATCATCGTCATCCACTTCGCGAACATAAGCCGGAATGGTTGAAATTCCTGCCATTTTCGTAGCCCGAAGACGACGCTCCCCGCTAATCAACTCATATTTGTCACTCCCGATGGAACGGACCGTAACGGGCTGGATCAAACCATGCATCCGGATTGAGTCCGACAACTCCTGGAGTTTAATCTCATCAAAATCTTCTCTGGGCTGATGCGGATTCGGACGGATATCGGTAACCGGAACACTCAGTGTAACATTTACCCGCTTCAGTACCTCTTCCTTGCTGAAATCCTGCTTGTTGTTTGTACTTTTTTTATCACCGGATAATGCATCATCCGGAAAATACGCTCCTAATCCTCTGCCCAATACTTTTTTTGCCATGATATATCACTTTACCATTGAATCACGAAACCTGTTTACTCTTGTCGGTAAATACAGAACTGTTTTTGAAAAGTTTTTTATTCCGGGTAACTATTTCACGAGCAAGAGCAAGATAGTTTTTCGAACCCATTGAGACCGAATCATACAGCAATACCGGTTTTCCAAAGCTGGGTGCTTCAGCAAGGCGTATATTCCTGGAGATTACGGTTTCGAAAACACGATTGTCGAAGTACCGTTTCACTTCATCGGCAACCTGGTTTGAGAGCCTGGTACGGGTATCATACATGGTCAGGACAACCCCTTCGATATCGAGTCCGGTGTTCAGGTGTTGTCTGACAATTTTAATGGTATTCAGAAGTTGTCCGAGCCCTTCCAATGCGAAATATTCGCACTGTACGGGAATAAGAACCGAATCGGATGCGGTTAAGGCATTGATGGTGAGAAGGCCCAGTGACGGAGGGCAGTCAATGATGATGAAATCATAGTCATCCCGGATATTCTCAATGGCTTTCCGGAGAATTTTCTCACGTTGCGGTCTGTCAACCATTTCGATTTCGGCACCTACCAGATTGATATGGGACGGGATGAGATCAAGAAATGGAAGTTCGGTCTTCATAACCGTCTCACCGGCATCAAACCCCTCAACAAGAACCTGGTAGATGGAGTGTTCAATTGCCTTGTATTCGAAACCGGTACCACTTGTTGAATTGCTCTGAGGATCGATATCAATCAGTAAGGTCGTGTGTTCAATTGCTGCCAGACTTGCCGCAAGATTAATTGCTGTAGTTGTTTTACCTACACCACCTTTCTGGTTTGCAACAGATATTACTTTTCCCATAAAAAATATAATTATAAAATCTGAGGGCAGTACTGATATTTTTGATCAGTCACCATGTTTCCTCAGTGTGTAAAGGTAAGAATATAATTGGAAAGGTGGCAGTCCCAAAACCGAGGAATCACGATATTTATCTGTCTTGTATCGCGGGATGCAACTAACAGAAAATCAGTAATAAACGGATGCAACAGGCAGAAAATTAATAATCGATACCCGTTAATTGAAAGTCCCGGATGGAAGGTGTAATGACCATCTGTTCTGCGGGCCGGCTGTCTGGTACGGATTTTGCGTCATTCAATGTATCGGAGATTCTGGTCCCCTCCTGATCACCGGCGGATCCGATAAAAATCATATTCCCGCGATTGTTCCAGAACGTTAATGTCTCTTCAAAAGACTCCATGATGGGATGCAATGCGCCTGCCTGGCTTTCGATTTCGGCAATATCGGTTGCGATTCCGGCACTTTGTGTACTCTCCTCGTTGGGCAATAAATAAGCGGTGGAAATCAACAGGCTGAAAATGACCACAGCCGCTGTTGCCATCAGGCCGGGATTCTTCCAACGGCTTCCAAAAAGCTGCTGCTGGTTGGAATGCACGGTTGCCTGGTTGATGATTGCTGCCGAAATATTCTCCGGAGGTTCCAGTTCCGGCATTTTTTTTAATTTACGCCAGGTACTTTTTAAACTCTCCACTTCGATGAGCAGGTTTTGATCCTGCAACATAGCCTGCTCAACGAGGGTTACTTCAGACGGATCCAGTTCGTCGAAAACATACTTAACGCATAGTTCATCGACGTTCGACATGTTTGGCTTCTTTTCCATGTTCTTTGTCAAACATTTTTCTCAGATTAATCAGAGCGTACCTCATTCTTCCCAATGCGGTATTTATAGATACATTGGTCAATTCGGCAATCTCCTTGAAGGACATTTCATAATAATGCCGCAACATAACCACTTCCCGCTGCTCTTTGGGAAGTTTGGAAATGTGTTTCATTAAGCTGTTCTTCGCCTCCCCTTTTTCAATGACTTCCTGCGCGTCATCAAGGGTATCATCAGTCAGTCTGTCGTAAAAGTCATAATCGGGGTCGTCCTGGGAATTCACATCCACAAAACGCTTCTTTTTACGCAGATAATCGATTGTTGCGTTGTGTGCAATCCGCATTACCCAGGCAATCCATTTACCCTGTTCGTTATAGGTCTCATCCATCTTGGTGATGACCTTGGTAAATGTCTCCTGGAAAATGTCGTTTGCAATCTCCGCATTACCTACCATACTGTAGATATAGGAGTAGATTTTAGACTGATGGCGGTCCAGTAACTGCTTAAACGCTTCCTGATCGTTGTTTTTACGATACCGTTGAACCAGATCGTGGTCATCAACGTGATTCAGGGTTTTATTTATTTTATGCGACATCATGATAGACCTTTAACGCTGAGATTTATAAGGATATTGTCAGACAAAGTATTGTCCTCGGACAGAGAACCGTATCGATTTTAAATAGGCCTTTTTCTTTTAGCTGTGATTGTTCGTCGCATTACCTATAACAATAATGCTTATTTGATCATTTCGCAAATGCTGCTCTATACTTATACTACGCTTCTTTACTAGTTCTACGTTTCAGATGCAATACCGTTCACGTTGAATATATACCTAGTCTAAATAGGGGTAATTTTAATATTTTTTATTTTGTGCGTCGTCGCCCCCCGAAGATTCATGGCTGTCGCTGCCACTTTTATCCATTTCAATGTATTCCAGCCGGTCGCCGGTTTCGACCGCTTCTTCCGGATCCGCATTAAAATAGGAATAGACCGTATTGGCGGCCTTTTTCCCGGCCACCGCAGCAAGGGCCTCGAGATCCTGGGTCATGATCTGTTCCACGGATCCAAAATGTCTGATAAGCTTTTCCGTGGTTTTCGTTCCAATTCCGGGAATATCCTGAAGCTGTGACCGGAAGGTCTTCCGGCTGCGCACATCGCGATGAAAACCTATGGCAAACCGATGTGCCTCATCGCGTACTCGTTGCAGCAATTTCAGGCTGGCTGATGTTTTCGGTATCATGACCGGATCGGAGGAGCCCGGGAAAAAAACCTCCTCAAGACGCTTGGCAAGACCGATCAACAGGATATCATCCGCCATACCAATATCACGTAATATCTGTACAGCACTTGAAAGTTGTCCTTTGCCACCGTCAATGACCACCAGGTCGGGAATCTGCTTTCCCTCCCTCTTCAGCCGGGTATACCTTCTTTTAACAACCTCCCGCATGGAGGCGAAATCATCCGGACCGGTCACCGATTTTATGTGATACCGTTTGTATTCGCTTTTGCGCGGTTGGCCATCCACAAAGCAGACCATCGACGCAACCGTAAATGCCCCCTGGAAGTTCGAGATATCAAAACATTCGATTCGTCGCGGAAGCCGGGATAGATAGAGGTCCCGTTCCAGTGCCTGTACCGAATGGGGAACGCGGCCCTGATCAGCTTTCATCTTCTCCAACAGCCACTCTCTGAGCAATAATCGGGCATTGGAGGCCGCCATCTGAACCATCTGGGCCTTCTCCCCTCTTTGTGGAACTGTTATCGGCACTTTCCGACCTTTCGTTTGCCATAAATATTCAAACAGCGGTTCATCGTTATCAGGTTCGTTACTGCAGCAGACCTCGTCGGGCACCGCCGTGCTCAGATCACTGGTATAATAGTCTTCCATAAATGACTGAATGAGGACCGCATCACTTCTGCCTTCGATATTCTTCAGATAGCGGTGATACTTTCCGATCAGCTTGCCCTCGCGGATCTGAAAAAGCACACCGCAGGCGATGTTTTCATCGTAATTGGCCTCCAGAGCGAAAAGGTCACGATCGCTGTCGTCACTGGAGACCATTTTCATTTTTTCGCTGTACTTCTCCAGGGCGAGAATGCCATCCCGGAGAACGGCGGCCTGCTCAAATTCCAGGGCATCCGAAAGATCCTGCATCTCCTGCTTTAGGTCACGGATCAGATCACGGGTCCGGCCGTTCAGCAACCGGTCCACCTGTTCCATTTTGTGCTGATATTCCTCAATCGGTGTATCCGCCGAACAGTTTTCAAAATAATCCTCAAAACACTTTCCCCATTTTGGCAGACCTCTGCTCTGGTCAACCGATCGGGATGAACAGGCGCATGTGCAAAGGCCGAATGCTTTCCGGATGGTCTCGAGCATCTGTTTCATCTTTCCGACATGATCATAGGGACCATAATATCGGCTCCCGTTTCGCAAAATCGTACGGGTAGGAAACACCCGGGGTCGCTCTTCGTTGGTCACACAGATGTACGGGTAGGTCTTGTCATCGCGGTAGAGAATATTATACCGTGGACGGTATTTTTTGATGAGGGTATTTTCCAGGATGAGGGCTTCGGCCTCGGAATCGGTGACGATGACCTCCACGTCGGTGATTTTTCGCACCATTGCCCGGATCTTTCCGGTATGATTGGCCCCGTTCTGAAAATAGGAACGCACACGCAGATTCAGCCGCTTGGCCTTGCCAACATAGATTACCTCCTGACCGGCATCCTTAAATTGATATACCCCCGGGTTGGCGGGCAGATGTTTCAGTTTGTCCCGTAGTTCATCCTTCATAATACCTGCATGATCACTTTGCGATGCGCTTCATTATTGATTGATTCGGGTTATCTTCTCTGGTGGAATGAGGCCATACGTTTAACGGCCCAAATCGTCAAAAATTAAAAACCGCAGGATGACAACCACAGCAAAATACGGCGAAATTGACATTTTGTATGAGGATAACCATCTGCTGGTTGTGAATAAACCGGTTAATCTTCTTTCACAGGGTGACCAAACCGGCGATGACGACCTGCAGACCCTGCTCAAGCGTTATCTGAAAGAAAGATATCAAAAACCGGGAAATGTTTTTCTGGCATTGGTTCAGCGCCTGGACCGCGGTACCGGGGGTGTGATGGTGCTTGCCAGGACATCTAAAGCGGCATCGAGGTTATCGGAACAGATTCGCGACCGGAAGATCGAAAAAAACTATCTGGCGGTTGTTGCCTCAAAGCAGGTTCAGCAAGGTATCATCACACACTACCTGAAAAAAGACAAAGAGCAAAAAAAAGCGCTGGTCTGGAAGAATCCGGTGCCGGGTGGACAGAAAGCGGTGCTGGAAATAGCGCATCTGCAGACCACCGGCTCGAAATCGCTGGTCTCCATTGCACTGAAAACGGGTCGGTTTCACCAGATCCGCGCACAGTTGTCTGATGCAGGCATGCCAATATGGGGTGATCGAAAATACGGGGCTCCATCACCTCCGGGAACAGCAATGTGCCTCATCTGCAACCGGCTCACATTCCGGCATCCAACACAACAGGAGACCCTTACGTTTGCAATCGGAATGCCTGATACCCCGCCGTGGAATCAATTCTCCACACCAGAAAGTGACCCGTCCGACACCCGGCCCTGATCACAAACCGGTCTTAAAGGCGCAATCTATCTGTCATCGTAAACAATCGGCAGGACCACAGAAATAAATCAGTTGTTATTTACCTTTTCTATGCGTTTGATGAATTCATCGGGACCGACAAAACCTACGACCCTTGCATCGGTTACTTCGTCACCGTCTTCATCCAGAAATACGATAGTCGGAACACCGGCAACATTATACTGACGGCGCAATTCTTCCGATTCCGGCGAATCAAAGTGCGTGAGATCCACTTTCAACCGGACCATATCACTGGTTTCTTCTATCACCCGGGAATCGGTGAACGTTATTCGCTCGAGTTCGAGACAGGGTATACACCAGTCGGCATAAAAATCCATCACCACCGGCCGGCCTTCATTTTGTGCTTCGGCAAGCCTGGTTTCGTTGTACGCTTCCCACTCCATGCCATCTTTCTGGAGGTTCATGAGAAATATGATGCCGGCGATAATTGCAAGCGCTCCGAAAGCCATTTTAATCCTGGAAAATACCGGGGTGCCGCGGCCGGAGGATTCCAGGAAGCCGAGATAAACACCACCGATGATCAAACTCAACGGAATGACCCAGTAAGCTTCACTGACGGAGAAAAACGGCATGGCCAGATAAAACAGGGCAAGGGCAACCAGTACCACCCCAAATACTTTCTTCACCCAGATCATCCACATTCCCGATTTGGGAAGTTTGGGCAGCAGGCCGGAAAAGGTCCCGAGTATGAGGTACGGCAAGCCGAGTCCGAGAGACAGCACAAAAAAGGACCAGAATCCAAAAACCGGATCCCCCTGGGCGCCGATGAATGCCAGCAGAGCAATGATGGGCGGGCCGATACAGGGTGCGGCAAATATGCCGACAACGAGTCCGGAGAAATAGGTTCCGGCAAATCCGGTTGAGTTACCGGTTCCAATTTTTGACGATAGCCAGTATGGAATCTGGATTTCATACAGTCCGAACATGCTCAAGGCCAGAGCAAAAAGCAGCAGGCCAATTCCGCCCAGAACCCAGGGATGCTGAAGCCAGGAGCCAAACAGTTCACCGCTGAAAGATGCCAGCACCCCCAGGACACTGTACATGGTGGCGATTCCCAGCACATATACGACCGCTTTTGAGAAGACCCGCAACATATTCGGATCATTCTGCCCGCCAAATATCGAAACCGTAACCGACAACATGGGATACACACAAGGAGTCAGGTTGAGCGCCAGGCCGATGAAAAACAGGGCCAGAAAAGCGAGGATCATACCCCGTTCCCGGAACATCGCTTCGACCTCATTGACCGAAGTTGGTTGCATGGTAATATCGGATGATGTGGATGCGGCCTCAAAACCATCAAAAATTTCATTATTTATCTCGGTTGCCGAAACCCCTTCATCCACAACTTCCATTTGAAATGTAACCGGCAGGTTGGAAGGTGCAAGACAGTTTTGGTCATCACAGGCCTGTACCCTCACCGTGCCTTCCATGGTATAGGTTCCGGGTTCGAGGTTAGAAGATGCACGGAGTTCAACAAAGATTGGCACCTCCCCTTCGTACACCAACAACTCCTCACCGCCTGCAAAAGCGAACTCATACTCACTGGGTTCCGGGTAGAGGATTTCGGCAATAATGAATCCATCAACAGGATCCATGGACAATTCGGTGCCGATCAGATAATCAAGGGTCGGGCGATGGGCGTTAACATGCCAGGTATCGGCAATATCCAGTACCACTGCGGCCCGGAATGTGGAACCGGCCGGAACCACATCCACAGAGAGAAGGGTTTCCACTTCCACCATTTCGGTACTTCCCCGGAGTTGTGCCTCGGATTGTAATGGAAGCAGGCCGCCAAACAACAAAATAAAAGTTACCCATATCAGCCGATATCGGGAACAAGATTGCAAATAATTACTCATTGGTAGAGCCCTGTAATAAATAGCGTATTAGTTGGAATTCGAATATTCTTCAAAACTGACCGTGTTATAACTTTCGCTGCCAACAAAGGAGAGCATCCTCCGGAATGTCGGGGCGTCAATGAAGCCGGGCTGGACGGCGATAGGTTCGCCATTTGGAGTTATAAAAATGGTTGTGGGATAGGATCCGACTCCAAACTGTAGTGCCAGCGACTCCATGGTGTAGGTTTCGCCAAGAAATGTGACTTCGCGATCCGATTCGGCATTGATTCGGACGGGATAGAAGTACCGGTCCAGGTTTTCCTGAACGCCTTCGTCACCATATGTTTCCTGGTTCATGCGCCGGCAAAAACCGCACCATTCGGTGTAAACATCCAGAACGATATATTTTCCTTCGTCATAGGCTTTGTCCTGGGCTTCTTCCAGGGTGACCCAAAAATCATAGTCCTGAGAGGCAGTTTCACTCAAAGCCGTGTCACTTCCGGAATTACAGGAAATAACAAAGAAAGAGAGCAGGACAGAAATGAAAAAACCAGATTTCATGAATCAGCAGTTATTAAACGTGAATAATAGAGAATGATCAATGCCTTAACGATATTTCCGGAGTTTCCGTGCGCGGGATGGTTATCAAAACCGGACTTCCAATACATTATTTACATTATATATAAAATGTGTAGCATCAAAGGGCGGATCCGAATCCAGTGTACTTACAAATTGAAGGGCAAACCGGAGCTGTTCTGAGATTCTGAAACGAAGCTGCCAGTCGGAGGTAAACCGGGGTTTAAAAAAACGGTCGGGGCGAGCCTGATAGTAACTGATCGCCGCTACATCTACCGATTCGGTGATACGTCCGCGAACATTGACGCTGGTTGTTGATTTTATTTGGTTAAATACCGCCCGTTGCTCCTCGTCCTCATCTTCCCAGATTTCGTTTTCAAACATGAAACCGGTGCTGACAAATGCTGAAAAATTGTCGGTCTGACGAAGCCGTACCCGGATATTTCCACCGGCAAGGGCTCGTCGCTTCAATCCCCAATCCAGGTTGTATTGTCCTTGAAGGAAAAATTCGGGGGCATAGGTATTGTCACGGAAAAGAACCGTTCTCAAATGGATATGGCCGTCGTTTAACACGTTATCCCCTTCCACCCTCAAAAAATCATTCCTCCCGAGCAGTAGAAAATCGTGGCGCCTGGCTACATATGTGAGATCGGCCGAGGTATTGAAACGGATGACCTGACTTTTATTCTGGGAGACACTGAGTCCGAAACCCAACCCACCGGTCCAGACATTGAACGTATCCGCCTGAACCCTGTGCCGTTCGACGTTAACGACCTGACCATAAACCGATTCATTTACGAGAAGAAATATGGGAATAAGAACGCTGGTGTACAGTAGTTTTCGAATCACTGCATTTGGATATAAGATTATTAGCATACTCAGAGAGAACGTTGCCTGGTAAAATTCCGTTTATTAAAAGTGTGGCCGGATATTAAGAAAAAATTTCAATCATCGCTGTTCATTCGGCTCATATCCATTGATAATATTCCCGCAAGAAAATGCACTTCAAGCTGGATAAAAAAAGGGCTTATCGCCTTGTTACTCCCATTGTGGATGGTGAAGCATCCGAACAAGAGAAGAGGGCTTTCTTTGAATTTATTGCAAAAAATCCGGATGTTCGGCGCTATTTTGAAGAGGAGCAATGGATTAAGAAATTGGTCCGGGAACGGGTTCGCCAGGAGCCCCTCCCTCCCGGACTCAAGATAAAAATTGACAGGTGCATTCGAGACCAGGCATTGGAAGAACGTTTTCATCAGAGAAATGGATTTCAGGCATGTCTGGTTGATTCAAAGGGGAGCAATTATAAAAAGATCACCATCGTCACCATTGCCGCAGCCATCATTATCTCCATCTTTCTGTATCTGTTTTTATTGCAGAATTCCGAATTGTCAAATGAAGGTACTCAGCAAGAGCTGATGCCCGGCCTGGAGGAGATGGCCATGGCGTACTACACAACACTTGGGAGTGGATGGGAGTTTCTGGATATCTCCACCGCTTCCTCCGCTGAAGTTAAAGCCAGCGTACAGCAACATTTTGGCTTTGATCTCCGCATTCCAGAATTATCCAGAGCCGAATTAACGGGAGTGGCCGATTTGGAATTTATGCCCGGATTTCACACTCCCATGTTTGAGTATCACGTACATGATGCCGGGGTCATTTACATATTTGCATTTGTGATTTCCGATATTGATGATAGAATGGAACGTGATCAAAATGCAGTAGATTACTGTGTCACAAAGTATGACTATTACATCCATACACGGAATGGCCAGGAGATGGTATCATGGAAATGGGATGATGTCTGGTATGTCGGGATCTCAGGACAAAACGGCGAAACGCTTGCCGGACTTCTGCCGCAATCACCCTGAATTTGAACGCATTTTTTTTCGAATTACCGGTGATCTGATATCGGTATGTTATCCCTGGCAGGATTTTACTATCGGCCGGGAAGCTGATCACATACGGAATGGATCCAGGGTTTGAAGTTTTCCTGGAAAAATTCAAAATAGACCGTGCCTCCGGTTCTTTCCAGAGGTTTGGCTTCCCTTATAACCTCTTGATAGGTCTTATAGCAATTGAGCGCCTGCGCTCCCTTTTTGATATCGTCATCTGTCAGCGGAGTTGCACAATCAATTTCCTCCGGTGTAGAGATACTCAGGCGTATTCGGGTCTCCTCCATCTCCGACTTTGCCAGAGTAAACAGGGCAAGCCTGGCAGGTGCCTGATCCCATTCCCGTCGCAGTTTACAAAAAACCCGTTTAACAACCGCGTGGGTTACCAGATGATCATGAAAACCGCTGATTCCGTGTACCGCATAGGTCACAACCACATCCGGATTGACTTTCCGAATATGCGTTTCGGTGATCTCCTCAATTTCAACAGGATCCAGGTGTTTCAGACCACTATCCGGCAAATCGAGAACCTCCATCCCGGTGAGCCCCAAAACCTCAGCGACAGCGAGCATCTCCCTGTGCCGCACTTCACCCATTTCATCGATGCTATACCCGTATTTGTGCCTGACTTTCGTAGCTCCGCCCCGGGTGTAGGTCAGCAAAAACACCTCATGACCGGACCGTAGTTGTGACGATATTGCGGGTCCCGGACCGAAAGATTCGTCATCCGGATGTGGGAAAATATAGAGAATGCGCATAAGTATTGATTATACTGATAAACGGATTGAACTGATAAGCAGATTCCGGGTCGGTTTACGAAACGGTATTTTCCAACAACCTGGTGTAGAAAAAAATCATTTCATGGTAATTGTGTTTGGAAAGGCGTTCGTTGGTGCCATGAACCCGATCAAGGTCACTCTCCTCGGCCCGAAGCGGGATAAAACGGAAAATATTTTCCGTCAGTTCCGCATAGTGGCGGGCATCGGTTGCACCCACCATCAGCGTCGGTGCTACAACAACTTCCGGAAACACCTCTTTAATGGTTCGTTTCAGTGACTTGTAGGTTGGATGAAACACATCCGAGACATGTGATGGATTGATTGAGCCATGCAGTTTCCGTATCTGAACTTTGGGATCATTGATGGCACGAACGACATGCTCTCTTACACTTTCCACCGAGTCGTTAGGATGTATACGGAAATTGACGATTGCCCTGGCCTGAGTCGGCAGGACATTCTCCTTTATACCGGATTCAAATATCGTGGTCGCAATAGTTGTGCTGAGAGCGGCTTTTGTTGCAGGCATTTGGGCCAGTTCCCGTTTAACCAGAGGTCGGAAAAGCCAGAGGTTGGCCATAACAATACGGTATAAAAAAGGCATTTGGGGTCCAATCGCCTCCATGGTCCGCTTAACCAGTCCATCCACTTTCCCCTTAATCGGATTGTTCTCCAGTTTGTGGATGGCTTCACTCAAAATGGCAATCGAAGTCAATCCTTGCGGAACGGATGAGTGTCCCCCTTCAGCTGTTGTAGATAGTTCCAGACTCAGATACCCCTTCTCTGCAACGGCAACCAGGGCGACGGGATTGGGCAATTGCGGCAGCACATCGTGGACTATCGGGGTCCCCTCGTCAAGAAGATACTCCAGTTCAATGCCGCGTTGTTTAAGCACATCACCGATAGCAAATGCACCACGGTCGCCATCGATCTCTTCGTCATGCCCAAAACCAAGAATGACCGTTCGTCTTGGCCGGAAACCTGAGGTCAGGAGCGATTCGACAGCTTCCAATATCGCCAGCACACCACTCTGCACATCCATAGCACCCCTTCCCCAGATATATCCCCCCGATATTTTACCTTCAAAAGGGGGATGCTTCCAATGCTCTTCGGTACCGGGTTCCACGGGGACAACATCAATGTGGGAGGTCAGCATGACCGGCTTAAGGCCGGGATCCGTCCCCTGCCAGGTATACAACAAGCTGTATTTATTAATAATCTCCTTATTCAGCTTTTCATGAATAAGGGGAAACGATGACTCCAGAAACCGGTGCATCTGGAGGAAAGCTTCTTCGTTGAAGTCTTCGGGCGACTGTGTTGATATGGTTTCGAAGCGAATTGCTTTACTTAGTCGATTGGCAGCTTCGTCAATATTTACATTGGATGGTACATGCTGCTGTTTTTGCCCGTGATGTCTGGTATAACGCATGGTTCTGAGCACCAGAACTGCGATAAAAAGGAGTATTGCTAAGCCAATAATTACAAGAGTCATACGGGGTGAACAATAATAGGAAAAATGGGGATGGATTTGCCAATATACCTGATATTTGACACAATTTTTCCATGAAGTTTTATGACTTCCGGTAAATAATTGATACAGGCCCGATAGTTTGAACTATCAGAAGTTAGGTATCAGAGATATAAATTTGCAGGACGATTAATTTTCCTGCAACAGGATTCAGATCTTGATTACTTCCTTGGCTTGCAGGCCTTTTTCGCTTTCAGCGACGGTAAATTCCACTTTTTCACCCTCATTCAATACCCGGTACCCTTCCGATTGTATTTCACTAAAGTGAACAAACAAATCTTCACCACTTTCACGGCTGATAAAACCATAACCTTTAGCGCCGTTAAACCACTTTACAACGCCGGTTTCACGTTCTTCTGACATAACGTAAACAATTCCTTAGTTATTAAATAAGTGCCTCAGTGAGCATTGTAAAAGTCAGCCAATCAGTGTAAAAATGGCTTCCTGATAACAACACTTATGAGATTATAAGTTTTTCCGGTAAGATTCGCAATCAAATTGAAAAAACTTGTTAACTTCCGGTTTTTTCAATGCATTTTTGCAATTGCTGCATAATCCTGGTCTTCATCGTTCTGGTTTTTGCATAAGAAAAACCAAACTTTAGAGATATTTCCTTTAAATTAACTGACTTACTGGAAAAGAAGGTCAGAATAAATCGTTTATTACTTTCCGACAGGTTTTTCAGGCATGCGTCAAGATGCCGCTGCCGTTCATCATCGATGAGGTTTTGAAGCTGGGCAGCAGGTTCCTGAAAAGAGGCCTCATCCTCCAGGAGAGACGAATCCCCTCTCTTTTCACGTCTTAAAAAACGAAGATACTCATTTCGCGAAGCGGTGATGAGATAATGAAAAACAGATTTTCTGTCGGTTATTTTATCATTGCGAATTTGTTCGAACACAACAGAGAAAGCCTGATAGACGCACTCTTCGGCTATCATTTCGGGGGCACCCATCCTGACCCGAAGAAACAGAATCACTCTTTTCAACAGACTTGAAGCCAGTTTATCAGCCGTCATTCTGTCATCACGAAGAATGGCATCTATTAATTGGGAATAATCTGAAGAAGAGTGAGACAAAATGTTGTTTTACTACTTGAAAAATGGCTTTACGTTGAAAATACCCTATCCACGACTGGAGTCCGCATCAGCAAACCAATCTGAATATCCTGTCATAAGCACGATCCGGTTCTGAGCGGATTTTTCAAATCTAAAATAAGCCATTTCAAGAATGTTACAATGCTCTAATGGTTTTTTTGTTAAGAAAACTGTTAGTTATCGGCAGTGGAATTGTAAATATTAACAGCATTTATTCCCTTTTTGTAAAAAAGCACATTTTTTTTGGATAAATCTGTAACAAATTCCACATGGGGTACTCCTACTATATAAGTAGAATACCATTTAAAGGGTATGGAATACACTTTTAATTAACGACTCTGATTAACAAACAATTAATCCCAAAACACCTGTATCATGAAAAACTTCAAAAATCTCTCTGTCGTAGCCACCATCGCCATTGCATTCACCCTCTCTGCCTGTGGCGGAATCACCGATGCCAACCTCAGCCAGGCCGACGAATCCGTGAAATATGACTCACGCGACTTCCAGGGCCAGACCGA
>Ga0207421_10003595_pt1 | contig 18387 bp, 15 predicted proteins | sample SodLakKL_010_SED_4_FD_187542 | JGI IMG/M metagenome (GOLD analysis project Ga0207421, IMG submission 187542) | Alkaline sediment microbial communities from Lake Tanatar, Kulunda Steppe, Russia - 8KL_010_SED (SPAdes) (version 2) | ecosystem: Environmental > Aquatic > Non-marine Saline and... | reverse complement strand
CGAATGATCCCAATACGAACCGTCCCCGTGTCTTACCCGTGTCTTGCCCTAATTTTCCATCGGCCTGTTCATCTTTTTCCGGCGCATAAAGGCCGGCACATCCATGTCGTCGTAGCTTTCCACTTCAGTGGAGCTAATATCCTCCAATACCTGCTGTTTGCTGCTGCTGTTGCTACTGCTTTTATGGTCAAAACCGGTAGCTATTACTGTTACCCTTACTTCATCCTGCATGTTTTCATCAATAACCGCGCCAAATATTATGTTTGCATCAGGGTCCGCGCTTTCCCGGACTATTTCCGCAGCCTCGTTAACCTCGAACAACCCCAGGGAGGAATCCCCGGTTATGTTAATAAGTATACCGCGCGCTCCTTCAATGGAGGTCTCCAGCAGGGGACTGGCTGTAGCCGCCCGGGCCGATTCCACTGTGCGGTTCTCCCCGCTGCTGGAACCTACTCCCATGAGGGCTGAACCGGTTTCGGCCATAATAGTCTTCACATCGGCAAAATCCAGGTTGATCAACCCTGGTATAGCTATCAAGTCGGAAATTCCCTGAACCCCCTGCCTTAGTATATCGTCTGCAATACGGAAAGCTTCGACAATGGGGGTCCGCTTTTCCACTACGTGCAACAGGCGGTCATTGGGAATTACAATCAGCGTATCCACCTTGTCTTTCAATTCTTTAATGCCTTCGTCAGCATGAAGCTGCCTCTTTTTACCTTCAAATGAAAAGGGACGGGTGACTACTCCAACAGTCAGGCTTCCTGCTTCCCGGGCTATTTCGGCAATTACCGGTGTGGCTCCCGTGCCGGTACCTCCTCCCATGCCCGCCGTAAGAAAAATCATGTCTGCACCTTTCATATACTCCCTCAGCTGATCCTGGGTTTCTTCGGCAGCCTGCCTGCCGATCTCCGGGTCCGCCCCGGCTCCCAAACCCTTGGTAAGTTTCTCCCCTATCTGCACTTTGGTGTTGGCATTGGCCAGGTAAAGAGCCTGAGCATCCGTATTTACTGCAATAAAGTCTACTCCCTTTAAGCCTGCCGAAATCATACGGTTGACCGCGTTACTGCCTCCGCCGCCGATACCCACTACCTTGATGGAAGCAAATTGCTCCATCTCAATGTCAAATTCAATCAACTAAGCCACCCTCCTTGTAAACTTTTATTCAAATATTTCATTTAACCAGTTTCGAAAACGATCCCACCAGTTTTTCACCAGGAAGCCCGATCCACCTTCTTTCTTTTCCGGAATAACTTCGCCGCTGGATTTTATTACGTAATTCAACACCCCCACGGCAGTAGTGTAGATGGGGCTTTTCACCCCTACAAACTGAGGCTCGGCTACCCGAACGGAAGTATTGTAAACCTGTTCGGCCATCTCCGTTATGCCTTCCATGAGCGAAATTCCGCCGGTCAAAACTACACCGGCAGGGGGCATGTCCTCCCAGCCCATTTTTTTCATCTCTTCCTGCATCAACTGCATTACCTCGTATGCGCGGGGCTCTATAAAACCGGCCAGGTCCCTCTCCGAAACCACCTGCCGATCTTTCCCCCCTACGCAGGTTACCTCCAGTTTTTCATTTTCTTCCGTCATGGCTGTCAGGGCACAGCCGTGTTCCAGCTTTAAATTTTCCGCAGTTTCAAAACCGGTCCGCAGGCCTATAGCTATATCGTTAGTAATATGGTTACCCCCTACGGGTAAAACAGAAATAGACTGCAGCACCCCGTGCTGGTAAAACGACAATTCCGACTTGCCTCCTCCCAGGTCGAGCAGAAATACTCCCAGCTCCTTTTCATCACTGGAAAGAGCTACCTCTGAATTGGCAAGAGATTGCAACACCAGGCCGCTTACTTCTATCCCGGCCCGGTTCACACACCTCATGAGGTTCCGCAGGGTGGTGATGGTAGCGGTAATTATCAAGGCGTCAACTTCCAGGCGCACCCCCAGCATCCCCACGGGATCTCTTATGCCATCATAGCCATCTACAATAAATTGACGCGGGATCACGTTGACAATTTCCCGGTCGGAAGCCAGGGGAATTACCCTGGTGGACTGCATTACCCTGTCTACATCTTCCCCGGTTATTTCCCGGTCCTCGGAAGTTACCGCTACTACACCTTTATTGGGAACCAGTTCAACGTTCATGCCTACCAGACCCACATAGGCTTCCTTTATGTCAAACCCCACCATTCTTTCTGCTTCTTCCACAGCACTGGTTATGGATTGAGTGGTTTTATCCAGGTCTACAATTACGCCTTTTTTTAAACCCTGGGAAGAACTCAAGCCCACCCCGACAATATTAACCGTGTTATCGGGAAGAGGTTCTCCTACAATAACCCTCACGTGAGAAGTTCCTACGTCTATTCCTACTACCAGGTCCTTTCTCTTCAAACTCGCACCCCCTATATTCTTGAATGCCCTGCAGTTTATTGCCATAACCTGGGATATGTTCCCGGCTTTAAACAACCACACTTACACAGGTTCAACACCCTCCATTAATTTCCTTCCCTGTTTCTGTCCCTGTTTCTATTTATTTATATATATTGTAATCACCCGGGCATTTACTGCCAATTATTAATTATACCTTATACCTTAGCGGGGAGAAACAATAAACCTGTCATCGTAACGCATGTCCACTATCCCGGGGTCATCTTCAAATGATATGTAAAGTAATCCCCTTCTTACTAATTCGACCTTGTCTGACAAATTCCTACCATCTCCCAGCCAGATTTCCATTCCATTATATGTATAGGCTTTTACGTTATCCAGGCTGCTTAAATTCAACTCTGCTACTGGTAGTCGATCCCATTCCGCGGCCAGGGTGAATATATCCTGCACTGCTTTACCGTATTCTGTTTTTAACAGCTTCTTTCCTGCTTTTATTTCATTTAACTTTTCCAGCCCGGTAATAATTAAATAATCTTCTTCTTTATCCAGGTTCGCTTTTTCAATAATTACCCCTTCCCCGTCCGCCAGCCAGTACTCCCCTTCTTTTAAAAGCATTACCCGGGGTTCTCTTTTCTCCACCTCTATTTCTATTCCCTGCCAGTTTACCCCGGTTAAAGCGGCTTTTTTAATCTGGGGGTGCTCGATAACACGCTCCAGGTAACCGCCTGCAAGTAGCTCCCGGCGGTGCAGTCCGTTTTCCAATTCCGCTTTCTTTAATATCTCTTCCTCCGGTAGCGTACCTGCCCCCTTTATGTTAATAAATTCCACGCTTCCGTTCAAGTAATAAATTACTCCTGTCACGACCAATATACAAGTTATAAAATACACCAGGCTCGTCCACTTTATTTTCTTCCTCCTGCGCCTCCGTTTTCTTAAACTTTTTTTTCTTTCATTCCACTTTTTAAACGAATATATTTCAGGAACTCCAGCGGCGGTATTCCGCATTTGATACCACACACCTTTCTATGCAGGCGTCTAATTGACGCAGTTTCTCTTCCATCTTTTCGTATCCCCTATCCAGGTGAAACAAGCCGTGCACCCGGGTCTCCCCTTCCGCCGCCAGGCCTGCAACCACCAGGGCGGCCGCAGCACGCAGGTCCCCTGCTTCCACCAGGGCTCCCGTCAACCTGGCGCCTCCCCTGACCAGTGCCATCCTTCCCTTTCTTTCTATACTGGCTCCCATTTTGCACAGTTCCTCCACGTGCCTGAACCGCGATTCAAAAACATTTTCTATTACCCTGCTTACTCCGTCTAGCCGGGTAAGAAAAGAAAGCATGGGAGGCTGCAGATCCGTAGAAAAACCCGGGTAAGGATAAGTGCGAACTTCAACCGGCATGGATCCGCCCCCGTTTAAACTTATGTAGTCATCTCCGGTTTCAATATTTACCCCCGCTTCTTTCAGCTTGGCGCTGAGCGCCTCCAGGTGCCGGGGAATAACATTCTCCAGGAGCACCTCGCCCCCTGTAGCAGCGGCGGCTATAAGATACGTCCCGGCTACAATGCGGTCCGGAATAACCTCGTAGTCCACCCCCGATAAAGATTCCACGCCTTTTATTTTAATTGCCTCGGTTCCCGCCCCGGAAATCTTGGCGCCCATGGCGTTTAAAAAATTCTGCAGGTCCACTATTTCCGGTTCCCTGGCCGCGTTACGTATTACCGTTTTACCCCTGGCAAGTGAAGCCGCCATTACCAGGTTTTCCGTAGCGCCCACGCTGGGATAATCCAGGTGTATATCCGCCGCCCGGGGAAAGCCGGAAGCTTCAATGCTTCCTTGCTTTTCCGTTATTTTTACCCCCATTTTATTCAACCCCTTGAGGTGGAGGTCAATTGGGCGTGCCCCGATGGAGCATCCCCCGGGGTGACTTACACAGGCCCGCCCCAGTCGGCCCAGTAAAGGCCCCATGAGAAATATACTGGAACGCATTTTCCTCATCAAGTGCTCCGGTATACTGTGCCGGTTTATCCCGGTAGTATCCAGGTAAGCTTTGGTTTCTTTATCCTTAACCTCTACCCCCAGCTCCTGGAGGATAGAATACATAATTTTTACATCATTCAACCGCGGGATATTGCTCAACCATATCCCCTTGTTGCTGCTGTTTAGAATTGCAGCAGCTAAAACGGGTAAAACCGAATTCTTGGCCCCTTCTACCGAAAGCCGGCCCTTTAATTTTTTCCCGCCTTTTATCAGCAGATATTCCACGTTTATACACCTCTGTTTTAGTCTTCTCCCACCACTTCAATTTCCAGGTGGAGGTCTATCCCCACATGTTCCTTCACTTTCTCCTGCACGGCAGAAATCAGCTTTAATATGTCTGCAGCTTTGGCCTGCCCGGAATTTACTATAAAGTTGGCGTGTTTTGGCGAAACCAGAGCCTCACCAACTTGCATGCCCTTGCAGCCCGCATCCTCAATTAACCGGCCCGCCGGGGCGGAAGGAGGATTTTTAAATACGCTCCCGGCGCTGGGCAGGGAAGGCTGCTTTTGGCGTCTTTGCTCCAGGATTTCCTCTACTCTACCCTGTATCTGGTGTGGGTCATCTTGTTTTAGTTTTAACCTGGCTGCCACTATAATGCCTTTTTTTTCCTTGAAGCTGCTCCACCGGTAAGCAAAATTTATTTCACTGGAGGGAAGCTCTTTGATAATACCGTCCGGCTCCAGGTAAGTTACCTTTTCTACCAGGTCGCCCAGGGTCCTCCCGTAAGCGCCAGCATTCATTACCAGGGCACCCCCCAGGGAACCCGGAATACCCGATGCGAATTCCAGGCCACTTAACCCTTCCGGGATAACTTCCCGGGCCAGCCGGGGTAAATATACGGCTGAACCTGCGTGGACTTTATTTCCTTGCAACTCCCAGTAGCTGAAATCTTCCCCTATATGTATTACCACACCCCTGATGCCGCCGTCTCTTACCAGAATATTGGTTCCCCGGCCAATTACTTTATAGTAAACGCCGTACCGGCGGCAAGATTTTATTGTCTCCGACAGCTCTTCCACAGTAGCAGGCTGCACCAGGTAATCGCATGGGCCGCCTACTCGGAAGGAGGTCAACAGGGACAGGGGATAATTTTCTTTTACACCATTCTTAAACCGGGAAAACTCTTTGTTTAGCTCCAAGGCTATCCTCCTAAAGCACATATTTATAGTATGCTGTTTTTTATTATTTGTTTCATACAGTCAAACATTCTTTCCGCCGCCTCCGGCATTCCCAATTCTTTGCTTTTTACTTTCATTTCTTCTAACTTGTTTTCATTTTCCAAAAGGAATTTTACCTGGCTGGAAAATAAATGGGCGGAAAAATCTTTTTCCAGTATAATCCTGGCTGCTCCTTTTTCTTCCAGCACCCGGGCGTTGTAGTACTGGTGGTTATGGACCACGTTGGGTGAAGGTATCAGCAGGGAAGGCACTCCCCTGGCGTTTATTTCTGCCAGCGCCGTAGCCCCGGCCCGTGATACCACCAGGTCCGCTGCCGCCAGGGCGGCGGGCATGTCTTTGATATAGGGAACCGTTATAACTCCTTCCACCTTTATGTTCTCAAGCTCCCGAGCTACTTCTTCGTAATAGCGGTCCCCCGTTACATAAAGCACCTGGGCTCCCTGGGGCAGTAATTTTTGCTTTAAACTCTCCACCATTATTTCATTTATCTTTTGCGCTCCCTGGCTTCCCCCAAAAACAATCAGTGTTTTCTTCTGCGGCGAAAGCCCCCAGGTGTTAAGGCCTTCTTCCCTGGCATAAAACTTGACTTCGCTGCCCCGGGGGTTCCCGGTAAGAATCGTTTTAACCCGGCCCCCAAAATACTGCCCCGAATTCTCGTAGGAAAGGCATACGTAGTTCACCAGGGGGGCCAGCAGGCGGTTGGTTTTCCCGGGAATGGCGTTTTGCTCATGGATCACAGCAGGGTAGCCCCGGAGGCGGGACCACAACACCACCGGGCCCGAAGCATAGCCGCCGGTCCCCGCTACCACGTGAGGACGGAATTTCCAGAGTATCCGGTTTACCCGGCTGCTGCTCCTGGACAAATCCCATCCCGCCGGAATCAATTCTTTTATTTTTTTTTCATAGGAGCGAACCGGTATTGTTTCCAGTTTAAAACCTGCTTCCGGCACCAGCCTGGTTTCCAGTCCCCGCTCGGCTCCCACGAAAAGCACCTCCGCCTGTTTTTCTTTCTTTTTTATATGCCGGGCCAGGGCCAGGGCGGGGTAGATATGCCCGCCTGTACCCCCTCCACACAACAGCACACGCATTTTATTAACCCTCTCTAACTAAATTATTAATGTATCAGCCCACGGCATTTTTTAACCTTTAAGCTTATAAAATAAACTTATAAAATAAACTTATAAAATAAAACCGGGCGGTTTACTTTCTTTCTACTGTTCCCCGGCATGCCGCGAAAGATTTAGCAGTATTCCTATACTGCACAGGGTCAAGAACAGTGAACTTCCCCCAAAACTGACCAGGGGAAGGTTCAAGCCCGTTACCGGCAGGGATCCGGTTACCACGCCAATGTTAACCAGCACCTGGACCCCTAGCATTATCGTTATCCCTGCCGCCAAAAGGCTCCCAAAAATTTCGTTTATGGTCAATGCTATTTTCAGCCCCCTCCAAAGCAGGACAAAAAACAGCAACAGTACTGTTACCGCGCCAATAAACCCCAGTTCCTCCCCTATAATGGAAAATATAAAATCGTTGTGGGGCTCCGGCAAGTAGTAAAACTTCTGCCGGCTCTGCCCCAGTCCTACCCCGAAAAGCCCCCCCGGGCCCAACGCATACAGCGACTGAATTATATGGTACCCTGTTCCGGTAGGATCGGCCCAGGGATCCAAAAAAGATATCAGCCTTTTAAAACGGTAAGATTCACTGATCGCCAGGTAACCTACCGCTGGTATGGCCAGGGCCGACATGGCAGCAAGCTGTTGCCAGGGCACCCCGGCAACAAAGATTAAGGTTGCCGTCCCCAGCGCTATTACCAGTGCGCTTCCCAGGTCGGGCTGTTGAACTATAAAAAGAAAAGATAAACCCATAACCAGAACAGGTATAAAAGTGCTGGACCAAAATCTGTCAATTTTTATGCTTCGGCTGCTAAAAAAAGCCGCCGTAAAAATTACCATGCTAAGCTTGGTAAACTCCGAGGGCTGAATGGTTATGCTTCCAATGCCTATCCAGCGCTGCGCGTCTTTTACTTCAAGTCCCAAACCCGGGACGAATACCATGGTCAGCAGGATAAAGTTTATCAACACCAGTACCGGGGCCAGGCGCCGCAGGTGGCGGTAATCAAAACGGGAGAAAAAATACATTCCCCCCAGCCCCAGCAAGGCCCAAAAACCCTGCCGGCGAAGGTAAAAGAACCTGTCACCCAGTTGTTCTTCCGCCACTACATAGCTGGAGCTAAAAACCATTATAAGCCCTACTCCCATCAAGGTAAGAGTTACCAGCAGAAGTAGAAAATCAAAATCACGCTTTTTTTCCTGCATCATGGCTATACGCTCCCGTAAAATTTCTTTTTACTTAAGAGAAAAAACCGCTTCTTTAAACATGCGACCCCTCTGCTCATAATCCTCAAACATATCCCAGCTGGCACACGCCGGAGATAGCAGAACCACATCGCCGGGGGAGGAGTTTTCCCAGGCAATTTGAACCGCTTCCCGGAGATCCCCAACCTCCCGGTAAGCAGAAAAATTAACTCCCCCCACGGCAGCGATAATCCGGGGAGCCGTCTCCCCCAGCACCACCAAAAACTTGATCTCCTCCTTAATATACTTTGCCAGGAAAGAATAATCCGCACCCTTGTCTTTGCCGCCGGCTATTAGTATTCTGGGCCCAGAAAAGGAGGTTATTGCTTTTACCGCCGCCTCTGGATTGGTTGCCTTGGAATCGTTAATAAAAGTTACGCCCGATATTTCCTCTACCAGCTCCAGGCGGTGCTCCACCCCTTTAAAATTGCGGAGGACCCGGCCTACCGCTTCCAGGTCCACTCCCCCGGCCCATGCGGCCGCAGAAGCAGCCAGCGCATTTTCCAGGTTGTGCTCTCCTTTTAAGGAAAGTTCCTCCAGGGGGCAGGCTTCCTGGAATTTCCCGTTCCAGTTCAGGCCCACTATCCCTCTAAAAAGGCAAAAACCGGGAACTTTTTTTTGCCTGCTAAACCAGACTACCTGCCCCGCAGCTTTCTCGGCCAGCGGCTCCACCAGGCGGTCATCCGCGTTAAACACGGCTACATCAGAAGCCGTCTGGTTTACCAGTATATTGCTCTTGGCTGCTACATAGTCCTCCATGGTGCCGTGATAATCCATGTGGTCTTCCGTAAGATTGAGTATTGCTGCTACCCAGGGGCGGAAATTTTCAATATCGCCCAGTTGAAAACTGCTTAATTCCGCCACAACCATTTCCCCTTCTCCGGTCTTTTCCGCTACTTCACATAGAGGCAGGCCAATATTGCCGGCAGCTACAGAATTTCCCCAGCCGCCTTCCCGGTACATCTCCGCAGTCAGCATGGTAGTAGTAGTTTTACCGTTGGTACCGGTTATCCCTACTACTGGAGATTTGATATAGGGGTAAGCCAGCTCTATTTCCGATATTACCGGTATACCCCTGGACTGCACCTCTTTAAATATATCCAGGTGGTAAGGCACACCCGGGCTTTTTACCACCAGTTCCAAGTCGCCGGTAACTATACCAGGAGGGTGGCCGCCGGTCACCAGTTTTATGCAAGCCCCTTTTCTTTCCCCGTAGCTCAAATCCAGGCTGGTACGCTCGTTTAAATCGTTAGCCACTATTTCTCGGGCTCCCTTTGCCGCCAAAAGCTTTACCGCTGCTTTCCCGCTACGGGCCAGGCCTACAACCAGTACTTTTTTGTTTTTTATCTTTTCTAGCACAGCAATCTCCTCCCGGTTAGACTATACGCCTTCTTTCTAAAACCAGCCTCCCGTAACTTCTATTAAACCAACTACAGCAAAAAGAAAAGCCAGGGCCCACAGGAAGGTTACTACCTGCCATTCCGACCATCCCTTTAGTTCCAGGTGATGATGCAGGGGGCTCATCAAAAAGATTCTCCGGCCGGTTAACTTGAAAAACAATACTTGCAGCATCACCGAAACCGTTTCCAGAATAAACAGGCCTCCTATCACCACCAGGGCAAGTTCCGCCTTGGTTAATACAGCAATCCCGGCCAGGGCTCCCCCCAGGGCCAGGGAACCTACATCTCCCATAAACAGCCTGGCAGGGTGCAGGTTAAATATAAGAAACCCAAAAACAGCACCAACCAGGGCGGCACAAAAATAGGCCAGGTCACCTGACTGGGTTGTTGTTGACAAAACCAGGAAAGCCATCAAGGCAATAATACTTGAACCGGCAGCCAGGCCATCAATGCCATCGGTTAGATTAACCGCGTTGGTTGATCCCGTGATCATTAAAAACACCAGCACCGGGTACAGCATGCCTGTCTCCACAGACATATCAGTAAAAGGAATAAACACCTCGGTAGAATGCCCCATCGTATCCAGGATAAAAACAAATATCAAGGTTAACAACAGCTGCCCCAAAAGTTTGTTTCGAGCTTTAAGGCCCAGCGAGCGGGAATGCGATACTTTCGCATAATCATCCAGCCAACCAATAAAAGCGCTCCACAAGGTAACCAAAAGAGCCAGCCCCAAAAACCAGGTGAAAGGCCGGGCAAAAATAATCAAACTTATTAAAGCCCCGGCCAAAAATACCAGCCCGCCCATGGTGGGAGTACCCTTTTTTACCATGTGGCTCTGCGGACCATCTTCCCTTACCTGCTGCTGAAACTGAGCCCTGCGAGAATAAGCGATGAACAAAGGGCACAAAAGGGTGCTTATTATAAACGCCGCTACTGCAATTATGATTATCCTTTCTTCCATTTTGTTACCTCCCACCCGGTTGCTGCCTTCAGTGCCTTTTACTTACTTAGTCATTTTTCTAACAATTTCATCTAGTTTTATACCCCTTGACCCTTTCAGCAAAATAAAAGTTCCTTCCTCCAGGTACAAATTACATAAATACTCCCATGCATCATGGGCATCTCTGAAATGACACGCAGGCACCCCTCTTAAAGACGCTTCTTCTTTAATATATTCCGACCAGCTTCCCACGGTCAGCAGGTTCCGGGGAGCCATTTCCCCAACTATTTGCCCGATTTCGCGGTGCCTGCTCTCTGAAACCTCCCCCAGCTCCAGCATGTCTCCCAGTACCAGTATCATTTTTTCCGGTGGGGAAAGTTCCTTTGCCACTTCCAATGAAGCCTTCACAGAATCGGGATTGGCGTTATAGCTGTCATCTATAATTTTCACACCCGGTTGCTTCCCTTCCTTAATTTCCAGTCTCCCCCAGGTAAGCTCGCTGTTCTTTAAACCTTCGCGCATTAATTCCGGCGTCATTCCCATCAAATACCCCACCGACAGGGAAGCAAGCGCATTAGCCACGTTATGCCGGCCGGGTAAGGGGATGCTGAATTCTTCCCTCCCGGCGCTGCCCGGAAAAGCCACTTCAAAATGGCTGTCCTGACGGTTTATTAGTGCCCGTTTTACTTGAAAATGATTATATTTATCCCACCCGTACAGGTAGAGCTTTCCCCCAAAACCCCTGCTGTGCTCCAGCAAAAGTGGATCATCACCGTTTATCAGCGCAGTGCTTTCTTCAGGAAGGTTTTTCAAAAGTTCCGTCTTGGCCCTGGCTATTTCTTCCCTGGAACCTAGTATTTCCAGGTGAGCATCGCCAATGTTGGTAATAACTCCACAGGAGGGAGAAGATATCCGGGTCAACAGCTCAATTTCTCCCCGGGCGCTCATCCCCATTTCCAGGACCGCTACCTGGTGGTGCTCTTCCAGGCGCAAGAGCATAAGAGGTAAACCAATTTCATTGTTCAGGTTTCCTTCCGTTTTTAAAACCCGGTATTGCTGAGAAAGGACGGAGGCCATAAAATCCTTGGTGGTAGTTTTTCCGCTACTTCCCGTTATCCCTACAACATCTACCTGGAATTTGCCGCGGTAATACCGGGCCAGGTCCTGGAGAGCTTTTAAAGTGTCTTTTACTTTAACTAACGCCGCCTCACGGAGACCAACCGTATCAATATCCCGGGAAACAAACGCTCCTGCTGCTCCTTTATGGAAAGCATCAGCTATAAAATAATGCCCGTCGGTTTGTTCACCCTCCAGGGGAACAAACCACTCTCCCGGTTTTATCTCCCGGGAATCTATGCACACACCTGTAACCGGGGCGCCAGGAAAACCCTGGACAACAGTGCCCCCGACAGCCAGTGCTATTTCTCCTACTGATATTTCCATGTATATCCTTCCTGTTAGTATTTTATTAAACTTTATTAGACTTACTTTATTAGACTTACTTTATTAGACTTACTTTATTAGACTTATGGTAATTGCCCAGGATAGAGGTGCAACAGTTAACTAATTTAACATATATACATCCGGCACTCAACCCGTCTAAAGGGAGCACATTTATTTTATTACACGGTTTTCTGCTCTGCCCGGGGTGGTTGTATTTACCGCCTTCCGGCTTAAACCGGAATCTTGGTTAACCGGTTTTAATTTCACGCCGGTCGCCGGTAAACACAACCACCTTTCCCCCGGAACAAACCTGATTGGCGGGCAGCAGAATTATAATTATGTTGAGTGCCGGATTATTTTATTCTTCCTCACCCCCGCAAAACTTACAATAACTCTTTAATTGCCCGGCGGGCTGTTTCCCGGTCGCTGAAAGGAATCACCCGCTCTTTAAACACCTGGTATTCTTCATGCCCCTTGCCGGCAATAACCACTATATCGTTTTCCCTGGCCATACCAACTGCCTCCTTTATAGCCTCTTCCCGATCTTCGATAGCCCGGTACTGGCGGGAGGTCATGTGTTCTTCCACCCCGGGGGTAACCGCTTCTATTATAGAAGCGGGGGCTTCGCTACGTGGATTGTCGGAGGTTATAATACATATATCACTGTACCCCGCAGCTTTTTTGCCCATCAGGGGACGTTTTTCACTGTCCCGGTCTCCCCCGCATCCAAATACGGTGATAAGCCTTCCCCCGGATAACAACTCCCTGGCAGTCAACAAAACATTTTCCAGCCCATCAACCGTATGAGCGTAGTCCACTATTACAGTAAATACCTGTCCGGCATCAACTTTCTCAAACCTGCCGGGGATTCCTTCGACTTTTTCCAGGGCTTCTTTAATTACCCGGAGATCCACTCCTTCCGCCAGCCCGGCTGCTATTGCCGCGGCTGCGTTGTAAAGGTTAAACCTGCCCCTTAACTGCAGGCTTATTTCCACCTTTCCGGCAAATGTTTCCGCAGTAAAACGGGTTCTATCCCGACCTACCTCCATCCCGGCAACTGCCACGTCCGAAAAATCGTTTATTCCGTATGTTATCACCTGACAAGGTGTCATGCGGGAAATATGACCGCTGTGCGGATCGTCCGAATTTAATACAGCCACCCTTGGCCTTCCCTGGCCCAGGAAGCTTCCCCCCATCCTGGCAAACAGGGAGGTTTTTGCCCCCAGGTAAGAATTAAAATCACCGTGAAAATCAAGGTGATCTCCGGTGATGTTGGTTAACACAGCTACATCAAAATTAATCCCCGCTACCCTTTTCCATTCCAGGGCGTGAGAAGACACCTCCACGACAGCATGCATAAGTTCTTTTTCCCTCATACAGCTTAATATATACTGTAAGTCACTGGCTTCCGGAGTAGTGGCCCTGACGGGAATACTTTCCTCACCAACCTGGTAATCCACGGTTCCCAACAAACCGGCAGGGTGTCCGGCCTGCTCTATAATACGCTTTATCAAGTGGGTGGTAGTAGTTTTCCCATTAGTCCCGGTAACCCCAAAAACCCTCAACTTCAACGAGGGTGAATTATAAAATATATCAGAAGCTACAGCCAGCGCAAGCCGCACATCGGGAACCCTGATGCTGGGCACTCCCGTATCGGGAGCATCCCGTTCAACAACCACTGCAGAAGCACCTTTTTCTGCCGCCCGGGAAACAAATTCAAACCCATGGTACCTGGTCCCCGGCAGGGCAAAAAACAGGCACCCCGGCCTTACCTCATCCGTGTGATAGGCCAGTCCGGCAACTTCTTCCCCAGGAGAAACGTTTGCTTCTTTAATAACAAGCGCTTCTAAAATATTTCCCATCTTTACTGGCATACGCCAACTCTCCTTAAAATTTTATCCTGTCTCGCAGGCAAAATTAATGCATAATACCACCCCGGATTATAAAAATAATTTACAAATGCAACTACTCGGGCATCCACTGCTGCGCCAGGGGGACTGCGCCAGGGGGACTGCGCCAGGGGGACGGTTCCATCGTCTTCCCTTCGGCCTTGCGCACAGCTAAAGTGACGCTCGAACCGTCCCCGCTAAGCACAATGCCTCTTAACTTACTTTTGCTTGGCTTGGCTTGAGTAGTTATTTACAAATAATATTATTATTTACTCCAGCTGCCTGACCTATGCCCTTTAGTTATTTATTCCTCCAGGGATTGAAATTCTACCTCTAACCTTACCCCACGCTCTACAACCTCCCCGGGCTCCAGGTCCTGGCGGGTTGCAATTCCGCTTCCATCTACTTTGAGGTCCAGGTCCACCCAGCCGGCAACTTTGCTGGCTTCCCGTATGGTAAACCCGCTCATGTCTGGCACTACGGTTTCTTCCGGGGCCAGTTCCCGGTCTTTTGAATATGCAATAACCCTGGTGCGGGCAGGAACCTCGCTGCCTCCCGAAGGAACCTGTTTTACAATACGGTCTCCATCTCCTACTATTTTTAATTTCAACTCCTTTTCAAACAGACGCTCAGCTGCCTCCTCTTCCGACAAACCTGTTAAATCCGGCACTTCCACCATATCTATCTGCTGCGGAGACAAAGTGTTGTCAGGGTATATTTCTTTATAGCTTAAAACATCCTCCATAATACGCCTGAAAAGGGGTGCGCTTACCTGGCCTCCCCACTGCGCGCCCCTGGTAGAACCGTCTACCGCTACGTAAATTAATACCTGGGGGTCATCCGCCGGGGCAAAACCAATGAAGGATAATATGAATTCTCCCGGCAGGTAAGTGCCTTCGGGGCCTACTTTTTGTGCCGTTCCGGTTTTACCTGCTACACGGTAACCTTCAATAGCAGCATTAATGCCGCTTCCTTCTTCAACCACACTTACCATTGTGTCCGTTACTTCTTGAGAAGTTTCCCTGGATATAACCTGCCGTATTTTTTCCGGCTGGTTTTCTTCTGCCAGGTCACCTTCTTCATCGCGGATTTCTTTAACCAGGTAAGGCTTTAAAAGGTCGCCCCCGTTGGCCAGGGCAGATACAGCCATGGCCTGCTGCAGCGGGGTGACGGAAACCCCCTGGCCAAACGATGAAGTAGCCAGCTCTACGGGGCCTATATTTTCCGGGGCAAAAAGATTTCCCCTTCCTTCACCGGGATAATCTATTCCCGTCCGGGCCCCGTAACCAAACCCTTCCAGGTAGCTAAACAGTTTTTCCTTACCCAGTTTCTGACCCATGGTAATAAAAGCAGGATTACAGGACCCCTGCACCGCCTCCAGGTAATTTATATCTCCGTGGCCGTCCCCCGTCCAGCAACCAATGTTAATGCCCGATACTTCTTTATGACCGGGACAGTAAAATCCTTCCTCTTCATGGTATATTCCCTGCTCTATGGCTGCGGCAAGGGTAACCAGTTTTAAGGTAGAGCCGGGCTCAAAACTGTCCGTAACCGGCGCCAGGCTCCAACGCCGTGGACTGTATTCGGCATACTTGCCCGGCTCAAAATCCGGTTTGCTTGAAGCAGCCAGAATCTCACCGGTTTGAGGATCTACAGCCAGCCCCATAACCCTTTTCGCTTCGTGTTCTACATAAGCCCGGGACAGTTCCCTTTCCATAATGTGCTGTATAGTCTGGTCTATAGTCAGGTGCAGGTCCATACCTTGCCGCGGAGGTGCAAACCTCTTTATTTCATGGGGAATTTGCTCTCCCCTGGCATCGGAAGGGAAGTACATCCGGCCTTCACTTCCCTGCAGTTCGTTATCATAGTATATTTCCAGACCACCCCATCCCTGGTCTATTCCAACAAACCCCATAACCTGGGATGCAAGGCTGCTGTGGGGATAAAAGCGTTCTCCTTCCGGGGTGAAAGTAACCCCCTTTAACTCCATTTCCCGGATCTTTTTGGCTGTTTCATCGTCTACTTTTCTTTTGAGGTAAACGGCAGAACGGTCCATGGTAATTACTTCTTTAATTTGCTCCCCGGGCATTTCCAGTACTTCCGCCAGGGCTTCCGCTGTTTCTCGGGGATTTTTAATACGAGGGGGGATGGCTACCACGGTTTCCACTGTTGAACTTCCCGCCAGTAGAACCTGTTGACGGTCGTATATAGATCCGCGTGGCGATTGAGCCGGTACAGTACGGTTCCACTGCTCCCACGCCCTGTCATATAACTCTTCTGCCTGCACTATCTGTATCCAGGCCAGGCGAAGAATTAACACAAGGCTCAAAGCAAAAAAGGCAATAAACAAATAAAACAGTCTTTTTTTTACGTTTACCGGGGACACCGAATACTGGGGCAATAAAAATCAATCCTCCCCGAAAAGACGTGTGTCTTCCCCTGGTTCAGAAAGTAAAAAGATCTGTTCACTATTCGGCTTGTGCATACCTTTTTCCTCTCTTGCAATTTTTTCAATCCTCTCCAGGGAGCCAAGCTGCGCCACTTCCTGTTTCAGCACCCGGTTTTCTTCCAGGTTTTGCTCTATACTGTGCTCCGTCCGTTGAATATCCCTGGAAACCGCCACCATACGTGAATACTGGACCAGCACCGCCAGGCCCATTAAAGCGCATGCAGCTACCAGGCAAACAAGCATTACCCTGGCTTTGGCTTTCGGAGCGGGCTGTGCCTTTTCTCCAGGTAGACGGGTATATCTTTTTTCTCGCTGCGGTTGGGGTAACCTTAATTCTTTAGCCTCTAACAATTTATTCACCTTCTTTTCAAATTAGAACCGCCTTTTTTCCGCCACCCTTAACCTGGCACTTCTTGCCCTCGGGTTTTCTTCTACTTCTTCTTCACCGGGCACTACCGGCCGACGGGTAATTACTTTCATATCCGGTTCACACCTGCAAAGGGGCATTTCCGGCGGACAGGTGCAGGAAGACCGCTTTCTAAAAAAATGCTTTACCGCCCGGTCTTCCAGGGAATGATAGCTAATAACCGCAAATCTGCCCCCTTCACTCAGGACGTCTGCACCTTCAGGTAACACAGTTTTTAAATTATCCAGCTCTTGATTTACCTCTATACGCAAGGCCTGGAATACCTTCCTGGCCGGGTGACCCCCGCTCCGGCGAAACCGGGCCGGCACGGCGGATTTAATTAATTCTACCAGCTCCCCGGTAGTGTTAATCTCTTTTTTTTGCCGTTGTTCTTCAATAAAAGAAGCAATGCGGGAAGCCCACCTTTCTTCCCCGAACTCCTTGAATACCCTGACCAGTTCCTTCCTGGGGTAACGGTTAATTACTTCCCGGGCCGTTAAAGACAAGTCACCATCCATACGCATGTCCAGAAGAGCATCGTGATGAAAAGAAAACCCGCGTTTTGGGGTATCCACCTGGTAACTGGAAACCCCCAGATCCAAAATTATACCCTCCGCACTTTTTATACCGTTTTCCTTAAGTACCCTCTTTATATTGCGAAAGTTTTCCTTTACCAGGATAAGCCGGTTGCGGCAGTTTTCCAGGTTCTCCCGGGCTCGCCGCAGGGCTTCATCATCCATATCCATGCCCACCAGTATACCTTCGGAAGAAAGATGGTGGCTTATAGAAAGAGCGTGTCCTCCATCCCCCAAAGTTCCATCAATATATATCCCGTCCGGTTTTAAATCCAGTAATTTTACTACCTGAGCTTTTAAGACTGGCCGGTGAATAATACAGCCCCCCGTATCAATATCACTTGGTCACTTGGTCATTTAATTAATAACTGGCTACAATTCAAAGTCATCCAGTTTTTCCGCCAGTTGTTCAAAAGATTCGGTTGCCTCGGAGCTGTATTTTTCCCACAATTCCTGGCTCCATACTTCTACCCTGTTGGAAACCCCTATTACCACTACCTCCTTATCCAGCCGGGCATATTCTCTCAGGTTCTGGGGAATAAGTATCCTGCCTTGCTTGTCTACTTCTACATCTATGGCACCGGAAAAAAACAGCCTCATAAAAGCCCTGGCATCACCGCGGGTCATGGGAAGCTGTTTTAGCTTCTGCTCGAGGGTGCGCCACTCTTCCAGCGGGTAAGCAAAAAGGCAATGATCCAGTCCGCGGGTGACTACAAAATTATCACCCAGCCCCTCCCTGAACCTGGAAGGGACGATCAGCCTTCCTTTTCCATCAATAGTGTGTTTGAATTCTCCCATGAACATGGTAAATTCCCCACTTTTTCACCCTTGTTAACTCAGGGTTGGCTTTTACACCAACCCTCCAGGCTCCGGTTTTCCGGTGCTGCCTCCTGCCGTTTACTTGCCCGCCTTAACTGCTTTTCCTGCTCTTGCTCTTTCTCTTTCTCTACTTTGCTTTGCCTTGCTCTACTTCTTCCCAGTTTTGCTTCCTGCCCTCCACTTTGATCCACTTTCCACCACTTTCTTGATATTTTATTTCTATATATCCTAATAGATTCCTTCCCGTTAACCACTTTATTTAAAAAAAATTATTAAAAAATTTGAAAAATCGTTGGTAAATTTGTACCTCTTCGACATATTTCACAAGGGCAGTGCCAGTAATAATCGGAGTATAAACTATAAGCAACCAACCTCCCAAAAATTTTTTTGAGAGGTGAGAGGTGGGAAGTTAACGGAAGAGCAACGAGCTTTGTCCTGTGGTGCAGCAAGCAAAAGGGTTGTGTTTATACCGGCAGCGAGCATTGATTTGCTATATCAAACGCGCGCAGCG
>Ga0207421_10003594_pt1 | contig 18387 bp, 20 predicted proteins | sample SodLakKL_010_SED_4_FD_187542 | JGI IMG/M metagenome (GOLD analysis project Ga0207421, IMG submission 187542) | Alkaline sediment microbial communities from Lake Tanatar, Kulunda Steppe, Russia - 8KL_010_SED (SPAdes) (version 2) | ecosystem: Environmental > Aquatic > Non-marine Saline and... | reverse complement strand
TTTTTGAACTTTGGAAAGTAGAGTTGTTAGTGAGGAAATAAAAAGTAACAGAAAGGAAAAAAATAATACTTTCTCTGCATGTTGATATACGGGGTTGACAACCACCTCTTTAAAATTATAATAGTGCCAGTAAAAAGGTCGGTACACTTTTTTAATGCGAAGTGTAATGAGGTAAGATAACCATTTTTCTCCTGTGCGCAGGGAAAAATAAAAAACTATGTTCCTCTCAGACCAAAATGAGTTCAACAAAATTTTGGCGATGATGGATGAAGAAGACCAAAACGAAGAAGAAGGTCAAAGTGAAGAATCCGACGACAGTGGAGATCTTGGCGACGACCTTGGTGACGACCTCGACGAAGATCTTGATGACGATCTTGACCTTGATGAAGACCTGGGCGACTTAGACGAAGGTGACGAACTTGATGAAGACGAAGAAGGAGATGACGAAGGTGGCGAAGAAAGCGGCGAAGACTCGGAAGAGGACGATTGGTAAACACGATCGCTCTTAAAAAAACCCTGTACACAATGTACAGGGTTTTTTATTTACCGTCTCCTGCGCTACTTTTATTTTTCTTTGTTCTTTACTTTTATCTCTTTCCCCTCTTATTGTCAGGAGGGTGATTTGCCTGTTTTAAATAAAATTACTATAATTTATGTAATGCAGGTTTTTGAGCTTTACTTTAATCCCAAAGAAGAGACCAAAGTTTCGGAGAGCTTCCATTACAAACCAAAAAACGTTTACGAACGTAAGATTGGGAGACTCTACATGGTTGGAGAGCTTCCCGATGCCGAAAAGAAAGATGCCCCTTTGCTACAAAATATTTTCCATTTAGCAAAAGAAGTTTATTATAAAGACACATCTCTACCTCCCGAAAGGGCACTGAAAAAAACTCTAAAAAGAGTAAACGGTTTTATAAGGGAAAAAGATTATTCGGGAAAGATAAATATTGCCCTCTTTTCTTCAAAAAATTTTTCTCTTTATATGGGAAAGTCCGGAGAAATGAAGCTTCTTCTCTTAAATAACGGTAAAACAAAAGATGTCAGTAAGGAATTAGAAGATTCTCCTTCCGGACTGTTCCAGAATATGATCTCCGGAAAAATGAAAAAGAACGATAAGTTAGTCGTTCTTACTCCGGAAGTATATCGGTTTTTTGTGAAAGGAAAAATACTTGAAGAAATATCCAAAGAACCTTTAAGCGAAAAAATAAGTGAAAGCATCGCTTCCACTCAAAAAGAAAAATTTCCGCAAACCTCCGGCGTTTCGCTTATCATAGACCATTCGATCAGCTTAAAGGAAGGAGGGAAAAAATTAATTTCTGGAGAAAGAAAAAAGAGGTTTTCTTTCAAAGAAGTCTTTTGGCGAGCCTTATCCCCCTTCTCCAAACTTAAATTTCCGAAACTTAATCTTTCCCCAAAAAGATTACCCGGTCCCGAATTGAAGTTATCTTCCGTAAAGACGGCTATCCCCGCAAAAATCAGGAAAAAATCCCTTTTACTTCCCCTCCTTCTGTTTGGTGTAGTAATTATCGGTGTTCTAACCATAGGGGTAGAAAGAAGTGTTCGTTTGGGAAAAAATGAAGAAGTAATTCAGAATATAAAAGAAAATGCTCTCACCGCACAAGAGAAAAACAATCTTTTCATGTTAGAGAAAGCTTTTTTTGAACTCAAAGCATTAAAAGAAGAAGATATTGTATTCACACAAGAAACAGAAGAATTTTATTTTTCCCTAAAAGAAAAACTGAATTCTTTTTCTTTCTCAGAGGAGATAACCGAAACCGAGCTTATTGGAAGTGTGAAAAAAATAAACCCTGAAAGAATCATTTTTGCAAATGAATCTCTGTATTTATTTTCATCCGATTCCCCGAAACTAAGTGTTCTAAGTATTGAGACCGGAGAAGAATTCTCTCATACGCTTCCGATAAAGCAAGGTGTGGATTACGCTTCTTTTTCCGGAAACAACCTCATTTTTTTCTCCGTTCCAAACACAATAACCTACATGGAAGAAGAGCAAATCTCACAAACTCAAATAGAGCTTTTAGAACCCCGAAATGAATTTGTTTCTCTTTCTTCCTTCTTTGGTAACCCTTATTTATTGGACGACCAAGGAAACATATTTCGTTACGACAATAAAACCCCTTCAAAATGGATAAAAGAAGATAGTAAGAGAGCGGAAGGAGGCTTGTCTATGGCTATAGATAGATCAATATTTGTTCTTACTCGAGAAGGAAAAATACACAGATACTATACGGGAAAATTAGAAGAAACCTTCTCTCCCTTTATATTCCCGTCACTAAAAGGAGCAAAAAAAATATATTCCGTTTCTCCCGACTCCCCTCTTTTTATTCTTGATCCCGGAAAAAATAGGGTAATTGTTGTCGAGAAAAACGAAAAAAATATTAAACAGTTTTCCGGAGATATCCTTAAGGGAATAAAAGACATTACCGTCACACCCGATGGAAAAAAAATGTACCTTCTGGTTAACCGGAAGGTACATCTTCTTGAGCTCTAAATTTTTTCTACTTTAGTTCCACTAAAGCCCCGGCATCTTTGAGGGTTTTTTCTATTTCTTTCGCCTCTTCTGCCGGAACACCTTCTTTAAGAACTTGCGGCTCTTCACCGGAGGCATCCACTAATTCCTTTGCCTCTTTGAGCCCTTTCTCCGTAATTGTTCTTACCGCCTTGATAACCTCTATTTTGTTATCACCCGCACCCTTAAGGGTAACGGTATATTCATTCTTTTCCTCGGACTCTTCAGCAGCTTCCTCGGTAGCTCCTCTGGCAGCAGGCGCAACAGCAACAGGCGCGGCAGCGGAAACACCGAATTTCTTTTCCAGAATTTTTACGAGTTCCGCCAACTCCAAGACAGAAAGATTTTCAATACTCTTAACAAGTTCCTCAAACTTTTTTGGAACTTCTACTTCTTCTCCCTCTTCTTTGTTTTCCGCCGTATCCTTCTTAGGAGTATTGGCGGTTTCTTTCTTTTTTTCTTCTTCAGCCATAAGAATTAATCAGCCTCTAACCTTGTGATAACATCACCGGTTATCGGCCATCGGTTATTTATTAATTATTGTATACTTTTTAACACGTATAAAAGACCTTTTGTATTTCCTTCTAATGCATGCAAGAAATTTCTTGATGGTGCGGTCATCACAGAAAATAATTTCGAAAGTAACTCTTCTCTTGAAGGAAGATTGGCTATGGTTTTTGCCTCTTCCGAAGTAAGTACACTTCCTTCATAAATACCTCCAAGGAGAGAAACAACTTCTTCCTTATCCATCTTTCCCAGAATTTTAGCCACTTTAACTCCATCCTCAAACCCAAATACCAGCCCCACCTCTCCTTCAAGAAGAAGCGGATTATAGTCAATGTCCTCCTTCTCAAAGGCTATCTTTGCCAGAGTTTTTCTTGCGACCACCAGACTTCCTCCATTGTCGCGAATCTTTTTTCTTAAATCTCTTGCAGTCTCACCTGTAACTCCTTTAAAATTAATAAAAAAGATTCCCTTTTGCTTTGCAATATTCTCGCGAAGACCTTTCACTATTTCTTTTTTCTTTTCTTTATTTATTGTAGTCATAATATATAAACACAAAAAAATCTGCATTAATCGCAGACAAAACCACTTCTCCTCGGCGGGACTTTTAATTGCCTTTATGCGGCAAACCCACTGTCTGCGGACGAATGTGTGCTAATTATATCTATTTTTGTTTCTTTGTCAAATCTTTTCCCCGGATTCCTTTTACTATTTCCTTTGCAAACTTCTCGGCCGACTCGGGTCCGTTTGCAGTAATAATTCTTTCGTCGACAACTACATCTTTATTTTCATAGCGTGTCCCAAACTTTTTAAGTATCTTAATAGGCTCTCTTTCCATAGAAGAATTCCATACCGTCGCCCCTTTCCCCTCCAAGACTCCCGCTTTAGCCAAAATAGTAGGACTAATGCAAATGGCAGCCAATAAAACGTTTTTTCTTAATGCCTCTTTTGCTATCTTATAACTCTTTTCATTGTCAAGAAGTTTCGCTGCTCCCGGTCCCCCTACGAAAACAACTCCCGAGAAGTCTTCAACGTTTAACTTCTCTATTTCTTCCCCGGCGAACCCTTCTCCTCCATAAACTCCAATAATAACTCCTTTTTTATCACTAAAAATTTTAAAAGGAAGCCCTTCCTTTTTGAAAATGGCTTGCGGAATAAAGTATTCCTCGTCACGAAAATCTTTGGATGCAACGATAATCGCTAATTTTTTCATAAAGTATTACTACCTTAAATACTTTTTTTTCGCTTCAACGTGTTCATTATGAGTTCTGCTGAAAACGGTTTCTCCGTTTCTTTTTGATAAATAATAAAGATATTCACTTTCTTTGGGAGAGAGCGCCGCTTCTATGCTTTCAATACTCGGACTACATATAGGCCCCTTGGGAAATCCGGTATAAACATAAGTATTATACGGGGAATTTATCCTCGTTTCCTCTATTGGTATATTCACCGACCGCCTTCCCGTAAGATAAGTTATAGTGGCATCTATCTGTAATCGCATACCTTTCTCCAGCCTCTCTTTGATTATTCCCGCGATAATACGTTTTTCCTCAAAATCTCTAACCTCTCTCTCTAGTAAGGAGGCAAGAGTTATTATCTCAAAGAGGGACATGTCACTCCCTGTTATTTCTTTTTTCATTCCACGAACCACTTTCCTTTCAAAATTTAGAAGCATCGCTTCCAGAACATTTTCTACGGGAGTACCGGGAGAAATATAATAGGTATCCGGAAAAAGAAAACCTTCAGCCGTTTCTATGTCAGGCATCTTCTCTAAGAAGGCTATCTCCCACTCCATTTTCCCCTCTTTTTTATTCCTTAATTTCCCGTCTTCGAAAAAAGGAGGCTCGCCTGCCAAACTATAGAATTCTTCCGCATCCCCAAACCCTTCCTGCTTTAAGTAACCGGCAATATCTCTCAAATTCCACCCTTCTATAATCGTAACTTTATTTTCACTTCCGAGAAACATCTCCCCCACTATTTCCGCTACATTCATTGATGAGGACAACAAATAGCTGCCCGCTTTAAGATCTTTCTCTTTTCCGGAAAAAACCGTATAAAGTACAAAAAATTGTTCCTTTTTTATAATCCCTCTTTCCTCCAAATTGCCGGCAATATCAAAGACACCATCTCCCTTCTCCACTACAAAAACTACATCTTCTCCTTGAGGGTCTTTCTCGGTATAGACGCCTTGATAACAAAAGAAAAGCAGGAACAAAATAAGCGCAAACAGTATTACGAAGATTTTAAACAATATTTTTTTCATAAATCTTTAAACCAAGGGAACGAAAGAGAAGCCCGGATACTCGCTCTTTTCGAAAACATCTCCCTTTTTAATAAAAACAAAAATAGAAGACTTTATCGGTATGACCACCCTCCCGCCTTCTTTTATCTGACCCTTTATTTTCGAAGGTAATTCAAATCCGGTATCGGCAGCGGAAACAAGTATTCTATCAAAGGGAGCTTTTTCTTTTTTACCCTCCTTTCCATCTCCCAAAAAAACTTCCACTTTCCCTTTTTGAAGAAAACTGTATTTTTGTAGATTTCTCACGGCAAATTCATAAATTTCAGGAATTTTTTCAATTCCCGTCACTCTTCCTTCTTTTGCCGTTTCCGCCAAAAGGGCTGTTGTCCATCCCGATCCAATCCCTACATCAAGCACTTCGTGATCTTTTCTTAACTCAAGAAGATCAAACATGAACGCTACAACTTGTGGTTGCGAGATAGTCTGCCCATATCCGATTGGCAGGGGCACATCATCATACACGCGCTCTCTGTGCTCTTCTAAAACGAAATCTTTTCTATCAATCACGGAAAAAGCGTTATAAAGAAGGTTATCCTCCAAAAATCCTCTTTCTCTTAGATAGTCAGCGAGCTCTAACATACTTTTGGAAGTAATAAGAAGCAAGGATTTTTATTTTTTGTAAAAAATTTACCTTGTCTATAATCAGTTTTCCCTCCAGATGGTCTATTTCATGCTGTAATATAGTCGCCATCATCCCTTCCGCTTCTATCTCCATTTTTTTGCCTTCCTCTGTTAAAAATTCCGCGGTCACTTTTCGGGATCGCTCCACGTTAATCCACACCCCCCTAACACTCAGGCAACCCTCTTTCACGACAGTTGTTTCTTTACTTTTTTCTTTTATAACGGGATTAAGAAAAGCAACCATCTGTTCATCGGCGGTGTTCACTATAACCACTCTCTTTGCTGCGCCAATCTGGGGAGCGGCGAGACCGACCCCCTCTTCTTTCTTTAGCACCTTTTTCATTTTTTTTATAAGCACGCCTGTTTCTTCTTCCGCACTTACCTCCTTCGCTTTCCGGCGCAAAACAGGATGATAGTAGGTCAATATATCTTTTTTCTTCATGAGATAGTAATTTTAAATTACGGGCGTATTTTACCAAAGAACCCCTTTTTTGACAAATGAAATATCGCTTATATAATTAAAAACGAACTTCATCACTGATTGAAAAAAACATGGACTTTAATTCTTTTCTCACAGACATCGGAGCCAGCTTTTATGTAGGAGACCTGCTCGATATTGTTATCATCGCAGTGTTCACTTACATCGCTATCCTCTTTTTAAGGCAGACAAGATCTTTTGCCGCCTTTATCGGTCTTGGAATGCTCGGTATAATATATGTGCTCGCCAGATCGTTTCAGTTATATATTACTGCTCTTATTTTGCAGTCTTTTTTCAGTATTTTTATTATTGTTCTCGTAGTTATTTTTCAGGACGAATTAAAGAGATCCTTTGAGCTTCTTGCCGCTTCCGGAGGAAGAGGAATGAAACGGAAAAAATTTTTAGCATACTCTTCTACTATTTTTTCTATTGTACAGGCGGTATCAGGATTGGTACGCAAGAAAAATGGCGCTCTTATTGTCATTCCCGGTAAGGAGTTTATAGAAAGACACACAAGGGGCGGTAACATTTTAGACGGAATAATTACATCTTCCTTACTTGAGAGTATATTCGACCCTCAGTCTCCCGGACACGACGGAGCTGTAATAATAAGCAGAGATCGGATAACAAAATTCGGTGTTCACCTTCCCTTATCTCAAAATTTAAAACAGATAAAAGAGAGAGGTACAAGGCACAGCGCCGCCATCGGAATATCCGAAAAGGCCGATGTACTTGCCATTGTCATCTCCGAAGAGCGTGGAGAAATATCTATCACTAAAAACGGGAAAATTAAAACTTTGGAAGATACCAGGGAATTGGAAAAACACCTTCTTCAACATTACAAAGAAAAATTTCCGGAAAAGAGACGTTCTTTCCTCGGGAATATTTTTAAGGAAAGATTGGTTGAAAAGTCATCGGCAGTTCTCGTTGCCTCACTTGCTTGGTTTCTTATTGTTTATCAGGCGGAAATAATACAACGTGACTTTAATGTTCCCATTAGCTATACTGGGGTTTCCGAAGAGAAGGTAATTAAAGATACTATTCCCGAATCCGTTACAATAACACTTTCCGCTCGCGGACAAACGGTTTTGGGAGGAATTTCTTCCGATGCACTCAGGATTACTATTCCCGGAGAGAAGATAGATTCAGGTACCACGGAACTTTCTATTGAAGAAGAGTATATTAGCCACCCTTTCAATGTCTCTGTAATAAATGTTACTCCCTCCTTTGTTACCGTAAAAGCCCAAAAGTATGAAACCCACGAAATAGAAATTGAAGCGGATATCACGAACATTCCCCAAGAGGTGGATGTGAAAGAAACTTCTGTGGATCCGGACAAAATAAGAATTCTTGTTCCCGAAGGAGAAGATCCTATCGCCCACATTTTAACGGAAGAAATCGAGGCTGGAGATATAAAAGAAACTACTACTATAGAAACAAACATTTCTCTGCCCCCTTCCTACAGAATACATAACGACGCTCGGTCATCCGTCGAAGTTACTCTTACAATTGAAGAAAAAGAGGAGGAAAAATAAAAAACCCGCCTCATCGTAAGAAAAAAGGCGGGTAAGAAGGTGCTCCTATTTTTTCCTAGTCGTTTTCTTTTTAGGAGCGGCTTTCTTCTTTGTGGTCGTCCTTTTCTTTGTTACCGGTTTTCTCTTTGTAGCTGTCTTTTTTGTAGTTGTTTTCTTTTTAGGAGCGGCTTTCTTCTTTGTGGTCGTTCTTTTCTTTGTTACCGGTTTTCTCTTTGTAGTAGCCTTCTTTTTTGTAGTTGTTTTCTTTTTTGTAACCATTTTGTCCCGACAAGTTACATCTTGTCGAAGTTACTTTCTTTAATTTCCGGAAACGCAAATAGTCGACCTTCTCTTTATTTGCACATATTCTTTTCTTTATTCTTGCAGTTTAAGAAACTTTGTCAACAATAATTTGGAAATTTTCTCCATCTATAATAAACTGTAAGCACTATGGAGAGCGAAAAAGAAATAATAAGCCTTATCGGTCCCCTTTCTCAAGAAGACGAAAAACTTTTGTCGGACGCTTTCTCCTTTTCAAAGAAAGCGCACGAAGGACAAGAGAGATTCTCCGGTGAGCCATACTTTGTCCATGCTTACGAAACAGCCAAAATTTTGGGTGAGCTGAAAATGAGCCCCGTAACGATTTGCGCAGGCCTTCTCCATGACACCATAGAAGACGCCCAAGCCGACGAAGAAGATATAAAAAGACTTTTCGGTGAAGATGTTCTTTTCCTCGTTAACGGAGTCACTAAGCTCGGAAAATTGAAATACAGAGGTGCTGAAAGACATAGCGAAAGCCTGAGAAAGCTTTTTGTCGCTGTTTCTCAGGATATCCGCGTAATTATCATTAAACTTGCGGACAGATTGCATAATATGAGAACACTGCAATACATCCCGGAACATAAAAGGAAAAGAATTGCAAAAGAAACATTGGAAATATATGTACCCGTTGCCTATCGCCTCGGGATAAGGAAATTAAGCAGAGAACTCGAAGATGTGGCTTTCCCCTTTGTTTATGAGGAAGCACACAACAAAACGAAAAAGCTTCTTAAACAAAAAACCAGTGAAGATGCAAAAAAATTGGAAAAATTTCAAAAGTCCGTAAGGAAGGTTTTGGCAAAAAACGAAATCACCAGTTTTAATATCGACTACCGCCTTAAAACGCTTTACAGTCTTTACAACAAACTCTTAAGAAAAGATTGGAATATAGAAAAAGTATATGACATTTCCGCTTTAAGAATTGTTCTTTCCGACGTTAGCGAGTGTTATAAAGTATTGGGAATAATCCACGGAACATGGAGGCCTCTACCGGGAAGAATAAAAGATTATATAGCCTTTCCTAAGCCCAATGGTTATAGGGCCTTACACACAACAATATTTACCGGATACGGAAATGTAATAGAAATCCAAATAAAGACAAGAGAAATGCACAAAGAAGCCGAATTTGGTGTTGCATCCCACGTATCCTATAAAGAAAACAAACAAAAGAAAGGAAATTTAGCGAACTTCTTATGGATCAGGCGGCTCCTCCCTTTCGGAAAACATCTCGGCGAAAGAAAAACCGAGTCTGAAATTAATTTTGATGATATACCCGCTTGGATAAGAGAGCTTGTCGAATACCAATCTACAGAGAAAAACGAAGAGCAATTGGAAGAAGAAATGAAAGACGATTTCTTTCAACAAAGAATTTTCGTTTTTACTCCCAGAGGAGATGTTATAGACCTCCCCATCGATTCCAGTCCCATTGATTTTGCTTATGCCATACACTCGGAAATAGGAAATCAAACAAGTGGGGCAAAGATAAACGGAAAAATGGTCGCCTTGGACAGTGAACTAAAAAACGGTGATATTGTGGAAATAATAACCAATAAAAATAGTACCCCTAAGCAAAAATGGGCGGAATACGCTAAAACCACCACTGCTAAAAAGCATATTAAATCCGCAATACAAAAGAGATCGGGTGAAAGATAAGTAAGGTTTGTTCTATTCTAATCCTATTTCCCAACTTCCCCGAGCAGTAATCTCCAATAAAGAAGTATCAGGGGAAATTTCTACCATATCTTCGTAAGGACTATCCGTTTCCACTATGACTTCTTTAGTGGTGTTATAAGCGATAACTTCAAAATATTCGGGATCATCCCCTGCTCCTAAATTTCCGGTAATATCCGCTCTACTCGGCTCTCCCTCAATCCGAAGTACGTTATCTCCTTCTCCCTCGATACTTCCCGGAATTTCAACCTTCTTTGCGGACTGCAAAGATCTTACTTCTATTCTCCAGGACCCTTCTGCCACAACTTCCAATTCGTTTGTCCGCCCCTCCCAATCCAATACAATGCCGCTATATTCTCGAAAAGTATTCACAAAAAGGTGAGTTGGTCTCTTTCCCCCATAATAAGTAGGAAGAGCATGTATTCCCGTAACCTTGAAATGCTCTTCTTTACTGTTTCCTTCAATATAAAGCAGAAACGCCCCCTCTTCCGGTTTTTCTATTCCAAAATCATCATCTCCTTCACCTGTATAAATAATGGGTTCGGGAGCATCATTTTCCAAGGAAACAGTTTCGCCATTCTCCACAGCGTCATCATTCGGTTCTTCTTCTCTGTCACCATTTTCTTTTTCTTTGTCATCCCTTTCTTCTCTATCATTGTCATTCTCAAGGTCGTTCCAACCATTTAGAGGTTCTACGTCAACACTTTCGTCTTCAGGAGGAGTATCTTCTTCTCTCAAAACTATAAAAGCCCCGACAGCAATAATTACCACCGCCAATAAAATTCCTATAGCAATTAAAAGTTTTTTCATGGAAGCTACTCGTTTTTAGACATTAACTACTACAAGGTTACACCTTATATACTTCGTATCCTTCTCTCGCCTTCTTGTTAAGTTTAACTCCTACTTCCTGGCCTTTTTTCGCTTTCTCAATCTTTTCGTGTTCAACCTCTATCGACTTAACTTCTTGAGTAAAATCGGTGTTTTCTCCTCCGGCTACTCTTATCTTTTCACCTACCTTTAAATTATCCGAAAGCCTTATAATAGCCACTTTTATATCACCAAAATAATGAATAATTTCCCCTATTTTTTTGTTTTCCATGTTTTAAATGATATTAATTATTTATAGTCCGTACCTTTATATCATTCTACCACAAAACAAAATTTTTAGAAGAAAACACCCCATCCGATTTGGTGTTATTTCTAAATATATCCAAGCTCCTTGGCGGCATGAACAAACATCATATGTGACCAAAGCAAGGGCTTAACACCGACCCTGGTGTCTTCCTTGGAGAAAAACTGTTCGGGAATAAGAAAATCATCCCCGACTTGATCGACTACTTTCCAAAAATAATCTTCCGCTTTCTTTTTGTCTCCCATTTTGCTTTGTACGATACTCATCCAAAAAGTTATTAGCGGCCAAGCTCCCGCTCCTTGCTTGTAGTGAATATCTCCCCTCTCTTTCTCTCCCTCATACTCATCAAACTGATAACGATACACTCCCCTTTTATCAACAATCTTTTCCTCAATAGTTTTTACAGTACTAACCATTCTTTTATCACTCGGATCTATAATCCCAAACGGCCACACCAACCCCAACATTGAAGCATCGATGTTTTTATCTCCCGGAACAGATCCTCCAAAACGTCTGAGAAAATAACCTGCCTCCCTGTCATAAGCCTTCTCTATTAGACTTTCCATTTCCTCCGCTACGATTTTTGCTTTTTCGCTGGGCAAGACTTCAGTAGAACTTTTGAGTCCCTTAAGACAAGCTGCCAGAGTATAAGTAAGATTTGTTTTAAACCTGGGATGCGCAGTTCTTTCTTCCCAGAGATCCTCCACTATCTCGCTAAAGTGATCTTTGTTCCACGCATTAGCGAGTCCTTCCGTGCTTTTTTTTATCATTTTTTCCGCTACCGGAGAAAGTTTGTTATTTTTCTGATATTCATAAATTGCCCACAACAATGTCCCCGTTTGGTCCGGCTGGAATTCCGTACCTTTTATTCTCCCATTGGGATAGTAATTCCTAAAAAGAAGCCCTTCTTTTTCTTTGTCGGGCAAATCTTTATAACCTTCACTACGTTCCCAAATCCAGTTTAAAACTTCTTCAAAAACGTCAATTCCTAAATATAATGCCCCTGTAACGTTATATCCTAAATCTCTCCCCGCCCAACAGTAGAGATAACTCTTTGAAAAAGCGGGATAATAGGGCATATGAGATGGGGCGGCTACTAAACAATTATTAGGTAGTAAACAATCCCGAAAAATCTCCTTTGACCTCTCGGTTAATCTCCTTATCTTTTGCTCTTCCTTTTCGTTTAATTTACTCATAGCAAGTCTCAAATTAATTATATACCTCTTCGCCTGTAATCTTGCTCGACTAAGGTTAGTTTAGTTTTCTTTTGCACGCACGTCAAGATTATATAAAAATCAGTTTTTTACAGCAAATAGGCAAATAACCTTCCCAAATGATTGACAAATGATAAAAAAAATACTACAATGTATAATAAGTATAAGGATATACTTAGTAAGTTCTTTTCAAAATAGGCAACGGGGGTTTGTATGATAAAAATTAAAGGAGGTGATGTCAAAGACAGGAAAACGGAATGAAAACAAAATGAAAGGAAAGAAAATAAAAGAAAGGATGGAGAAAAATGAAAAAAGGATTTCTTTTGAGCATTTTCATTATTCTGGCAGTGTTGCTTTTATCCGCGGGCTGCGAACCTGCAACCTATAATTTAAAGTTAGAGGTTCACCCGACACAAAAGGGAGCAGTTTTAGGTGAGGGCGAATACGAAGAAGGGGCCGAAGTCGAATTAATTGCTGAACCGGAAGAAGGATACCGCTTTACAGGCTGGTCAATTCGTGGAGTAACGGTAAGTGAGGATGAACGCTTCACTTACACTATGACGAATAAAGACGTGACCGTCACGGCAAACTTTGAAGAAAAAACATACACCCTGACACTGGAAACAAGCCCGGACGCAGGCGGAGAAGCCAAGGGAGCGGGCGAATACAAAGAAGGAACCCAAGTCGAGATTGAAGTTGAAGAGGCAGAAAACCATGAGTTCATCAACTGGGAAATCCAGGGCGTAGAAGTAAGTGAGAGTAAGAACTTCACTTACACCATGCCGGATGAAGACGTGACCGTCACGGCAAACTTCAGTGAGATTATATATTCTCTCGAGAAGTTCAGCGAGACTACAGCGTCAAACTGGTTCTCCTACACAAGTGACGAGGTCGGAAATGCATTTTTCGATACTGAAGAAGGTTGGCTGGTTCTGGAAAATTACCAAAGTGATGGCTACACAACTACAGCCTATTCAGGCGAACACTTTGACGACTTCGTTTTAGAAGTAGAAGCCAGATGGCTGGAAGGCTCCGGACTGAATTGGTACGGTATCCAAGCCCGGACCTACTTCCCCGAACACGAAGACGATGAGTATCATAGTTATTTATTTCTCATATCTTCCACCGGACATTTTGCAATACAGGCGGAAACCAAGGAAGATATGGTAATACTGACATCGGGATATTCCCAGTACATCAACACCGCAATGGGAGAGTCCAATGAAATCACCGTGGTTTGCAATGGGGATAATCTCGCTTTCTACGTAAACGGCGAACTTCTTGCAGAAATAGAAGATGATGCCTTTAAGGCAGGAGACATCGGATTTAGAACCACAACCACAGAGGACGAACCGACGAAAGTCGGATTCCGGGGGCTTTTTATTAAAACCCCCTGAAATTTCCCGTTTCCGCCATGGCAGATTGCCATGCATCATCGCTAGTATATCCTTCAAAGGTCCTAAGGTTTTCAAAAACCTTAGGGCCTCTTTTTATAGAATCAATTGCTCTCTAAGCAACACTATTACAAATTAAACAATAAAAAAAGCGGTGTACTATATTATACACCGCATAGGAGCGCTACCAAATATCACTAACAGAGAGGCAGAAGCATACATCTTTCTAAAAAATCTTGCTCATCTATTTCTTCATCCTCCGTATAGTGGAATACATTATTCTGATTCCACTTCCCGAATCGTACAACACGAAACACCGGACTGAGTAACCAAAACATATTGGTTCCTCTGTCAAAATCGAATCTGTATCCGACATGCACCCCGTGCTTGACTCGTTCCGCCCATATTTCCCGTGCTTCCTCCTCGTCATTTACAGGAACGATCATCTTAAACTCTTCTTAAAATTTATTCCTGTCTATTAAATAAAAAATGACATTCCTTATTGTTTAGTAACTAAAAAGTCCGGAGAAAGTTTCTCCGGACTTTTTGAGGCCGATATATGAATTCTTAGAAATCAATATCGAAATCTTCAAAATCAAAGTCATCAGGATCAAAATCGTCAAGATCAAGTTCCTCTGTAGATGTTTCAATAGGCGGTACTTCGATAGTGGGAGTTTCTATAATTTCAACTCCTTCGGGCAATTCAAATTTATCATCCGAAACTGCCCCAAAATCTATGTTTTTCGCCTCCGTTACCATGTCGTCTATCTCTACTCTTATAGGAAGACCGTGTTCTCTCCATATCCACATTTTCCCCGTTGTTTCTTCATCCGGAGTATACTCAACAACGATACACTCCTTCCCCCTTATAGTCTCTACGCCTACAACAACAGGTTGTTGTTCGGGAAGTCGCTCGGTCTGCTCCTTCATAGACCCTTCTTTAAATTCTTCCGCTTCGGATAAATCCAATTTAATGGCTCTTTCTTGGTCAGGCATGTAGGTATAAAGAATCTTTTCCTCGTTATCAAGTATGGCGATTGTTTCTTCCTCAATTGCTGCCCCCTCCATTGTTTCTGTTTCCACTCTCATTTTTGGTCCTTTCTGCCAAAAATATCCCTTCATGGTCATTTCGGGAGAATCCATTTCTACCTCATAGCTTACGGAAGCAACGTCTTCCCCTTTAGCTATAATTTCCATAAGCTCTGCTTCATCCATATCTATTTCTTCCATTTCCCCTACTTCTCTCTCTTCTTCCCTATCAAGAACCTCTCCACCCCATTCTGTTTCCGAAAAGAACCAAATACCACCCCCTATCACCAAAACCGCAATAACAACAATAATAATGCTTTTCATAGATAAATAGTTAAATATTACTAATTTTTATTCGACCTTTTAATTTTTACCTTATATTCAAATTAAAAGAATGCCGACCTTCGCTTTCACCATATCATAAAAAAACTTTTTTTTAAAGAATATTGTTTTACAGCACTCAAAAACAAAGTCCAAAAAACACCTCCACGATCACCAATCAGAAACACCAAGTTATCCAACTGAAAGAGAATTTCAATCGTTCTACAATAAAAAAAGCGCACCGTAGAAAGTGCGGGATTTGAGGGCTTTGGTAGAAGAATAGCTTATTTACTTTAACTCCTTTTAATCGTATTCTCCTCCTATTCCTTGTCTCAAATATTATATTAATGTTTTTGCAAATTTCTTAAATAAAATAAATTAAATCTGTTTAATAAAAACAAGCCCGAGAGCCCTTCGAAAAAAATTTTAAGCTGATTTCTGCTTCGGAGTTGTGCCATAATAAAATATTTAATCAAACTACCTCGTATTCTTCTGAGCCAATACCGACCTCGATAGCAAGTCTAAGTTGCGGTATTTCCAGGGGGTGTACCTTTGTAAGCGAGTTTCCTTTGTACACTTTTATTGTTTTTACTCCTTCAATATCTACTGCCACACGGGAAGGAGATGCAAAAATTAGATTAGGCTTTTCTACTTCCCCTTCTGCCGGTCCTCTATTTTTAAAGCATTTCCTTGCATCCATTATTACAAGACTCGGGTTAATTATTCTATTTAAGTCTACTATTTTTCCTTGGAGGTTTCTTAGATGTAAGGGGATTCTTTCCCTTGAACTCATAAATCCTACGGAAAGTTTAAGAGCTCCGGTAAACTGGGCATACATATGGGTTTTAAGACAGGGCAGTAAAACAAGTTTATCTACTTTTCCAAGCACCTTGGGCACAGTTGCTTTTTTTAAATATCTTCCTTGAAGAATAGTTTTCTTTTCCCACTCCCTTTCTTCCAAAACATGGATCTTGGGAGGGTTGGCATCTTTTTGCAAATCAAAAACTCCTGCCCTCTCCATTTCTCTACGAGTATTCCTTGAATACGTGGAAGACTCCCCCACTATAACGCTTTTTGCTCCCTCTTTATAAATAAGAGAAACTACTTCTCGCAAAAAGTTAATATCAGTAGAGGCGGGAAAGGGATCGGCAGTGTTAAAGTTCGGTTTCACTAAAACCACATCTCCTTCTTTAATGAAGTTTCCCATTCCTCCTATGCGGTCAACACTTTCTTCTACTGCCGTCTTTAAATCCTCTTTTACTTTTACTTTGCTTATTTTTTGCATACTGATGAAAATTGTATCACAAAAACAAAAACCCGAGAAACATCTCGGCAACTACTAACTAAAAACGCCTGATTCTCCGTTTGCCCTGTATTAAGTGGCACGGGGCTAAAAGAGAACCGTCCCCTATAAAATGGCTAGTAATTACTCCCACCATCTCTCCATGTCTGCTAAATCCTCAAGTTCCAAAAATATCACGCCTATAAGGGTTCCTTTATGACCATCCTCGGTTTCAGCATCACCTTCAATCGAAACTTCTACCATAAGCAAATCTTTCTCTTCTTTCTTTTCTTCTATCCTCTTATTTCTTTCTTCTTCGGAAATATCTTTGCTTTCCACTTCTTCAAGGAAATAATCATTGGAGAAATCATGAAAAGTGCAAAAATTTTCCATAAAACATATAATATGCTTCTCCTTATCAAATCCTTCTATTTTTTCAAACCCTTTTCCGTAAAAATCAAACACATCATCAAAGGAATCCTTTGTTATATAGTAATTTATCTTCGTAATCTCTATGTGATCTTCTTGTCCAATAAACTTAGCTTCCGGATAAATAAGTAGATCTTCCCCCTTCTTTGTTTCTTCTTCACTAATATCCGTTTTCTCATCTAACTCTTCCATTACTTTTTCTTTATATGGCATATCGTCGTTAACCTCACTTAAATAAATAACAACTCCGGCTGTTCCTCCTACAACTATAATCATTAATATTCTTATTATTGTTGGTATTTGCATCTTCATAAAATTATTTGATTATTTTATATTGCTTGAGTCTATCACAAAAATAAAAACCCGAGAAATGCTCTGGGAATTGTTGCTTAAAAACGCTGAATTCTCCGTTTGCCCTGTATTAAGTGGCACGGGGACTAAAAGAGAACCGTCCCCTACAAAATGTTATGGACGCATATGCTCTATTGGTATTATAAATTTCCTATGCTACTCTAAATTATTAAGGAGGGAATTTAGCTCTTTGACAATGTATGGAAAGAAATAAGGCAATGAAATGTTTAAACTGTAAATGAATGGAGGTGAATTTCATGCTTAGAATCAGAAATCTTGAAGTTAGAGTACCGATTATTCTTGGCGGAATGGCGGTTGAAATTTCTATGGCACCTCTCGCTGCAGCAATGGCTAATGAGGGTGGCATTGGTCTTCTACCAGCTTCCGGACTAAAGGTTAAACGCTTGCTTGAGGAAATACAACTTTCTCGGACGCTCACTAAGGGTGCTATCGGCATCAATATAATGATGGCAGTGCGTGAATGTAAAAAACTTTCTTTCGCTGCCATTGACGAAGGTATTGACCTTCTTGTTATTGGTGCCGGATTCATTCCCAAGCTTCTTGGCGAAATCATCACCAAAGCTCATGAAAAAAACACTCCCGTCGCTTATATCGCTTCTTCCGACAAGGCAGCAAGGTTGGCTAAGCGATTAGGGGTTGATGCGGTAATCGCAGAAGGATACGACGCTGGCGGACATTTGGGAACCAAAAAGACTATCTGGGAACTTCTTCCTATGGTAGTCAGTTCCGTCTCCTCTATCCCTGTTATTGCAGCCGGGGGCTGTGGAACGAGAACAAATCTCCGCAAAGCGATTCAACTTGGATCTTCAGGTATTCAAATGGCTACTCGCTTTGCCTTGACTCGCGATGCTCAAGCTTGTGTTTCAAAAACTTGGCAACAAGTTATTTTAGACGCTGGATCCTCCGATGTTATCGTCTTAGATAATGAAGTCGGTGGTCCTGTCGGAATGCCACTTCGCGTGGTAAAGACACCAGCCGTGGAACGCTTGCTTGAAAATGGTGTAAGTCACGTACCAGGCCACAGACCGGAATGTCAACGCGGATGTCTCAGAAAAGGACACTGTGCATACAGAGATTCGAGATTCACTAAAAGTTTTTGTATTTTTGAAATGCTTCGTTTGGCTAAGGACGGAAATACGGAAAACGGGATTTTTATCTCTAGCACGCAAGGAGCAAATATTAAAGGCCGCACTGAAGAACTGCTCTCTGTTTCCGAAATTATTAATGAAATAACTTCGGATTCAAACTAACCTTAAGCCTCGGTATTAATTTACCGAGG
>Ga0207421_10003592_pt1 | contig 18398 bp, 16 predicted proteins | sample SodLakKL_010_SED_4_FD_187542 | JGI IMG/M metagenome (GOLD analysis project Ga0207421, IMG submission 187542) | Alkaline sediment microbial communities from Lake Tanatar, Kulunda Steppe, Russia - 8KL_010_SED (SPAdes) (version 2) | ecosystem: Environmental > Aquatic > Non-marine Saline and... | reverse complement strand
TCAAGAGCCCCTGGGTGTAGGGATGCCGAGGGGATGAGAAGAGTTGATCCACAGATGCAGATTCTACACCTTTGCCAAGATACATAATGAGAACCCGGTCGGCCAATTCTGCGATAATGCCGAGATCGTGGGTGATCATGATCACAGCCATACCAAACTGAGCCTGCAACTCCTTTATGAGCTCCAGTACCTGCGCCTGAATGGTGACGTCAACAGCGGTTGTGGGTTCGTCGGCAATTAGAATTCGCGGGTGACAAGAGAGGGCCATCGCGATCATCGCTCGTTGTCGCATTCCTCCGCTCAAGTTGAACGAATACTCGTCGATCGTGCTCCCCGGGTTGGGCATTCCTACATTCTGTAGCATTTCCACGGCGCGGGCTCTCGCTTCCCTCTTGGTCAGGTCGCGGTTGTGCAGGCGAATTGCTTCGATGATCTGATTGCCGACGGTATGGACGGGGCTGAATGAGGTCATTGGCTCTTGAAAAATCATCGCGATCTCGGAGCCTCGTATAGATCGAATTTGATCGCCGTCCTCGTCGAGGGTCAGGAGATCCGTTATCTCGCCGTCGCGATTGAGCAGCACGCTGCCGTCGACTGTTTTCCCGTGCGCCGGGAGGATACGAAGGATCGATTGCGCCGTGACGCTCTTGCCGCATCCACTTTCCCCCGCAATCCCCAGTACCTGCCCCGGCTTCAGGTCAAAACCTAGGCCGTCTATCGCCTTAAGTGTGCCTTCACGAGAAAAGAAATAGGTTCTCAAATCCCTGACGGTAAGCACGTTGGCTTGCGCTTCCGCGAGAATCCGGTCGGTCTTCACTGCATTTTCGGTTGTCTTCACCGTCAAACACTCCCCTATTGGACCACACGTCCTAGATATTCGAGTAGGGATCGGCCGCGTCTCGAAGGCCGTCGCCGACAAAGTTGAATGCCAGAATCGTAATGAACACAAAGACTCCCGGAAGGAGCAACCACGGGGCGTCGGCCAGAACTCGTACGTGCTGAGCTTCCTTGAGCAAGACTCCCCAACTGATTGCGGGAGGCTGAAGGCCGAGGCCTAAGAAGCTGAGCGCAGTTTCCCCCAGGATCATCGAAGGCACTTCGAGCGTGAGCCGGGCGATAATGTAGCTGTAGAAGGACGGTAGCAGGTAACGCGAGATCAGACGGGTATTGGACGCTCCGTCCAGCTCCGCCGCCAACACAAAATCCTCGGTCCGCACGGAAAGAAATTTTCCGCGGACTACTCGCGCAACGCCGGTCCACCCCAGAATTGACAAAATGAGAACAATAAAGAAATAGACACGTGTCATCGACCAGTGGATGGGTAATGCAAGGCTCAGCGCCATCCAAAAAGGAAGGGTCGGGATCGCTTTGATTGCCTCGATAATCCGTTGAATCACCACGTCGACCGCGCCGCCGAGATATCCGGATATCCCACCGACCAGAATCCCTATGACGAAACTGATAGCGATTCCGAGGAGCCCGATGGTCAACGAAATCCGGGAACCGTGTATAATGCGGGAGAATAGGTCTCGTCCGCGGGTATCACGTCCCATGAGCGAGATCTGACCGCTTTCCACTCCAAAAAGGCGCAAGTCGCTTTGGAGGAATCTGATATTCATCAGGTTGTATTCCTCACCGCGCACAAAGAAGTAGATGAAGTGCTTCTCCGATCTGTCTTCTTCGAAGATTACCGCCCATGTCTCTTCATCGACGCTTCGTTCCGTGTCGTATATGAACGGCCGGATGTGGAATTGTCCTTCCTCGGGGTCGTAGAATCGGATGCGAGTGGGCGGAGCTGCGGCATAATCTCGGTTGAAAGCACGCGGATTATATGGGGCAACGAACTCGGCCAAAGCCGCTACCGCGTACAAGAAGATCAGGACCACAAGGGCGATCATCGCCAGCTTATGGCGCGCAAATTTCCAGCGTATCAGTTGCCATTGTGATGCGAATTGGAGCTGGGCTTCTCCGCCCTTTCTGTGCTCTGCCTCCTCTTGCTTAGGCTGCTGTTGTCTGCGGGTTAACGCGGTGACTGAGCGCAGTTTCTTCCAGGCCGAGTGGAGCGACACGACAAACCTCCTACATTGAAGAGAACCGGATTCGGGGGTCGATCCACCCCAAGAGAATGTCTGATAGCAGGGTCCCTATAAGTGTGAGAAATGTGAGAACCCACACGATACCCCCGGCAAGGAACATGTCTTGCATCTGCAACGACCGGAAGAAGATCGGCGCCAGCGTAGGCAGGCCCAGAACCAGTGATACGAGCATTTCACCTGTTACTAAGCTAGGGAGTGTCCAGCCGATAGTACTGATTATGGGATTGATGGCGATACGAAAGGGGTACTTGTAATTGAGCCGCGCTCTTGTCAATCCTTTTGCCCGAGCAACCAGGACGTAAGGTTTGCCCAGCTCGTCCAGCATGGTGGCTCGCATGTATCTGACGATTTTGGCCGTGCCCTCAGTGCCTACGATAATGGCTGGTATCCATAGGTGCTTCAGCAGATCCGCGACCTTAGCAAAACTCCAGGGCGCACCCAGGAACTCTCGAGAAAAGAGACCGATCATAACGCTGCCGGTCTGCTGAAACACTATCCACAGAACCACCAGCGCGAAGAGGAAATTGGGGATTCCCAACCCTATGAAAGCGACAAACGTGAAGAAGAAGTCCGCCGGCGAGTACTGCTTCACCGCCGACAGCATACCTATTGGGATTGCTACGACGTGCACAAAAATGAAGGCCGTTATCGAGATAATCAGACTGTTAGGAATCCGTCTTGCGATCACCTCGGTCACGGGGGCTCTCCAATCCATAGACATTCCGAGGTCGCCCTGAGCCATGTTTCCCATCCAACGCAAATAGCGAATGTGCACGGGCTGGTCTAGGCCATATCGCTGTCTCATCGCCTCCAATGCTTCTCTATCAACGTCTGCCCCGCGATCCTCCAAACGGGCGGCATATTGGGTGACGAAATCGCCCGGCGGAGCATCGATGACAAAAAACGAAATGGTAGAGACTATGAAGAGGGTCGGAATAATCAGGAGAACCCGGCGCAGCATAAATCGGCCCATCGTCGAACCCCTTGTTGCGTTGCGCTTTCTGCGTCAACTTTGATTGAACCATACCATGATCCGACATATGCCGCAAGTAGAATTTCAATGACGCTGTGGGATGGTACGCGCTTTCTTGGCGCACTCGACGGGTAAGCGCATGCTCAAGAGAGTACGCGAAGGAGACATAGAAGGCGGGATCCGTATAGATTGCTTGTCAAGAAGTGACATATGTTGTAGAATGGGCCCGTAGAAAGGAGTGGCTCGTGAAAGCGCTTTATGATGTAACACGCCCGGGACTCATGCTCTCGCAAGTATGGCCACGGTCGCGTGAGCGGGACGGAGAAACGCACAGAGCACTTGAAACTGCGATTGGCATCGATAGATTTGCGGCATATCAAACGGTAGAAATCCCGTACCGCACGGAGCGTCGCGCTGTAGGGCGAGCGATCAGGGACCAGGGGCTTCAGTATACGTACTGTCTTACTCGGGTATTGGCGGATAACGAGCTCAATCTCTCCTCGCTGCAGGAAAACACTCGACGGCGCAGTTGCGAGCAAGTCTTCCGCTGCTTGGACCACGCGCGAGAAGCAGGGGCCGATTCGGTGAGTCTCACGAGTGGTGCAAGGCCCGATGAGGAGGCGGAACGACAGCAAGCGTTGCAGGCCTTGGCTGAATCGATGAAAGCGATAGTGAAAAAGGCCGTTGAACCCCCGGCAGTGAGCATTCTGTTGGAGCCGCTCGACGTCGTTGCGCATAAGCGAATGACTCTGGGGTATACTCAGGAGGCGGTTGACCTCTGTAGGCAACTGGCTTCGGAAGACTTGCGCCTCCAGATTTCGCTAGATACGGCACATACCATTCTTAACAACGAGGCTCCCGAAAAATGCCTTTTGCTGGCAAAAGAGTACGTATCGGATTTCCACTATTGCAACTGTGTGACCGATAAATCCAGTGCATTGTACGGGGATAATCACATTCCTTTCGGGCCTCCCGGTGTTGTAGACGTAGAACGGATATCTCGGATTATGAAGGCACAGATGGATATGAGTTATTTCGACAGTATCAGAAGGCCCGTTATTATGTGTGAGGTACTGAATTCGGACGATCACGATCCGGAGGGGTTGATGCACTACTGCATCGATACGATGGAGGCGGCGTGGTCGAAAGCGAATGACATCGAGACAGCGGAGGCCGCGATCTGATGCCGGCGTGCGGACGTGTGCGAAGACCGATTAAGCAAGGTATGACACATGTAGTAAACGGTGAGCTGGAACACCTTCGCTTCAGTACGCTTTCCTTGGGTCAGGGGCAGGGGTTCGACCTGAATACGGAGTTCCGGGAGTTTGCTGTAGTGTTGGTACATGGAAAGTGCGGCGCAGACGTGGCCGGAACCGGCGCGTTTCAGCTTGGTCCTAGGGAAAACCCGTTTGACGATCCGCCCTACGCCCTGTTTCTCACGCGCAGTACACGGCTTACTCTGCATGCCGAGGAACCGACACTTCTCGGCGTCGGAAGTGCACCCGCAGCCGACCGGTTTGCTAACAAGTGCATCGCACCGGAGCACGTTACTACGCGGGAGCGAGGGGCGGATAACTGGAGGCGAACTGTTCGCATGGTATGTTGGTCGGACAACACCGAAGGAAATATGTTGTTGGCCGGAGAGACGTGCACGCCATCGGGGCATTGGTCAACTATGCCACCGCATCGCCATCAATATGATATCCCGGGAGCGGAGGCACCGTATGAAGAGGTCTACTTCTTTCAGTTTTCTCGTCCCCAAGGGTTTGGTCTGGCATGGCAGTTCGATGATGACGGGGAGCTGGATCAAGCGTTTAGTCTGCGAGCCGGCGACGCGCTATACATGGCCGGGGGCTACCATCCGGTCGGATGTGCTCCTGGAAGCGAGCTCTATCATCTTTCGTTGATGGCGGGCCCGAAACGAATATCCCAGGCCAACGTCCATGCCGACTATCGCTTTCTCCTGGAGGAGCAGCAGAAGGCAAATGAGTATACCCCGGAACCGACGCCAAGAAATGAGTAGAGCACTCCTGGAATGACGACGGAGTAACGATCGGGCGCCGATCGACAGGCGTCGGGAGAGAGGTGGCGCTCGCGGTCGGAGCGTCGCAACAGCGCGACAGCGTGTCAGAGGCAGGAGCACCGTGAAAACCAAGCCGAACAACGAGGCCGATCTCCCGCAAGTCCACTCGGAGTCAATCGCCAACATCGAGCTCCACCACGGCGAGCTACGGACGGCGGTGGGTGTTCATAGTTACCAAGTGGTTCGGGCCGATCGTCTATCCGAAGGGGTCGAGGCCTGGACCTACAATCATGCGCCGATGCTTGCGTTTTGGAACAACCGCTTCTATCTTCAGTATCTCAGCAATCCGGTAAGCGAGCATGTGCCTCCCGGGCGGACTTTGCTCACCACCTCTCGCGACGGTCGCTCGTGGGATAGGCCGCGCATCCTGTTCGATGAGTATGCCGTGCCGGCCGGCGAGTATCCGGGAGTGGATCCGGAGCTGACGAAGACTGATACGCACGCGGTTATGCACCAACGTATGGGGTTCTACGTTCCGCCGGACGGCAGACTCCTAACGCTCGGGTTCTACGGAATCTGTCCGCATACCGATTTGGCGCCGTTTGACCGGCGGGGAATTGGACGCGTCGTTCGGGAGATCTACGGCGACGGCACATGGGGAGCTGTATATTTCATCCACTTGAATACGCACGCGGGCTGGACACGGTCCAATACCAGGATCCCCTGGTATACGGAGAGCGATGACAAAGGGTTCATCCAAGCATGTGAGGCGTTGCTCTCCGATGCCCTTGCCGTACAACAGTGGCTTGAAGAACACGGGGCGGCGGATTCCCGTATTGCGCTGAAAGGGCGCTACAAGGCGTTTTCTTATTACACGCTCACCGATGGGCGGGTAGTCGGTCTCTGGAAATGGAAGCGAGCCGGTATTAGCCGAGATCGCGGGAGGTCTTGGCATCCCATCGGCGAGGCGCCTTCATTGGAAACTGCAGGCGGCAAGGTGTGGGGGCAATCGACGTCCGATGGCCGTTACGTGTTGCTCTATACGCCGAGCATGAACAACCGTCACCGTTGGCCCCTGGCGCTCACGACCGCTGACGACGGGCTGAACTTCGGAGAGCTCTGCACCGTCTGCGGAGACGTGTCACCGCGTCGGTATGCGGGGAGTCATAAGGATTTCGGACAGAGCTATGTCCGCGGGATTGCGGAGGGGAATGGTATTCCACCAGACGGCGATGTGTGGGTGGCCTACTCTATGAACAAGGAGGACATCTGGGTCACCCGGATCTCGGTTCCGATTCGAACGACGTGCGATGCGCACATCGACGATGACTTCTCCCGGTTGAGTCACGAGGAAGTGCGCTCGAACTGGTCTACCTTCAGTCCGCTCCGGGCGCCGGTGGCGCTCGAACCGATTTCGGCTGAAAACGACGAGCAATGTCTGTCTATCCGCGACGATGATCCGTACGATTATGCGCGGGCTGAGCGATCCTTCCCCGAAGGGCCTCGAGTGCATCTACGCATTGACATTTCGGCAAGCCGGGGCACCGGTGGCCGGCTTTTCATTGAGATTCTCGATCCCCAAGGGCGCATCCCCGTACGGCTGCTATGGGATGCGGATGGAGTGCTGAAGGTCGACCACTCTCGTGGACTTACATACCTGATCGAGTACCAAGCCGATAAGCGACATACGGTCGAGATCGTCGCGGATGCGCGTTTGCACCGTTTCTCTATCATGGTGGACGGCTGCCGAATGGGCTCGGACCAGGTGTATCAAGGCGAGCGTTGGTCACGCCCGTATTGGTGGTTTCTCTCGTCGGTGCGCAGCTTGTCTCGGTTGGTGTTGCGAACCAAACCGGTACATCGGGAACCGACGGTCGATACCCCGTTGGAGCCTGCGCACGATTTGCCCGAGCCCGGGCGGTCCGGCTCTCCCGTAGTACTACGTTGTCACCGGGTTGTCAGCGCCGAACCAACCGATGAGGAATCCTTAGCATGATCCGATGGGGGCAAGAGCCGAACGGAGCACCTGATGAATCGCCGACGGTTCGGGGCGTGGTCGTGGCGGTAATCAGTCCTATGGGGGAAGACGGCAACCTGGATCTTGATGTGTTCGAGAAGCACCTGGAGTACCTCCGAGAGGCCGGAGTTCACGGTGTTTTTGTCGGGGGAACTGCGGGAGAAGGTCCTTATATCAGCGCAGATGAACGCGTTCAACTGTTTCGAACTGCTCGTGGCGTCTTGGGACGGAGCGTTGCGTTGCATGCAGCCTTCCTGCGGCCAGATACCGCTTCCGTACTCAGCGACATGCGGGACTTCACGAAGCGCTGTTCCGGGGACGCTCCCGATTACGTTTCGGCGGTAGCTCCGTTCTACTACGAGGTTTCTCAGGAGGAGCTACGCCGGCACTTTGAGACCATCGCAGATGAAGCGCCGGCGCCGCTGATTGTTTACAACATTCCAGCGAATACCCATAACCCACTCGAGTTGGGTACGGTTCGGGCCCTGGCACGGCATCGACGTATTGCCGGAATCAAGGAGAGCTCAGGTGATTTCGGTTTCTTCAGTCAGGGCTTCATACAGGACGCGACGACGCGCGTGAGGGGCTTCGCATGGATTCAGGGGAAGGACGTACATGACGGCGCGTCCTTCTTGCTTGGAGCTCCTGCGTTGATAACCGGTCTGGGAAACGTGTGGATCGAACCCTACATCCAGATGTACAAGGCCGCTGCCAAGGGCGATAGTGGAGAAGTACTCATGAGTCAAGACGCTATCAACCGGCTGTCGTCTGCGGTGCGCTCTACCGGTGCCGGTCCGCTTTCGGCTGTTAAGACGGCGGCGATGCTCCGATGGGGGAGCTGCGCCTATATGCGATTAGCTGCGATGAGGCCGCCCGGCGGCGTCGCGGATCGGATCCGTCAGGCGGTTCGGACGGTCGTGGAAGGGTGTGAGGACGGCAGCGGAGTAGCCCGCGGATGATTACCGCTTGGGCCTTTGCCGCCGGCGAGGGCCGGGCGCATTTTGCACGATGCTTTGAGAGAGCCGGTTGAAGGTCACCGTACCGCCATGGCGTCTCGATGGCTACTGTTGCCAGGGTCGGTCTTCACGGATTCCCTCTACAAGCGCGGCATTGATGATATTGTGAGTCGAGTAGGCAATCCATGGGGTAGCGGCAAGCGGCAGGAAGAACGCAAGGAGGCGGGAATAGGAAATTCGATTATCTCTGGAAGAGCGTTGTCTGCCTGAGCCGGTCTCCTGCGCCTGTTCATCTCCTCTGAGCGTGCCGGAGTGCGCTCGGTTCTTGAACGGCACGCGATCACTCCTGAGGTGCCGGTGCGGCCAGGTTGGTCTTTCGTAAGTACTCTTCCCTGGCGGGAACCTGAACGAGATCTCCTTCAGGTAAGATGACCGCCGTGAGCTTCCCGCCGTATACACAAGCCGTATCAATCCCGAGCGACCAGTCTTTGCGGTAGACGTCGAGGCGCGGGATATGCCCATAGATGACGTATGGAGGTCCCTTCCATAGATCAGCCCACGGTGGACAACCGGGTGCATCGGTACGCTTCAACGCTCGCCCTTGATTGTCCACGACATCTATCTCCGTAAGGATCTCCGAAGGCTGATTGCTCCAAGGGGCATAACCTACCGGCACGAACCCTGCGTGTACGAGCAATACCCCCAGGCTCTCTTCGTAGCGAAACACGGGCATGTCTTCAAGAAAACGCCAGTCGTCGGCGGTCATGACTCTTATGGTTTCCAAGTCGTAGTCCTTCAGCAGCGAACGGTCTCCGGTGCGGTGATACCGAAGAAGTCGCCGCTCGTGATTTCCCAGAATACACCTGATTCCGGTAGTTCGGACCAGCTCGAGACATCTAGAGCTGTCAGGGCCGCGGTTAATGATGTCGCCGACTTGAAACGCCCGGTCGTCCGGCCGCAGCTGCAATCTTCCGATCAACTCCTCCAGTTCCTCAAAGCATCCGTGTATGTCGCCAATAACGATGAATCGTCCCATATCTGCATCTAGCGACTCCCTGGTACTACTCGTCGACATAGACCAGACGGTCGTCCTCCCAGACGAAGCCTCGTTTCCGCAACTCCTGCTGCATTCGTCCGGATGCTTCGAGCTCTCGACGTCTCCACTTCTGATCGTTTACCGCTTGTCTGTCTACGGCCTCCACCGAGCACATCGAATAGAGTAGAATCGACAGCTCATCGAGACGCCTCCGGACGGCGTCGCTATCGGGATCGGAGGCAAGGAGATCGTTCAGCTCTTGCGGATCTTCGTGCAAGTTGAAAAGCATCGGACGATGATCGGCATAATCGATGAGTTTCCATCCATTGTGCCGTATCGCATATGAGCCGGTAATCCTTGGGTACATGTGGCATTCGGCGAATATGAATCGGGCGTCGTTCTTTGGGGCTGTCCCGCGCATAGTACTTACGAGAGATCGTCCTCTGGCGAAACGCGCCGGATGTAAGCCTAGACTGTCGTTTATGGTCGGATATATATCGATCAACGATGCCGGGGTGTCTTCAATAACACCACGGGGTAATCCGGGGCCGCTTACAATAAAGGGGACTCGGATAGCGTCTTCGTAGAGCGAGCCCTTGTTCCAGGCGCCATGCGCCCTGGCCATTTCCCCGTGATCCGAGGTGTAGATCACCAACGTGTTCTCGTACAACCCGCGCTCCTTCAGAGCCGTGAGCACGCGTCCTACCTGTTCATCGAGTTCTTCGATTGTCGCATGGTAGGCGGCGTGTATCTCCGGTAGGTGCTCATCATCTCGAGTGAACCCGCACGAATAGTAGCTCTGTACCTGCTCAACGCGATTCAGGTCGTCAAAACGCTGGTAGTACTTGGCAGGCAGCGGCCCGACACTACTCCGATACCGTTCGAAGAGCTCAGGGCGCGGTTGCCATCGCGGATGCGGCGCGTAGTAGCCCAGTTCCAGAAGCCAGGGGCCGCTCGACGGTTCCTTTCTCCGAAGCCAATCCACAGCCTTTTGGGTTGTTGAGCTGTCTGGTTCGTATGGAACACCCGCATCGCGTGTCAGGACTTCCCACATCTTCCTCTCCATGTGGCCGCGACGTACCATGTAGTCCCCTCGGCAGAGGCCGGTTACGTCCAGGCTGTCGCGGTACACCGGATCAATGAGTTCCTCGAATCCGTAATCACCTCCTCTCTGGAAATCGAGACGGCCGATCCTGGTAACCGGCAGCCCCTGATCACGGAAATGGTGTCCCCAGTCCGGCAGTGTGCCGTCGTAAGAGGTTGCGTTATCCCAGAGTCCAAGTTCGTGCACATACCTCCCGGTGAACATACTTGCCCGCGATGGAGCGCACATTGGATAGGTGCAGTATGCATTTCTGAATGTGACACCCGTGTGTGCGAGGCTATCCAGATTCGGCGTGCTCGTTTTTCCCCCGTAACATCCAGTGAACTCCGGATTGTGCTGATCGCTTATGATGAGGACAACGTTCATAGCATTACCTCCCGTGGCACGTGCGACCGTCATGGACGGAAGCTCCGATCAGAGGCTTCGTCGACCATGGCTGGGAAACTACTTTCGAGCTTAGTTGCCGTCATTCCTCATATTAGCCCGGATCGGTCTATTCGACAAGCAATTGACATATGCCATAGGTGGTGCTACCATGACGCTGCAGTCGTTACTTGAGGAGGAATGAGCAAAGATGCTTGTGTATTGTACTCTTGGTGCATTTTCGGGGGAAATCCTACAGGGCAAGATCAATTCCGGCCGGGCGCTGCAGGAGCGCGTAGCCGAGGCGGGGTACGATGGAATCGAAATAGGATTGACCGTGCTCAACTACCCTCAAGGCACGCGGCTTCTCGAGGGGCTAGACTACAAGAAAGTCACGTTCCATTCGGATTTCCACGAGTTCAGTCTCGGATCTGCAAACGCCTATCGCCGTCGTGGGGCGATCGAGCAGCTTCGGGATGAGATAGTACTCTCGGCGGAGAAGGGGGTGCGTGTTCTCACCTTCCATCCGGGCTACGAAGGCAAGAAACTCAGCCGCGAGCAGTCCCACGCGAACGTCATTGCCTGCCTCGACGAGGTGATGAAGACCCACGGTGAGCTTCTGCAGAACGGGACCCTGACACTGTCACTCGAGAACATGAGCAATAACCCTGAAAAGCTGTGCCGCACTGAAGATGAGCTCGAGCGCGTTTTTGAAGCTCATCCTTCGCTCGGAATGACGTGTGACCTAGCACATTGCGCTCTTAACCAATTTGACATAGGAAGGTTTCTTGACCGGATTGGTCGCTGGATACGGCATGTGCATGTGAGCGGATACAGCCCGGGGCGCGGTCATAGCGACGTGTCGCTTGCCGAGAGCGAAGTGGACATGCGCCCGTTTATTCGGCGGCTTGCTGGAGAGGACATGGTGTTCTGCATAGAGAACAGGGATCGGAAGCTCACGGACGAGTCCCGGAAGGTCCTGGAATCTGTAAGAGATTCATTGACCTGTTCGGCGTGAATTCGGACTGGCTCGTCGTGAGCCGGTCTAGATGCTCCGACGTCTGTACACCAGGTCACGGATGGGCACGTAGCACTACTCTGCCGCGCTGAGACAGTGGATCTGGAGGGGTGGGGCATGGGAAATGAATTAGGAGAGACGCCACCTTCGGTTGAGCAGGTGTACGAGACAGCAAAGCCCTTAAGCCTGAAAGTGACTGATCTTCGCACGTTTCTGGTCGACCGCGCGCCTGATGAGAACTTTGTCTTCGTCAAGCTCTATACCGACCAGGGAATCGTGGGCCTAGGCGAAGGGACGTTAGGGGCCAAAGGTCGTACGGTTGCCACAGCGATCGAGGAACACAGCCGGTACCTGCTTGGCAAGGATCCGGCGGAGATCGAACGCCACTGGCAGACGATGTTCCGGGCGGCGCGTGCCGCTCGGGGTGGCCCAGTAACAATGTCGGCATTGAGCGCGGTGGAGATCGCCCTTTGGGACATTCTGGGACAGGCAGTGGGCCGGCCGATCTATCAGCTTCTGGGCGGAAAAGCGCGGGACAAAATTCGGTGCTACCCACACGGCACCTCAGGCAACAGAGTGATGTGGTATCATATGGACGAGGAGCAGCGGCGGTCGCAACGTCCCATAGTGACCGTGGCAGAACGGTTTCTCGAACGGAAGAGAGAAGGGTGGACAGCCGCAAAGAGCGGTTTCTTGGGCGCGGATGAAGAAAATGTGATTGAACCGTCCCGCGCCGTCCGGCTGGGCATAGAACGTTTGGCGGCGGCTCGTGAGGCTGTGGGGCCGGATTTCGATATCTGCATCGACCTCCACGGGCGATGTACCACTTCGATGGCGATTGACTTCTGCAGGTTGGCTGAACCCTACCGACCGTTTTTTGTTGAGGAGCCGACTCAAGTGGAAGATCTGGGGGAACTAGCTTTGCTTCGTTCGCTTACATCGGTTCCGCTCGCTACCGGCGAGCGGATTAACTCTCGATTCCTGTTTGGCGAATTGTGTGCTCGGCACCTCGTTAACTACGTTCAGCCCGACGTGGTCAGGTGCGGGGGAATTGGCGAGATGAAGAAGATCGCGGCTCTGGCGGAGGTGTTCCGGATTGAGCTGATGCCGCACAATCCAAATAGTATGGTATCCACAATGGCTTCGGCACACGTCTGCATGAGTACGCAAAATGCTACGCTCCTCGAGTTGGGAAGCGGGCACTCACCGTATTGGGAGGATCTTTTCTACGGAGGCGGCGTTCGGTTCGAGAAAGGTTTTGCGCTACCGCCGGAGCGGCCGGGGTTAGGTCTGAAATTGAACGAGGAGGTTGCTGCGAGGCACCCATACGAACCGAAAATCAGAAGGCCCCATCGGTTCCTCGATGGATCGGTTGCGGACAGCTGAGACGGTATTGGAGTAACAAACACGCAGGGACGGACGGATGTGAGAGAGGGTTTGGGGCCCGCTTTGGCCTGGCAACACGTCGCAGTATTTCCACAGGGGAATCCAATAATCTGAAGACTGGATCTGGAAGGCTTCGCCGGTCCCTGGAATGCTCTCGGACGCAATGCGAGCTCTCCGACATCCTCAGACCCCCCCTAATGTCAGAGCAGCCTCAGCTTCCGTCTTCACAACATTCAAGAGGCGAGCGGTAAAGATCATGCTCTTTCAGTCTTCTGATGACCATATCAGGGCGATCGGACCCAATGACATCGACCCGCAGTCCAATCAAGTGGTCCACCGTCGTTTCATCAAGGATCTTGCCCATGGCGACAATCCTGTGGCCGAATCCGTGAATCTGGTTGACCAACCACTCGTCCAAGCGGGGATGCTTAATGTGAAACGTATCGGCACGAGCAGACCGGAGCATATGGATTGGATCGACGGGGTTGGTATCCGTGAGAACGCCGGTCTGTACAGCGGGGAACAATCGCTTGGCTTCCAGCAGCCGCCGGTGAAAGAACGAGGTGAAGCGAACACGATTTGGAAGAAGCCCCATCTTGCGGACGACGCCGGGCGCATGTTTCTCCGTTCCGCTTCCCTTCAGCTCGATCTGTATGAGTAGCGGGCTGGGTTGGAGGAACTCCAGCACGTCCTCCAAAGAGGGAATATGCTGTCCGTTCCCGGCGTCGTATTGTCTGAGATCATCAAGCTTGAGGGACGAAACTGGTCCTGCTCCATCCGTCGTGCGATCGACGGTGGAGTCGTGAATTACCGCAAGCTTGTCGTCATGCGTGAGATGGACGTCGAGTTCTACGGCGTGGCACCCGAGTTCCCAGGCGAGTGCAAATCCAGCTAGTGTATTCTCAGGAGCGAGTTCCCGCGCCCCGCGATGTCCGGTAACCTGTATCATGTGTACTCTCAAGCAGCTGTATCTCCGTCTTCCCGCAGCCCGTACTGAAGGTAGCCTGGGTGCCGCCGCCATTGGACTTACTGATTGTCGTTTTCTTCCCCGACTAACATGCGCAAGTGCTCAAGACTAGATTCGAGATGATCGTGAAATGCGGCATGCGCCCGGGCAGTGTCGCCCGCTCTGATGGATTCCAGAATCTCCCTGTGCTCCGCTATAGACTGCCGCATCACATCCATGTTGCCGGCTGAGCGTTTCATGTACGGCTCAAGAAGCTTCATAATCTCGCTGTACATCCTGGTTACCACAGGGTTCTGCAGGCTGTTGACGATGGCGAAATGGTAGTCGATATGCGCCTTGGTATAGAGCGACGGACTTCTTTGTCGTAGCCCGCGTTCCTGTTGCTGGAGAGCGGACTCCATTTTGGCGACCGTCGCTTGGTCGCCTTGCCGTGCAAGAAGGCCTATTACACTGCCGGCTAGTAGCTCGCGAAACTGCAGGAGGTTGGCAATACTCGTTTTATCTACCCGCAAGTATGCCTGGACGTTGCGGGACAGCGTCTCGATGTAGTTGTCAAAGTCATTGCGTACGACGAACGCGCCGGACCCCTTACGGACGCATATAAGGCCCTTCAACTCAAGAGCCTTCAGCGCTTCACGAATAGCTCGCCGTCCAACACCCGATTGATTTGCTAGCTGTTGCTCGGAAGGGAGCTTGTCGCCTACCGCAAGCTCGCCGGTCAGAATTCTGTCTTCCAGTTGCTCTACGATAGTCTCGGTAACGCGGCTTACCGGCATGCGTTCAAGAATCCTGCGGGTAGAACCGTTCTTCTTCGTTTGTTCTTTCATTTCTCCACCTTTTCTGCTCTGGCGTCTCGGTTCGCGTCAAAGCTTACGGAAGTCTATCCGGCCTGCAACGCTGTCGTTTCGCTGTCCGAGCATACGAACACGAACTCCTCCGTGCTGCTTCCTCTTACCTCACGGCAACAGACTCGGACGCAGGTTCGAGTTCCATCCTCTTACCGAATTGGAGCAGCGCTGCTTTTCGCCGATATCGGTTTGCAGACGCTAAGCTGAACTCATGATGGTTGGAATGGAACGTAACTCGTTGGTGGTCCAGACCGTCCATCAAACGGCTGCCCAATGGATGGGCAAGGATCCCCAAGTGTACCTCGATCCCATCGTAGCCGGCATCAAGCACTCGGCGCATGAGGTCCGAACCGGATGCCACGCTGCCTGAGAGCAGTCCATCTGCAAACGGAGCCAACGTAGTGAAGATGCGCATCTCTTACTCCTCAAAGGTGGCCGTGTCACCCGTTTGTTGCTGCCAAGCCACGATCCTGGACCACAATTCGCCAACGATTGTCCGGTATTGATCCCGCCCGTACAGGTTTGTCCGCTCCAAGGGGTCATCTTTCAGGTTGTACAACTCGTGCTCGCCTGTTTGGTTTAAGGTAAGCCTCCAGCCGTCCGGAGTGACTATTGTCCGCTCCTCGATCGGATGAGGATATAACCGTTCGAGTTCCTTCTGCAAGCTGGGTGTCAGTACGCCGGTATACTTCTTCTTCTTGTAGAGGGCCTTTGGGTTCTCGCGATACTCGATGAACACATCCTTGCCCTCGTAATGGTGATCGCGGGCAATCACCGGATAGAGTGACTCCCCTTGCAGTGCGTCATCCGATGGACGGTCAAGCGCTTCCAGAATAGTTGGCACCAGATCTATCAGGTTGACGGGGCCGTCGATGATTCGCTGCTCGGTGGCAACCCACGGAACGCGGACGAGAAGAGGCACGCGGACGCTCGGCTGGAACATCACACCTTTGCTGATGAGGCCGAAATCACCCATCATCTCGCCATGATCGCTCGTGAACACGACGAGCGTATTCTCGTCGAGGCCGTGGCGCTTGAGAGATTCCAGAACGTGCCCCACATAGGTGTCGATCAGCGTTACGCATCCGCGATAGCGAGCAATCTGCTTTCGCCACGAGTACTCGTCGTTCAACGGGAAGTGTCGACCGCGCGTCTTTGCGTACTCGGCCTTGAACCGGTACTTGACGGGGGCGGTCTTGTCGAACTCCGCACCGAAGTTCGGAGGCAGATCGATCTCCGCCGGATCGTACATGTCGTCGTTGACACTTCGATAAGGCGGATGAGGCTCGAGAAAGTTCACGTACAGTGCAAACGGCTTGTCTTGGTTCTCGCGAAGAAAGCGGTCCGCTTCACCGGCAAGAAACGCAGGCTTGCTGTATTGAGCCGGTACTCTGGTGGCAAAATCACGGGTGAAGAACCGGTACTCCCCGTCTTCACCGTCGGGCATGAAGCCGTTCTCTACGAGAAATCTATGGTAGGAGCAGTTTGTTTCCGGTGTCGAGGTGTCGTCACGCACATCGCGGTAGTAGTAGTCTTCCGTGCTCACCCACTCATCGAACCCATGTTGGCGTTGCGTCTCGTTGCCGAGGTGCCACTTACCCATGTAGGCGGTGCGATAGCCCTCAAGGTACTCCGATATGCAACGCACATCATGCGGCAAGATCTGGTTATTCTCCACTACTCTGTGTGAATGAGGATAGAGGCCGGTCATTATCGTGCCTCGCGATGGGCTACAGACCGGTTGTGAGGCATAGGCGTCGCGAAACACGAAGCTCTCATTTGCCAGAGCGTCTAGATTCGGCACCCGCACATTGCGATTTCCGTTTACCGTGAGCGTGTCATGGCGCTGCTGATCGGTAAAGATGAAGAGCACATTTCGGGGATTCATGGACGGCGCGACCTCCTTAAGGGCACGCTATATCATGACCGCACAATTGTCATATGTCAATAGCTGGACATGTTGCTTCTCCCAATGCTATCGTTGTGAAAGACTATTGCCTCTTCGATCCGAGGCGCCTTTGCCTATCCGGCCATTGATGCCGGACCAAGGCGATGCCGGCAGGACGATGTCCGCGGACAAAACGGGCGGAATGGAGCAATACGCATGAACGTAGTATTAATCTTCGGTGATCAACACAACCCGGAGTTCACCGGTTGCTATGGCGGATTGACCAACACCCCCAATCTGGATCGGCTGGCCGAGCGCGGTGTCACCTTTACCAATGCTTACTGCAACTACCCGGTCTGTGCGCCTTCAAAGGCGAGCATGTTCACGGGGAGGTATGCGCACGAAATAGGCATCTGGGACAACAGTGCGTGCTACGACGGCACGTTGCCGGACTGGGGGGGGTATTTGAACGACAGCGGAGTGTGCATCGCGAGGGTAGGGGCACTGGACTTCGCCAAGGAGGGGAATTACGGGTTCCGGACGCACATCAACCCGACCTTTCACGATAGCAACGATGTGACCGGCCTTTGTCGAGGCGACTATCTGGTCCGCCGAGCGCGGACAGGGAAGAAGGTGTGGAGCGTTCGGACTCGACCTTCCGAGGAGCCGAACGAGCCTGATCTCTCCAGGACAGAGGCAGCCGTGGGCTGGTTGAGGGACAAGCGCCCCGCGGATATCCCTTGGTTGTTGGAGATCGGGTACCGGGCGCCGCATCCGCAGTGGAGACCTAGGCCCGAGCTATACGAGTGCTACAGGAACCGGGTTGGGCGTCTGGCGGAGAAGTACTATCAGAGCTATGAGCAGTTGAATCGTGTGGAGCAGGTACAGAGTTACTACTCGTGCGGCTATACGGGTAGCGATGATACACTCCCGCTCGTACACGCCGCATATCACGCGACGGTCGAGGAACTCGACGAGCAAATAGGGCGTGTTCTCGTTACGCTGGAAGAGACAGGGGTGCTTGATGATACGGTGGTCATCTATACCTCTGATCACGGCGAGATGCTTCGGGCACACGGAGCATGGGGAAAGGTGTCGCTCTACGACGATGCGCTCCGGGTGCCTCTCATTGTCGCTGGAGCGGGAGTACCGTCCGGGGTAATCGAACGCACACCGGTATCGCTCATCGATCTGTATCCGACCGTAGCGGACATTCTAGGGGTGAGGAAGGCCGTCTTTGCACGGGGAGACTCCGTCCTGCGTCTCGTCAGATCGGACTCTTCTCCCAGACGCTCTCATCGGTTCGTCTTCGCCGAATCACACCTGTATCCTCGGATCACCGGATCGTTTGCGGTGCGCCGCGATGAGTGGAAGCTCATCGACTACATCGATCATCAACCGATGCTGTTCAACCTACAGGAAGATCCTCAGGAGTTGAACGACTTGCTCGCACGCACGGAAAGCGGCGCCACTGCCCGGGCAAAACTGCAGGAATTGAGAGAGTGCTTGTACTCGGTTTGTTCGAAAGAAGCGGTGCACAGGCGGGCGCTTCGGGAGCAGCGTGTACGCCGCCGGGAGCTCGAGGAGTCCGGAGAAATGGCGGCCGGGTTGAGGAAACGCGGCTTCGTCTGGGAAAACGAGCAACTCATCTGCGTTGAAGGGGAGGGGTGATGAGAGCTCGAATGCTTGTGAAAGCCTACTATGCAGCCGGCGGTACGGCGG
>Ga0207421_10003591_pt1 | contig 18399 bp, 14 predicted proteins | sample SodLakKL_010_SED_4_FD_187542 | JGI IMG/M metagenome (GOLD analysis project Ga0207421, IMG submission 187542) | Alkaline sediment microbial communities from Lake Tanatar, Kulunda Steppe, Russia - 8KL_010_SED (SPAdes) (version 2) | ecosystem: Environmental > Aquatic > Non-marine Saline and... | reverse complement strand
CGGGCCGCTGGCGGTGACCGTTCCCGGAACCGCCCGGGGATGGGAACGGACCATCGAAACGCTCGGCGCGCTCGATCTGGGCCGGGTGCTCGAGCCCGCGATCGAGTACGCCACCGAGGGGTATCCCGTCTCGGAGATCATCGCCGACCAGTGGGCCGAGGCGGCGGACGTCCTCCGCGGGGAGAACGCCCGCGAGGCGTACCTCCCCGGCGGCCGGGCGCCACGGGTCGGCGAGTCGGTCACGCTCCCCGAGCTGGGGGAGACGATGCGGACGATCGCCGAGGAGGGAGCCGACGTCGTCTACGAGGGGGCGATCGCCGAGTCGATCGCCGAGGCGGTCCAGTCCGAGGGAGGGCTCCTGACCGTCGAGGACCTCGCCGCGTTCGAACCCGAGTTCGTCGACCCCGTGAGCACGACCTACGGCGGCGCGGAGATCCACGAGCTGCCGCCGAACAACCAGGGGCTGATCGCCCTCGAGGCGCTCAACATCGCCGCGGCGGTCGGTGCCGGCGACCACCCCGCCGGCTCGCCCGAGCGGATCCACCTCGCGGTCGAGGCGATGAAACGTGCGATGGCCGACGGCCACCGGTACGTTACCGACCCCGAGTTCGAGGACGTCCCGCCGCTCGCCTCGAAGTCGTACGCGGCCGAACGGGCCGACGAGATCGGCGAGGAGGCGACCGAAGACGTCGAGGTCGGCTTCGCCGACGGTCGAGCGGAGGACGCCGACACCGTCCTGTTGACCGTCGCCGACGAGGCCGGCAACGTCGTCAGCTACATCAACTCCCGGTTCACCGACTTCGGGAGCGGGATCGTCGCCGGCGACACCGGGATCGCCCTCCAGAACCGGGGGAGTTCGTTCTCGCTCGACCCCGACCACCCGAACCGGATCGAGCCCGGCAAACGACCCTTCCACACCCTGATCCCGGGGATCGCCCGCTTCGCCGACGACGACTGGGCGGCGTTCGGCGTGATGGCGGGGTTCATGCAGCCCCAGGGACACCTCCAGGTGTTGATGAACCTCATAGACGACGGGATGTCGATCCAGGAGGCCGTCGACTTCCCGCGGTGGCGCTACCAGGTCGACGGTCAGCTGGCCGTCGAGAGCCGGTTCGACGACCCCGTCCTGACGAAGCTGGCCAGACGCGGCCACGAGCTGCGGGTGATGCCGCCGGCGCACTTCGGCGGGGGACAGATCGCCCGCAACGACGACGGCGTCCTCTCCGGGGGATCGGATCCACGGAAGGACGGCGCGGCGATCGGGTTCTGAGCCGCGAGAGCGCGACGACCGTCGATCGAGTCGCTCGCGGCGATCGAATTCCGCTCTCCGGAAAGAGCTTCCCTGGCGTTCGATCAGACGACGACGACCGGCCTGTCGGCGTCGATTATCACTTCCTGGCCGACGCTGCCGAACATCGCCTTGCCGACCGTCGAGCGTTTCCGGGGGGCCATGACGATCTCGTCGGCGTCGACCTCCGCGGCGTACGCGATGATCTCCTCGGCCGGCTCGCCGTGGCGTCTGGCGAGATCGACCGCGAGGCCGGCCGCCTCGAGCGTCGACTTCACCTCGAGGGCTGCGTCGGGGTAGTCGTCCTCGTCGAACAGCTCCGCTGAGTCGACCTTGCCGCCCTCGTCGACGGCCTCGAACTCTTTGAACACGTTGAACACGGTAACTGTGAGACGGTCGGGGTCCTCGACCGGTCCGTCGTCCACGAGGTTCACGACGTACCGTGCGGATCTCGCCGCCCGATTCTCGTCGACGTCGACCGGAACGATCACGTGATACATCAGCCGGACAATCGCGCCCGTCCGTTATATAACCTGTCGTCGATCCCCCGTCCCGGGGATCTTGGTCCCGCGCGCCGTCCGATCGGCCCCGCGCGCCGTCGGCGATTCCGTCCGTTCGTCGTCGATGCCCCCGCTGTTCAGACGTCGCCGGCGGTCTCGAGGTCCTCGCGGACGTCCCTGGCGGTCTCGTACACCTCGAGGAGTTCGAGCAGCCGGTCGTCACGCAGTGTGGAGAGGTCCGCCTCGCTCACTGCGGACCAGTCGTAGACGCCGCGGCCGGATTTCACGCCGAGCCGTCCCGCCTCGACGAGCTCCTCGAGGACCGCCGGCGGCTCCGTGCGACGATCGATGTCGGGAAGGAGTTCCTCCATCACCTTGTGGTGGACGTCGAGACCCGCGTGGTCGTCCTTCTCGAGGACGCCGAGCACGGGGAGCCGGAAGCCGAAACTCCCCTTGACGGCTCTGTCGACGTCCTCGGCGCTCGCGACGCCGGCTTCGACGAGGGCCCACGCCTCCCGGTTGAGCGCGAGCTGCATCCGGTTGGCGATGAATCCAGGCAGGTCGCGCTCGAGGACGACCGGATCCTTGCCGATCGCCTCGAGATACGCACACGTCCGGTCGACCGTCGCGTCGGTCGTGGACTCGCCGTAGACGACCTCGACGACTGGGACGACGTGTGCCGGGTGAAACCAGTGGGCGCCACAGAAGCGTCCGGCCTCCTCGAACGCGCCCTCGAGATCCGCGAGCGGCAGCGAGGAGGTGTTCGTCGCGACGACGGCCTCCGTCGGCGCGTGCCGTTCGATCCGTTCGTAGGTCTCGACTTTGATCCCGCGGTCCTCGGGGACGGCCTCGACGACGAGGTCGGCGTCCGCGACGGCGTCCGCGATCGACGTGACGTAGCCGACCCGTTCAGTGATCGGCGCCGGCTCGTCGTCGGTCACGACGCCGGCGTCGACGAGCCTGGCGGCCGCGTCGACGATCCACTCGCGGGCGCTCTCGAGTGCCGACTCCTCGACGTCGAACAGGGTAACCGGGAGCCCCCCGGCAGCCGTGGCCGCCGCGATCCCCCGCCCCATCGTCCCGGCACCGATAACCGCGATCGTCGACGGCGTCGATCCGTCGGCTCCGCCTGGATCTCGATCCATACCGCCCAGTCGGCCACCCGTCCAATAACGTTTTTGTGAGTGGGGGGCGGTGTGGAGGGCGATGGGCTACCAGGAGTACCTCGACGGCGAGAAGCTGATCGTGACGGTGCCGACGACCGGCGGCGTGCAGGGGAAAGAGGCGAACCCGAACCTGCCCGAACAACCCGAGGAGATCGCCGCTGCCGCCCGGGAGTGTGAGAAACTGGGCGCCGCGATCGTCCACCTCCACGGTCGGGACGAGCGCGGCGAGCGCGATGCCGGCCGGCTACAGGAGATAAACGCGGCCGTCAGGGAGCAGTGTGAGGACGTCATCGTCCAGAACACCACGGGCGGCACCGGCCTCTCGCTCGAGACGCGCGCACAGGGGATCCGGACCGATCCGCTGCCGGATATGGCGTCGCTTGATATGGGACCGATGAACCGCTACCAGCACGTCACCTTCGAGAACACCCGCCACATCATCGAGACGCTGGCCGCGGAGATGCAAGAGAAAGGGATCAAACCAGAGATGGAGGTGTTCAACAACGGCCACCTCAACGAGGTCTACCGTCTGATCGAGACGGGGCTGGTCGATCCACCGTACTACATCAACCTCATCTTCGGCCCGGGGACGCTCACCCGCCCGACCCCGGCGAACATGCTGAACATGATCGACAACCTCCCGGAGAACTCGATTTTCAACGTGTTGGCGATCGGCCGCCACCAGCTCCCGCTGACGACGATGGGGATCGTCATGGGCGGACACGTCCGGGTCGGGATGGAGGACAACCTCTACTACCGGAAGGGCGAACCCGCCGAGGGAAACGCCCAGCTGGTCGGCCGGACCGTCCGGATCGCCGACGAACTCGACCGCGAGCTCGCGACGCCGGCCGAGGCTCGCGAGATACTCGGGCTGTAGCGGCCGTCGTCGCGGGTTCCGACCGCGCGGCCTGTGGAGGTGGGTTCCGACCGCGTTGCCTCCGAGCGGATCGGCAGTCGTGTGACCTCCCGACGTGAGTCGAACGGGCTACTCCTCGGGGAGCCTGCCCGTCAGCGCCTCGCTGGCGGGAGCGATCGCGATGGTCGAGCCGAGTCCCGCCTCGCTCGCTTTCTCGTAGAGCATGTGCGCCGCGGCGGCCGTCTCGATGCCCGTTCCGCCGCTGTCGAAGAGGGTGATCTCCTCGTCCGCCGTCCGGCCGGGAGCCTCGCCGGCGACGACCTCGCCGAGCTCGGCGTGGACGTGGCCCTCCTCGATCGCGCCCTCCTCCAGGGCAGCCAGATACGCGCCGGCGTCGAACGTCGCCCGCTCGCGCAGGTCGGGGACGTACGTCGACCGGGCGATCGTCGTCGCGTCGACCTCGCGTCGTCCCTCCTGGTACTGGCCCATCGCGGTGACGTGGGTGCCCGGCTCGAGCGCCTCGCCGTCGAAGACGGGCTCGCCCGACTTCGTCGCCGTGATCACGACGTCGGCGCCCTCGATCGCGGCCTCACTCGAGTCGACCGCGTGCACGTCGGCTCCGAGGTGGTCGTCGAACTCCGCGGCGAACGTCTCCCGGTTCTCCGCGGTCGGGGAGAACACCCTGACCTCCTCGAAGTCCCTGACCGTCGCCGTCGTGTGTAGCTGGCCGCGGGCCTGGGAGCCGCTGCCGATCACCGCGAGCGTCGAGGCGTCCTCGCGGGCGAGGGCGTCGACGGCGACCGCGCCGGCCGCGCCGGTCTTGAACGGGTTCATGCTCGCACCGTCGAGCAAGGCCAGGGGCTCGCCGCTCTCGGCGTCGAAAAGCGGGGTCATAAACCAGGCGTTCTTGCCGCCGAACCCCGAGGAGTACATGTACCCCCCCATCGCACCCGTCTCCGGGAGCAACGTCGCGTAGCTCGTGAACATCCCCCCGGGATCCTCACGGAAGAACTTCTGGCGGGGGTACGCCGGCGCTCCCTCGCCGACCTGTCGGTACCCCTCCCGGACCGCGTCGACGTACTCGGCGGGCGTCGCGAGCCCATCTATCTCCTCGCTCGTCAGGAACAGCGCGTCCGTCATACCTACCGGGAGACGGCCCAGCCTAAAAAAGCCGGCAGATCCCGGTAGGAGCCGCCGGGGTTCCGGGGGGACACAGGAGATCGCAGTCGACGCGGTGGTTCTCGATGGCTCAGTCGACGCGGTAGTCCTGAAAGCAGCTCAGTCGACGCGGTGGGCCTCGACGACGTCCCAGTCGAGTTCGATGCCGAGACCCGGCCGGTCCGGAACCGCGATCCGGCCGTCCTCGATCAGCGGCTCGCCGTCGACGAGGTCGTCCCACCACGGCACGTCCCGGGCGTGGTACTCGAGGGCGAGGAAGTTCGGCACCGTCGCGCCGACGTGGACGCCCGCCATCGTCGCGACCGGGCTCCCGACGTTGTGTGGGGCGAGGGTGACGTAGTAGACCTCGGCCATCTCGGCGATCTTTTTCGTCTCGGCGATCCCGCCGGTCTTGGGGATGTCCGGAGCGACGAACTCGACGGCCTCGGCCTCGAGCAGCTCCCGGAAGCCGTGACGGCCGTAGCGGTTCTCGCCGGTGAGGATCGGCTGGCTCACTGCGCGATTCAGCGTCGCCAGCGCGTCGACGTTCTCCGGCGGGAGGGGGTCCTCGATCCACGCGAGGTCGTACGGTTCGAGGGCTCGACAGAGCTTCTCGGCTGCCTCGACGCCGAAGTTCCAGTGGAGGTCGACGGCCACCTCGGCGTCGTCGCCGACCTCGTCGGTGACGGCCTCGACGAGCCCGCGTTTGTGCTCGATCTCCGGTCCGTCGAGGTGCCGAGAGAGGGTGTCGATCTCCCGGCCGGAGGGCACGTCGAGGTCGAACTTCACGATATCGAAACCCTCGTCGACCGCCGCCCGGGCAGCGCGGGCGTACGCGTCGGCCTCGTAGGCCTCCGCCGGCTGGTCGCCCAGGGCTGCCTCGACCATCCCCTCGCCGGCGTGACAGTCGGCGTAGATCGGCACCTCCTCGCGGGTCTTCCCGCCGAGCAGCTGGTAGACTGGCTGGTCCGTCAGCTTGCCCGCGGCGTCCCAGAGGGCCAGCTCGATGCCGCTGATCGCGATCGTCGCGACCCCCGCCTGAGAGCCCCGCCCGGAGAAACTCGCACGCATCAGGTTGTACAGCCGCTCGACGTCGAGGGGGTTCTCGCCTTCGAGCACCGGCCCGAAGTAGTCGGTGATGATCTCGTGGACGCCCGGCGAGGGGTAACACTCGCCGATCCCGGTGACGCCCGCGTCGGTCTCGACCGTGACGATCGTCCACGGGAAGTTGCCGTCGATCACCAGCGTCGAGAGTCCGGTGATCGCCGGTCGATCCCCCGACCGGGCCGGCGTTCGGTCGAAGTCGGGCCACATCACGCCCGCCAGCCGCTCGGCGAAGTCCTCGTACATACAGACGGCTCTCCAGCCGAGAGGGCAATCAATCTATCGACGCCGTCGCCGTCGTTTCAGCTCGACTCCCGACCCTCGGGGAGCACCTTGCCGGGGTTGAGGATGCCGTCGGGATCGAAGGCGTCTTTCAACGTCCGCATGAGATCGAGGGCGGGGCCGTGTTCTCTGGCCATGAACTTCCGTTTCCCGAGGCCGACGCCGTGCTCGCCGGTCGCGCTCCCGCCGAGTGCGATCGCGCGCTCGACGACCCGTTCGTTCAGCTCGTGTGCGCGCTCGACCATCCCCTCGTCGTCGGGATCGACCAGCGAGGTGAAATGGAGGTTGCCGTCGCCGGCGTGGCCGACACAGGAGGTGACGAGATCGAGGTCCTCGCTGGCTTCGGCGACCGCGCCGACGATGTCGGGGTACCGCGAGATCGGAACGACGACGTCGCCGACGAGGGCGATGTCCCACTCGTCGCGGTAGGACTTGGTGGCCCAGTACTTGTCCCGCCGGGCCTGCCAGAGGTCGTCGACCTCCCCCTCGCCGGCGGCCTCCCAGCCCAGCATGTCGTGGTCCGCACAGATCCCCTCGGCGAACGCGAGGTCGGCGTCGATGCCGTCGTTGTTCGCGTGGAGCTCGATCAGCAGCGTCGGAGCCACCTCGAGGCCGAGCCCGGGGTGATAGCGGTTCAACATCCGGATCGCGTTCTCGTCCATGAACTCCAGAGCCCCCGGCACCAGTCCCGAGCCGACGATGTCAGAGACGGCCCGGGAGGCGGCCACCCGCGAGGGGAAGGTCACGAGCGCCGCCCGCCGGTGTTCGGGGATCCCCACCAGGCCGACGGTCACCTCCGTCACCACGCCCAGGGTACCCTCGCTGCCGACGAAGAGGTCCTTGAGGCTGTAGCCGGCCGAGGTCTTCACCACGTCCCGGCCGCAGTCGACGATCCGTCCGTCGGCGGTGACGACCTCGAGGCGCCGAACGTGATCGCGGGTCTCGCCGTACCGGACCGCGTTGAAGCCGCTGGCGTTGGTGGCGACCATCCCGCCCAGGGTGGCGACGTCGCCGCTCGAGATCCCTGGCGCGAAGCACAGCCCCTCGCGGGCCAGCCGCTCGTTGAGCTCGTCGTAGACGACGCCGGCGCCGACCGTCGCCTGCATGTCAGCCGGGGAGACCTCCACGTGGTCGATCTCGTGGGTGTTGAGGACGATTCCGCCCTCGACCGGGATGGCGTTCCCCTCCAGACCCGACCCACCGGACCACGGGGTGACTGGGACTCCACGGTCGTTCGCGGCGGCGAGCACCGCGGCGACCTCCGCCGTGTCGGCCGGCCAGACGACGGCGTCCGGCCGTCGGCCGGGGTGTGGACTGGCGTCCTCGGCGTACTCCTCGCGAACGCTCCGTTCGTGGGCGATACGCCCGTCCGATACCACCTCGTCGAGGAATCCACAGTCGTACCCGGCTTCGGTGGCGGCGTTTCCGGCCATGTAGGTAGCTACGCGAAGCGAAATAAAACCCCTCCGGTCGAAGGGACGCCGAAATCGGGGGTTCCCGGCCGCTTCCAGCGGGGGGTCCTCCGCCATCCGATCGTCGCCGGCCGGGGAGCGCCCACCACCCGAGCGTCGCCGGCCGGGAATCGGCCACCACCCGATCGTCGCCGGCCGGAGACCCCTGCCGTTCGAGCCCAACCGACCGGGAATCGGCCACCATCCGAGCGTCGCCGGCGGAGCCCGGCACCCAAACGTATTCCTGACCCCCCGACATTGGGGCGGGTATGAGCTGTCCACACCTGTCCTACCGGACCGAGGACGACGAGCACTCCTTCGACACCGAACGGGCGTACTGCGGGGTGATCGAGGGGTTCGTCTCGCCGATGCGCGCGGACATCTGCAACGACCGGGAGGAGCTCTCCCACGAGGAACACTGCGAGTTCTACCGCGAGGCCGCCGACGCGGAGTGAGTTGGCGCCGGCAGAAGAAGGCAAATCACCGCGCCGCGTTTCGCTCGCCCCGACGGGCGGGGGAAGCGGGACGTCGCGTCGGGCTTCGCCTGCCCCGAAGGGCTCACTCGGCCGGTCTGATCTTGAACCCGTAGCGGGTCACACCCTCCTGGGTGTAGATCCGGCGGATCGTCGCCTCGACGCGGTCGCCGACCGCGAAGGCGTCGGCCTCGGCGTCGGTCCCCATCGCGGGAGCGCTTACCGCCCCGCCGTCCTCGCCCTCGAGGGAGACGATCGCGGCAGCGTAGTCGCCGGCTCTGGACTGCAGGTCCGCGAACTCCGGGGGCGCCCCACCCTGGGAGATCGTCGTGACCGCCTCGATCGTCCCCTCGCCGGTGAGCGTCGCCGCCCCGAACGGCTCCCGGGAGCCACACGCCGGACAGGCGCCCTCCGGGGGAAAGGCGAGGGCCCCACAGTCCGGACACCGGCCGGCCTCGAGCCGGTAGCGCTGGGGGATCGATCGCTGCCAGGTCGGAACGCTGACGTACGCGCCCCCGCCCGACGGCGGGCCGGCGGTGACGACCCCGCGCTGGCGCAGGTACTCGGCGTACCCGAGGGGGTCGTCGCCGTCGAGGGCGAGGGCCGTCGACACCGGGCCGTCCGCCTCGACGACGAGCGCGTCCGCGCCGGCGCCGCTCCCGTAGGCGACCGCCAGGATCGAGCCGTGGCCGTCGGCGAGCGCCCGCGCGAGCGTGACGGGGACGCTCGCCGCCCCGAGGTCGCCCAGCTCGTGGACCGTCGCGACCGACGCGATCGTTTCGGCGTCGACGCCGAGGTCGCCGGCGGCCCGGTAGGGGAGCTTGCCGTTTGGCGCCTGGATCGCGACCGCGTCGGGATCGACCGAGAGCCCGTCGACGGCGGCGCCGACCGTCTCCCTGAACGCCCGCCGGTCGTACCGGGTGACGCCGAGCCCGTCGGTCGTCGACTCGCCGGTCCCGCGAAAGCGGCTACCCGGGTACGGGCTCGCGTGCTCGGCGACGTCGACGATCCGCGCCGGCCCGTCGGCCTCGAGGACGAACGCGGCCGCCCCGGCACCGGCCGCGTGGTCGATCTCCCCGTCCGGCTCGCCCCTCGGCGCGTCGGCGACGACGACGAGCGCCCGGGAGGCGCCACCCGCCAGCGCGTCGGCCGCGGCGACGATCCCCCGCGTCCCGGCGCGCGTGCTCCCCGTGAGGACGTGTCGCCCGACGTCCTCGGGGAGGTCGAGCATGGCCCCGAGCCGGGCGGTCAGGTCCTCCTCGGCCATCGGCGGCGTCGTGGAGGCGAACGCGAGCCAGTCGACGCCCTCGACGCCGGCCGCCTCGAGCGCGCGGGTCGCCGCCTCGTAGCCCATCGTGAGCGGATCCTCGTCCGCGGCCGGAACCGCCTTCCCGTTCACGCCGGCGGCGTCGAACCGGCCCCAGGCCTCCTCGAACGCCTCCGCGGAGATCCGAAACCGGGGGGCGTACGCGCCGACGCCGACGATCGCGCTCATCGGGCCACCTCCTCGATCGGCTGGCGTTCGAAGACGTGGACGACCGCCGCGCCGCCGCTGCCGCCGACGTTGTGGGTCAGCCCGCGGCGGGGGTCCGACAGCTGGCGCTCGCCGGCGTCGCCGGTGAGCTGTTTGTAGGCCTCGACGATCTGGCCGGCTCCGGTCGCCCCGATGGGGTGGCCCTTCGATTTGAGCCCGCCGGAGGTGTTCACCGGGAGCTGACCGTCGGGCCGGGTCGCCCCCGAGGCGACGAACTCGCCGGCCTCCCCGCGGTCACAGAAGCCGAGATCCTCGTAGGCCAGCAACTCGGCGATCGCAAAGCAGTCGTGGACCTCCGCGAAGTCGAGGCCGTCGGGGCCCACGCCGGCTTCCTCGTAGGCCGACTCGCCGGCCCGCTCGGAGGCCGGGACGGTCGTGTACTCCTCGCGCTGGAAGAGCCCGACGCGGTCGCTGCCGGCGCCGACACCCGCGATACGGATCGGCTCGTCGGTGTACGCGTCGACGACGTCCTCGCTAGCGACGATCGTACACGCCGCGCCGTCGGAGGTCGGACAGCAGTGATAGAGGTTCAGCGGGTCGGCGACGACCGGCGCCGCCATCGCGTCCTCGAGCGAGCACTCGAAGCCGAGCTGTGCGTGGGGGTTTTTCGCCCCGTTGGCGTGGTTTTTCACCGCGACGTGGGAGAGCTGCTCGCGGGTGGTGCCGTAGCGGTCCATGTGCGCGCTGGCCATCTGGGCGTACACCCCGGAGAAGGTCGTCCCGGAGAGTCGCTCCCACTCGGTCTCACCCGAGACCCCGAGCCAGTACTTCGTCGCGTCCGAGCTCGTATCGGACATGACCTCGAAGCCGCCCGCGAGGACGACGTCGGCCATCCCCGAACGGACTGCCGCGACGGCCTGTCTGACCGCGTAGCCGCTCGCGGCACAGGCGTTCTCGACCCGCGTGCACGGGACGCCGTCGAGTCCGACGTGTTCGGTCACCGCCGGTCCGGGGAGGCCGAGCTGTCGGCCGCCGACCCCGAGGGTGCCCACGAACGCCTCGTCGATCGCTCCCGGCTCCAGGCCCTTCGGTACGCTCCCCACGGCGGCGTCGAACGCCGTCGAGAACAGCGACCGGTAGCTCTCCGCCGGGAACGCCCCGTAGTCGGACTGGCCCGCACCGATGAGGTACGCGTCTCGCATACCACCAGACTGCTCTCCCGACCGGGATAAGTACACCGCTGTCGGGTTCAGTCGACGATCTCGGCGAACCGGCGGAGCTGCTCGCGTTGGTCCGGCGCCGTAAAGCGCGTGACGAACGTCTCCACGCCGGCGTCGGCGTACGCCTCGAGGTGCTCGGCGACGACCGACGGGGGGCCGAAGGCGCCCTTCCGACGGATGTCCTCGTCGCTCAGCGGCCCCCAGGCGGGGTAGTACCGATCGAGGAACGTCCGTGCCTCCTCGATCGCCGCCGCCTCGCTGTCGGCGATCACGACGTCGTGATAGTAGGCGGCGTCGAACGCGTCGGGGTCGCGGCCGGCGTCGGCGACGATCTCGCGGGCACGCTCGATCCCGCCCCGGTACATGTCGGTCGACATCCCGATCGGGAGCCAGCCGTCCCCGTGGGCCGCGATCCGCTCGCGGATCGGCCGGGGGAACCCCTTCCGGGGGTCGAAGGTCGCGGAGGCGACGTAGATCGGCGGTGGACCCGGCGGACGGAGGCCGATGTCGGCCTCCTCGAGGGCGAACTCGCCGCCGGTCGTCACCGGACCGTCGTCCCACAGCCCCGTGATCACCTCGAGGGCCTCCTCGAGGACGGCTCCACGGCGGCCGTAGGGCACCTCCAGGCTGTCGTGCTCGGCCTCCACGTCCGGGCCGACGCCGACGCCGACCCCCAGGGCGAGCCGGCCGCCGCTGACGAGGTCGACCGTCGCGCTCGCGTGGGCGACGTGGACCGGGTGGCGGAGCGCTGGCAGGTACACCGCCGTCCCGAGGGTGACGGCGTCGGTGACGCCGGCGACCGCCGACAGGGTCGTCAGCGGCTCGAGTCGGGGTTTCGCCAGGACGCTGTCGCCCGCCCAGACCGCGTCGTAGCCGAGGGCCTCGGCCCGCCGGGCGAGTCCAAGCACCTCCGCGTCGACGCGGGCGGTCTGCTCGAGTGAGTCCACCGAGGCGAGGACGACGCCCCGGGTCGGGAGCACGTAGCCGTGTGATACCATGACGTAGCGTTTCGGCGGGAGGCTCCTAAGAGTTGCCGCCCGGGTCGATCGGCACAACCGTTATGTCCGGCGTCGGTGAGGGTATGTCATGGAACGACACGTTCCGGAAGCCGGGTACGTCAGAGCGGCCACCGAGACGATCCATCGGGTGACCGCCCGATGGAGCTGACGGGCTACGAGTGTGTCGAGCTGACCGGCACGCTCGAGACCGACGATCCACAGCGGTTCTACGAGGATCGCCTGGCGGTTCCACTCGACGTCTACGAGGAGTTCCGGGAGGTCGGTCCCGAGTACCTGATGGGTTCCGACGACGTGATGACTCCCTACGTCGAGGACGACCACGTCCGGGTCACCCAGACGTACCTCCGACTCGAGACCGAGGAGGGGGTGAGTGGGATCGCCGGCCCCATCGACCGGGAGTGGGCCGGGCTGGTCGCGCCGCTCGCGGAGTTCCTGCTCGGACGGGATGCCCTGGCGACCGAGAAGCTCTGGGACCTCCTCTACCGCCACGAGGTCCACGGCCGACGCGGGAAGACCATGAAGGCGATCAGCGCGATAGACTGTGCGCTCTGGGACCTGAAAGGAAAGTACTACGACGAGCCGGTCTACCGGCTGCTGGGCGGACCGACCCGGACGGAGGCTCCCGCCTACGCCTCGACGCTCGGGTTCTCCGTCGAGCCCGAGGACGTCGACCGTCGCGCCAGGGAGGTGAAAGCCGCCGGCTACGACGCCCAGAAGTGGTTCTTCCGTCACGGACCGGGTTCGGGACGGGAGGGAATCGAGCGGAACCTCGCGCTCGCGGAGGCCGCACGGTCGGCCGTCGGCGACGACTACGATCTGATGTTCGACTGCTGGATGTCCTGGGATCGAAGCTACGCCGAGCGGATGCTCCCGAAGCTCGCGGCCTACGACCCGCGGTGGCTCGAAGAGCCCGTCCACCCCGATCGGGTCGACGCCCTCGTGCGTATCCGCGACCGCTCGCCGTTTCCGATCGCCGGCGGCGAACACGAGTACACCCGGTGGGGGATCGGCGACCTCCTCCAGCGTGGGGCCCTCGACGTGGTCCAGCCCGACACGTTCTGGGCCGGTGGGATCACCGAACTCCGGCGGATCTGTGCGATCGCCTCACTCCACGACGTCCCCGTGATCCCCCACGGCCACTCGGTGTCGGCGAACCTCCACGTGACGGCCGCCCAGCCACCGGACGCCACGCCGCTCGTCGAGTACCTCCTCCGGTGGAACGAGGGCTTTCAGTTCTTCCTCGACGATCCGCCGGTCCCCGAGGACGGCCGGCTCACCCTCGACGACCGGCCCGGACTCGGGATCGTCCTCGACGACGCCCGGATCGAAGAGCGAAGCGTCCTCCACTCGGGGTGATCCGCGAGAACCGGGCCCTCGGAGGCCGATTTCACGAGGGACCGCCTCCACGCGAGGGAGTGTGTTTATGATCGATCGCACCGAGGCCAAAGCCGGGAGACGATGTACGAGGACGTACGATACGAGACGGACGGCGGCGTCGCGACGATCACGATCGACCGACCGGAGGTGCTGAACGCCTTCCGCGAGACGACGATCGCCGAACTCAACGTCGCGATCCGGGAGGCGATCGACGACGACGGCGTCTACGTCGTCGTCCTGACTGGCGCCGACGGCGGCTTCTGTGCGGGCGCCGACGTGACCGAGATGCCAGCCTGGGGCGACGGCACCGAAGAGGAGTACGCGGGCTACCTCTGGGGCGTCCAGAACGTCGTCCGCCAGCTCCGCCGGGCGGAGAAACCCTCCATCGCCGCCGTCGGCGGGCCGGCGATCGGCGCCGGCTGTGACTTCGCGCTCGCGTGTGACCTGCGGGTCGTCGGCCCGGACGCCCTGCTCCGGGAGGGGTTCGTCCGCGTCGGCCTCGTCCCCGGAGACGGCGGCGCGTGGCTGCTCCCGCGGCTGATCGGCGAGTCGAAGGCCAAAGAGTACCTCCTGACGGGCCGGGACATCGGGCCGACGGAGGCCGTCGAGATCGGCCTCGCCGTCGAGGAGGCCGAAGACCCCCTCGGGGCCGCCGCCGACCTCGCCGACGAGCTGCTCGCCCTGCCGGCCCACGCCGTCCGGCGGACGAACGCGCTCGTCGACCCCGAACGGTCCTTCGAGGAGTACTGCGAGCGGGCGATCGCCTACCAGTGGGAGTGTGTGAACGACCCCGAACACCGCGAGGCGATCGCGGCGTTCGGCGAGGATCGCGAGCCCGAGTACGATCGGGAGTACACCTGAGTTCGGCTCGGATCAGCCAAGCGTCGGCAGCCCCTCCCGTTTCAGGGCGGCGGCGATCTGGTTTTTCTGGATCTCGTCTGTGCCGGCTGCGAGCCGCCGGCCGCGGACGGCCCGGTAGAGGTACTCGAGCGGGTGACCCCGCTGGTAGCCGTTCGCGCCGTGGATCTGGAGGGCCTCGCTGACGACCCGTTCTGCGGTCTCGCTCGCGTACAGCTTCGCCATCGCGGCGTCCATCCGGCCCGGCGGCTGCCCCCCCTCGTTGGCCCGGATCGCGGCCCGGTGGGTGAGCGACCGGGCGGCCTCGAGCCGGGTCGCCGCGTCGGCTAGCTTCCACTCGATGCCCTGGAACTCGCCGATCGGCTGGTCGAACTGGCGCCGGTCGCCGGCGTACTCTACGGCCTTCTCCAGTGCACACCGGGCGATCGCGTTCGCGAGCGTGGCGCTTCCCAGCCGCTCCCAGTTGAGCGCCTGGAGCTGGCGTTTGAAGCCGTCGCCGCCGCGGGTGACCACGTTCTCCGCGGGGACGTGGACCTCCTCCATCACGAAGTGGGTCTGGTGGTGGCCGGCCATGTTCTCGTAGTGTTGCTGGATCTCGACGCCGTCCCAGTCGAACTCGACGATCACCGAGCCCAGGCCTTCGGGAAATCGTGCCCAGACGAGCACCGCCCGGGAGTGTTCGACGTTGCTCACCCAGGTCTTCTCGCCGTCGACGTACAGCTCGCCGTCTACCTCCGAGACGGTCGTGTTCATCGCGGCGACGTCAGAGCCGGCCTCGGGCTCGGAGATGCCGATCGCGACGCTCCCTTCCCCGTCGATCACCGGCGGCAGATACCGCTCTTTTGCCGCCTCGGTCGCGAGCATCTCGATCGCCCGCGGGGCGACCATCTGCTGGTTGTAGAGGTACTCCGCGGTGTCCGGGCAGATCCGCCCGACGGCCTCGATGGTGAGCATCGCGTCGAACTCGGTCATCCCCTCGCCGCCGTACTCCTCCGGGAAGTTGACCCCGAGAAAGCCCCGGTCGGCGAGCAGTTCGACGTTCTCCCAGGGCGGCTCGCCGTCCCAGCTGAACGCCTTCTCGGCGAACTCGCGTTCGGCCAGCTCCTCCAGCGACGAGACGAGCAACTCCTGTTCGGGGCTGAGCGACAGCATGGTAACTCCTGTCGGGCACAACGGCATCAATCTATCGTGACGGTCGTCCGCGGGTTCGACGGTCGGTCGTCCTGACGGTCGTGCGCGAGTTCGCCGACCGGCCGTTCTAACAGTCGTCTGTGAAACCACCGACCGTCCGTCCTGCCGGCCGTCAGTGCCAGCCCCGGTCGTCCCTCCGGGCTCTGACCCACAACCTTTTCTCGCCCGCTCGGGAATCCACGCCACGATGGACACACCCCGTCGCGCCAGGGAGTCGAATTCGGACGGTTCGGCCTCCACCGGTCGAGAAATTCGGACGACACCGACGAGTCGAAACGCTCTGACAGAACCGACGAGTCGAAACGCTCTGACAGAACCGACGAACCGGCCCGGTCGAACGACGGCCGCGTCGGCGAACCGGCCCGGCCCACCGCGCCGACAGCCGATGGCTCCCGGATCGAACGGAGGGGGACGACGATGACCGACGGTCCGTTCCGATCGGCCTTCCTCGCCGGGGAGACGCTCGGAACCTGGATCTCCATCGGCCATCCGACGGTCGTCGAGGCGGCCGGCCGGGCCGGCTTCGACTTCGTCGTCGTCGACACCGAACACACGACGATGGGCCTCGAGACGGTCGCGGAACTCGTCCGAACGGCGGACGGGATAGACGGCCTCGGCGTCTTCGTCCGTCCGGCCTGGAACGATCCGGTGCGGATCAAACGGATCCTCGACGTCGGCGTCGACGGGATCCTCGTGCCGATGATCGACACCCCGGATGACGCCCGCGAACTCGTCGAGGCGACCAGGTATCCCCCCGACGGGATCCGGGGTGTCGCCGGGGGCCGTGCAGCCGGCTACGGCGAGAAGTTCCACGAGTACGTGACCGAGGGCCACCGCGAGCTGCTCACGGTCGCCCAGATCGAGACGGCGACGGGGGTCGAGAACGCAGACGAGATCGCTGCCGTCGACGGCATCGACTCGCTTTTCGTCGGCCCAGCGGACCTCTCGGCGTCCCTCGGCGTCTTCGGCCAGTGGGAGTCCCCGGAGCTCCGGGAGGCGATGGAACGCGTGATCGAGGCCGGCTCGGCGGCCGGAACGCCCGTGGGGACGCTCGTCGTCCGCGGGGAAGACGTCGCCGATCGGGTCGATGTCGGCTTCGACTACCAGATGGCCGGCAAGGACACGACGACGCTGATCGAAACCGGCGAACGGATCGTCGAGAGCTACGAGGCGGTCGGCGGCCGATAGCGGGACGGAAGGACGGATCGGGGAACGGGACTGATCGCCGGAATTCGGTCGACTCGTGGCGGTTGCGAGACCGGCTCACCCGGTCACTCGTTCATGTGGACGCCGGACTGGGGCTCGTAGGGATCGGTCGGGATCTCGACCAGCGCCGGCCCGTCGGCGTCGATCGCCGACGCGACGGTCTCGACGATCTCGTCGGGGGTCTCCGCCCGGTGAGCCGACAGCCCGAGTCCCTCGGCGACCGCGACGTAGTCGACCGGCGTCCCCTCCCAGCCGTACTCACCTTCGTCCATCCGGTAGCTCCGGCCGGCCTCCTCGCTGATGATGGCGTAGTCGCTGTTGTCGAGGACGACGACGGTGACGTCGAGGCCCTCGTCGGCCAGCGTGTGTAGCTCGTGGATACACATGAGCAAGCCGCCGTCGCCGGTGAGCGTGACGACGTCCCGGTCGGGGTTGGCCGTCTTCGCGCCGATCGCCGACGGGAGGCCGGAGGCCATGGTCGCCCACGATCCCGGCGTGACCCAGTCGCGGGCCTCGTAGGCCGGGAACGCGATCAGCGTCCAGAGCCGGAAACCGCCGGCGTCGAGCCCGACGATCGCGTCGCGGGGTATCGCCTCCCGGAGCGCGTCGAGAGCCGCCACCGACGTCAGCGGCGCCTCCTCGATCCCCCGCAACGGCTCGAGCCGATCGGCGATCGCCGCCCGGGTCGCCCGGACCCGTTCGCCGCCGTCGGTCGAGGCGATCGACCGCTCGGCGAGGGCCTCCTCCAGCGCACCGAGGGTCGCTTTGGCGTCGGCGACGATCCCGACGGCCGGCTCGTAGCCGGTGCCGACGTCGCTCGCCTCGAGGGTGACGTGGACGAGGTCGTCCGGGACCGCGAACGACCACGTGTGGGTCGTCACCGCGTCGAAGTCGGTGCCGACGCCGAGGGCCGCGTCCGAGCCGGCGATCAGCTCCTTGACCGCCGTCCCGGTGCCCCCACAGAGAGTTCCCGCCGCGAGCTCGTGGTCGTCCGGGAAGACCGCCTTCCCCTTGTACGTGACCACGACCGGCGCGTCGAGACGCTCGGCGACCGCCTGCAGCTCCTCGCTCGCCTCCGACGCGCGGATCCCGCCACCGGCGACGACGATCGGCGCGTCGGCGTCGGCCAGCAGGTCGGCGGCCTCCCTGACTTTCCCTGCCGGGACGCCGTCTACCGCCGGCGGCTCCGTCGGCGCCGGCTCCGCGAGGGGGACGTCCATCTTGAGGAAGTTCTTCGGGATCCCGATCCGGACGGGGCCTTTCGGCGGCGTCCGGGCGACGTCGATCGCACGCTGGAGCTCGGCGACGGTGCTTTCGGGGGTCTCGACGGTGACGTTCTCCTTGACGACGTTGTCGTAGGTGTCCGGCGGCGTCTCGTGAATGCCGTCGCCGCCGCGGATCTCCGGTTCGGTCTCGACGGCGACGTGCAACAGGGGAACGCAGTCGTTGAGCGCGTTTTTCAGGCCGTTCATCGCGTTCATATCCCCCGGCCCCGGAATGACGACCGTGGCGGCGATCCCGCCGCTGCTCTCGGCGTACCCCCACGCCTGGTGGGAGACGGCGGTTTCGTGGCGGGCCATCACGAACTCGATCTCCTCGCGTTCGGCGATGGACTCGTTCAGCGGGAGCGACTGCTTGCCGGGGATTCCGAACATCGTGTCGATCCCGTTCTCGGTGAGACACTCGATGATAGCTTCGTTTACCTCCATGTGAACCCCTGGGATGGTGCCGACCGTAAAGGTATAGGATAGCGGTCGTCCGAGGCGGAGTTCGCGG
>Ga0207421_10003590_pt1 | contig 18401 bp, 6 predicted proteins | sample SodLakKL_010_SED_4_FD_187542 | JGI IMG/M metagenome (GOLD analysis project Ga0207421, IMG submission 187542) | Alkaline sediment microbial communities from Lake Tanatar, Kulunda Steppe, Russia - 8KL_010_SED (SPAdes) (version 2) | ecosystem: Environmental > Aquatic > Non-marine Saline and... | reverse complement strand
TGAAGCAGTTAACTGGATTATGAAAAACCCGTTATCACATATATCGTTTAGTAGACTATTAAAAGACTTCAGTTTATTACTTAATATAGATAGGTCTGTATTAATCGATTTTATTTTTGATGAACATGGTATTATTACTGATACACAAACAAAAGCTATCTGGAAACAATCAGAAAGCGATGATAAAAAACAATGTTTAATAGATAATTGTTTTAATGAAGAATTATTTAATCAAAATGTTGTTAAACCATTAATCAATGGTGATATCGTTATTGGTGATATACATAGTAATAATGAAAAGATTAAAGAAATATTAAGTATACATGAAATTAATTCATTCATATATATTCCAATTTTCAAACCAGATGAAAGTTATATATATGGTTTTATTGGTTTTGAATGTTATGAAGATCGTATATGGTCAGAAACAGAAATAAATGTATTGTCTTTAATTGCAGCAATATTTGGAACATTAATATATCGACTTGAATTGCAAATGAAAGAAGATATGAAAACTCAAGAACAGATTAACATGTTGAGAAACACAAGCGATACATTGGAAAAATTAATACATCAAAGCGAATCATCGCGTCGCTAATAATTTGAAGAAGGTGAGTTTATGAATGACAAATCACTTAATAATCGAGGTGATGACTTATATACACATGTCGTGCATTTCCAAAGTCTTGTACAACAGTTACTGGAAACTATACAACGAAAGGTTGAAAAACTTCCAGGTGATAGAGATTTGGATAGAATTAAAGAACAAATTGATAAGATATCGCGTGAATTGGATAAATTACATCATACACATAGTGAACATGATAAGAAATTTGGTGAAATAAAAACATCAATCGACGATACAAAAAATTTTACAACAACAATTCAAACGCAAGTAAAAAGTATTGAAGTATTATTACATGAATATAAAGACATAATTAAACAAACGAACGATATGTTAATTAGTGACACTTCAACGTTAAATAAACAGATAAAAACAGTTTTCGAATTAGCAAAACGGATCACAACTGAATTAAATAATAGTGAAATTGTTTTAAAACAAGATAATGCAAGATTGCAAGTACATGATTTAAAAGAAGTTATTGACTTTGCAAAGCGCGCGAATCAACGATATTATGATTGGAAAGGATGGAAAGGTAAAGTTGCATTTATTATAGGTGTTTTTTTAGGTATTGGTATTATTGCTTCTGGTTTTGTGGAATTAGCAAATACATTATACGAACACTATTGGAGATAAAGAACAATATGATATCGAGTATTGGAAAATTTTTAATTGAGAACCATGGTATATATAAACAAAATATAAAACCGGGTATAAAAGTTACGATTGTGACAAAAGAACAGCAACGTTTGCCTAATGAAACAACCAAAGGTATTGTTAAGCGTGTATTAACAAAAAAAAGAAGACATACTAGAGGTATTAAAGTTGAATTAAAATCAGGTGAAGTAGGACGTGTAAAGGAGATACATAAGTAAAATGACAAATCGTAATATTTTTGTGCAAATTCCTGCTTATAGAGATCCAGAATTACCTTTAACATTAGAACATATGCTTGAAAATAGTCATGTTCCTGATAATCTTCATATAGGAATTTGTCATCAATATAAACGGAGTGATGCATATCTTAAGTCATTATCCCGATTTAAAAACTATTCTAATATAAAATTTATTGAAGTACCATACGACAAATCACAAGGACTTGGGTGGGCGCGCGCACTTGCAGCAAATTTATATGCTGATGAAACATATTATTGTCAATTAGATTCACATCATCGATTTGCAAAAGATTGGGATATTGAAATGATCGAAATGTTAGAAAATATTAAATCAAGTAAAAAACCAATCATTGCAACACATCCGCCATCATATAAACCAGATCAAGAAAAAAGTAAATATATACCACCAGAAAATTATTGTTTAAAAATTGTTCCAGTTAGATTTGTAGATTCTAATAATATTATTCAACGAAGACCACAACATGGTAAAGCAGATAGTCCTTTTCCTGCTAGATTTATTGCAGGTGGTTGTTTGTTTACACATGGTCATTTTATTGTTAATATCCCACCAGATCCTTATATACATTTTAATGAAGAAATGCCTTTATGTCTCCGTGCTTTTACACATGGGTATGATTTATTCCATCCTCATCGTCATGTAATTTGGCATGAATACTCGCGAAATGATAAACCAAAATTATGGAAAGATAAAGAAGCGGGTAGAGCTCGCGCGCAATCAAATTATATGACGAAGAAGAGAATTTATAGGTTAGTATATAATGCACATAAATTTATTGATTTGGGTAAATATGGACTTGGTAAGGAACGAACACTGTCTGATTATGAAGAATATACAGGAATTGATTTTAAAAAACAAATAATACATCCAGATGCATTATTAAAGCGCGACCCACCAACATTTACTAATAAAGAGATTATTGGTAAAAAAACATATAAGTTTAAACAAGATATATCTAATGTCTATAGAAAATTAGAATCATTAGATACAAAAGATATAGAAGCAATACATTGTGTTATTGTTTCTAATTCTAATCACGAAATTTATCGAAAATCCTATTCTCAAATATATAATCGTTTAAAGAAAGAACATGAATTATCGATCACAACTGATCAAAAACCAGAAAGGATGTTTTTTATTATTACTACATGTGGTAAACCATCCAATAATTTCATTTATGAATATGATTTATAATCCGAGGAACATATGGGTAAAAATCGTTATTATATACCGAAAATTATTTACAACACACGACCACCTAACACATCTGATGATGAATCAAATGGTTATATTATAGGACAACCATGGGTAGATGTTGAAAATAAAAAATATTATATATGTACATCAATTGAAAACAATAATGCAATTTGGAAAGAAATAAATTTGGAAATAACTGAAGGTGAATATCAAGTCGGTAAAAGCACTTTTCTCAGTTCTAATTTTCCAAGATATATTTATCCAGCATTAACAAAACAACCAACATTTGTTTCAGTATTTCCAATTGAACAACCACGAGATGACAAAACAATAGGTGATATTTGGGCTGTTATTGAAGATGATAATATTCAAATATATAACACAGGTGAAGCACAAACAGCGTTTTGTTGGTTTATATGTAGTGAGTTATTTGAATACAACAGTTTAGAAATAAATATCAATAATGCTAATCTCGGATATGTTTATACATCTCCATATAGTGGGATTATCGATTCAGAACAGACCATCATATGGTTTCCAAAAAATCAGGATCTAATATTATATGCTATTTCTCATACACATCATGATTTTGATAGATGGTGGGGATATGATGAATTAAATCAAAGTGATGATCGTATTGCATACCTACACATGGATAATAATAAGGTTGTTGATGCGGATTTTAAAACAGGTCAACACACACTAACTGTTGATATTATTGATCCAGATTTCGGGGGTGTATACAGCACACCAGGTGGAATCTCATGCAACTCAGGTCCGTGTTCGAATGATTTTGATCGTGGAACAACAGTTGAACTTGAATATATATTACAACATACTGATGCGCAATTTGTGAGATGGGAAGGTTGTGATGAAGTTGATGATGATAAGTGTATTGTAACATTAGATCGTGATCGACATATACAAGCAGTTTTTAGATCAAGTTTAAGACGATTAGTGGTTAGTATTGTTGGTGATGGTGTGGTTACAAGTCAAAATGTTAGTGGAATTGATTGCGGCTCAGAAAACGATGAATGTATTGGTTATTTTGAATCAGGTACAAGTGTTGATTTAAATGCAAGTGCTAATTTCGGGTATACATTTTTAGCATGGTCTGGTGATTTAGAAGGATGGTCAACAAATGAAATCGTTGTGATGGAAGACGATAGATTTGTTGCTGCTATCTTTGAACCACGTGAATTTATCTTATCTGTAAAAAAAGATGGTAATGGTACGATTTTTTCTAATGATGAAAAAATAGATTGTAGTTATTTATGTAAAAATACATTTACATACAATACGGAAATAGTTTTAGAAGCAAAGCCAGATGAATCAACAAAATTTGTAAAGTGGGTTATTGATAACGAAGATAAAGAAACAGAAAACCCGCTTGCAATAGTTGTTGAAAATCATAAGGACATAAAAGCTGTTTTTGATATAAAAGAATATAATGTAGATATAACTGCAGGACCATATGGGAGTATTGATGTATTGGGTGGTAATGTTAATTCAAATATAATGAATATATTAGATGTAGCTACAACAACTACTACAACAACTGAAGAACCCATAACAACTACAACACCTGAACCAACAACCACTACAACAACAAGTACTACAACTACAACCACAACTGAACCACCACCGGAATTTATATCAATGAAATTCTATCATGGGGATGATGTTGTTATACGGCCAATTCCGAATGATGGTTATGAAGTGGATAAATGGACAGGGTGTGATGAAATTATAAATAACCAATGTTATATATATAATGTTTCAAATGATAAAATAGTTAATGTAACTTTTAAAGAAAGAATATTGGGACCAAGTGATGGTGCTGAATATGGGTATATCTGTGGTGGTAAAGACACTAAATCTATAGGTCGTTTCACATTTGCTTATAATGTAGGCAGTTCATATGTTAACGATCTTATTGAGAAAAATTATAACTCATCCGCGAACCATTCCTCCACACATGCATATATTTGCGGAGGACAATCGGAATATATTACTTATAATTATATTCAACAGTTTAGTTTTAAATTTGATGATGCAGAACTTAGTAATGATTGTTTTTTAGATAAAGCAAAACACCATACAGCTGCAAATAACAGTTCTGTTAAAGGATTTATCTGCGGTGGAAATTTAGATTCTAAAGATATACAAGAATTTGTGTTTCCATTTGATAAAGGTAAAACAGAATCAAGATCAGAATTAACTAATAAACATTCTGGTTCTGGTTTTAATTCATCTCAATACGGATATATAACTGGTATGATAGAAACAGTAGATAATATTTTACAACCACAGAAAACAAATAACAAGTTTGATTTTTCAACAGATACTAATGCTATTGAGGAAGAAGAATTAATTACATGTTATATAAACCCAACTAGTTGTAATTCATCAACACACGGTTATATAATAAATGGTGTTAAATTTGATAACAATGGTTATAGATTAACACAAACATTTAATACACTCTCATTTAGTTTAAATAATGGAACAGTAGAAGAATATTCTGATATTACTGATCAGATTCATGATAAAATTTGTGCTAATAATAGTAGTCAATATGGTTATATATGTGGTGGGCATGATTTACATTATGTAACACATAATACTGTGACAAGAATTGATTTTTCAACAAATGCACAATTAACAGATAGTCAGCAAATCTATTTGCATGAAAATAAACACTCAGCAACAGCGACAGATGGTACAATTTTTGAATAAAAAATATTAAGGATATGATTCAATGAGACGACCTCACAGAACAGTAATCGTTGATAATAATAAATCTATTACAGCAGTTTTCGAAGAAAAGAAATTCGGGTTGTTTATACATAAAATCGGTTTTGGTTTTGTTGGTGGTGATGGTATTGATTGCGGAAACCAATGTTACCAAGAATATTCATACGACGAAACAGTTCGATTAACAGCAATACCCGAGCCAGGCTTTTATTTTAGTGAATGGTTGGGTGATTACACTTCAGTAAATGGGAACCAAGCCCGTATTGATATGACTGGCAGTTCTGAGAAACACGTAACAGCTGTTTTTTGCGAAGAGATATTAGACCCTCCAACAACGGTACCACCACCAACAACAACAACACCTGAACCAACAACTACACCGCCATCATATACTCTATCGGTTATAAAGGATGGTGAGGGTTATGTCGAATCTGTTGATGGTGGTATTGATTGTGGCCCAACATGTGCTAATTCATATGAAAAAAACACGCAAGTTATATTATTAGAACCAACACCTGCACAAGGATGGGAATTTACTGGTTGGAGTGGACACGGTTTTGGCAGTCAAAACAGAACTGTTATTATGAATGCTAGTAAAGAAGTAACTGCACATTTTGAAGCAGAAATTTATACACTTCAAGTTTTAATTGAAGGCCAGGGTAATGTTGAAAGTTATCCTCAAGGTATATTTTGCGAACCAGATTGTGAACAAACATATGAATTTGGAACTGATGTTGAATTAACTGCATCGGCAGCAACAGGGTATACTTTTATACAATGGCAAATTGATTTAAGTGGGTCAAATCAAACTGATGTTGTCACTATTACTGGTAATAAAGTTGTTCGTGCAATTTTTGCAAAACAAGAATTTACTCTTGAAGTTGAAGTTCAAGGTATTGGGCGAGTTATCACAGAAGATGGTAATATAAATTGTCCAGATGACGAATGTGTGTCCACATATGAATATGGTTCTCAAGTTTATTTAACAGCACAAGCAACCAGTTCAGACTATGAATTTAGTCATTGGGAAGAAGATTTGTCTGGAACAAGTACTGATGAAACAATTCTAATTGACAGCAACAAATTCGTACGCGCAGTATTTACTCCAGTCGACTATAAACTTCATGTTAACATTAACGGTTCAGGTTCTGTTATCAGTGATCCAAGTGGTATTGATTGCGAACCTAATTGTTCATCATCATATGAATTTAACACAATAGTCGATTTAGTAGCAACAGCACATACCGGTTGGACATTTGTCGAATGGACAGGTGATGTTTTAACAACAAATCTAGAATGTGATATATTAATAGATAGCACTAAATCAGTCACTGCACATTTTACAATTAATTACTATATGTTAGAAGTTGAAATTGAAGGCGGTGGACGAGTCGAATCAACAGATAACCATATTATATGCCCAGATGAATCATGTTCTCAGCAATACGAATATAATTCCGTAGTTGATTTAATAGCAACACCCGATGAACATTGGGAGTTTAGCCATTGGGAAGAAGATTTAACATCATCAGATGCATCTGAATCTGTTACAGTTGACAGTGATAAACTTGTTCGAGCAGTATTTGTTTTGAAAAAATATACACTTGAAATAACAATAGATGGTAATGGGTCTGTTGTTAATAATGATAAAGGTATTGATTGTGATGATAATTGTACCTATCAAATTGAATACGGAACCAATGTTGATTTAGAAGCATTACCATCGACAGGATGGTCTTTTACAAATTGGTCTCAACATTTATCAGGACATGACCCTAATGAAACAATTTTAATTGATGGAAATAAACAAGTAACTGCACATTTTGAAATTAATCATTATACATTAGATGTCGAAACAACTGGACAAGGAAACGTAAACACAGATGATGGGCATATTGAATGTCCTCCAAATAGTCAAAGACAACATGTATATGAATATAATACACATGTTGGTCTTACAGCAATACCCGAAGAACATTGGACACTTGACCGTTGGGAAGGAGATTTAGATAGTTCTAATACAAGTGAAAACATAACAATAATTTCTGATAAATATGCACATGCTATTTTTGTATATCGTGATTATCGATTAAGAGTAGAAATTAATGGTGAGGGTAATGTTGTAAGTTCACCCGGAAATATTGATTGTCCTGATGCATGTGTAGATTTTTTTCAATATAACACAACAGTTGATTTGACTGCAACACCTTCAACAGGATGGTCATTCGGTTATTGGTCATATGATTTATCGGGTAATAATCCTAATGAGGATATTTTAATTGACGAAAATAAGGTTGTTGTTGCTGTTTTTCAAATCAACCAATATACACTATACGTTGAAATTGAAGGAAATGGTAATGTAACAAGTACACCAACCGGTATTGATTGTCCTGGTGATTGTTTTCAAGAATATGACTATAACACAATTGTTAATTTAACTGCAGATGCTGATGAACATTGGGAGTTTAGTCATTGGGAACATGATCTATCAGGTAGTAATACTCATAGTAACATACAAATCGATGAAGATAAATATGTTAAGGCAGTTTTTAAGAAAAAAGATTATACTTTAAACGTTAATATTGAAGGTGTTGGAGAGGTAACCTCTGATGATAATCAAATCGATTGTCCAGATAATAATTGTACCGAACAGTATACATATAATTCAGTTGTTGAATTAACAGCATCTGCTGGTCACGAATATTATTTTGTTGAATGGACAGGTGATATAATTTCGACTGAATTAATTGAATCATTAACAATATTAGGTAATAAAGAAGTCACAGCGCATTTTCAAATTAACCAATATACGTTAAATGTTGAAATCGAAGGAAATGGATCTGTTTTAAGTGATCCAACAGGTATTCAATGTCCAGCTAGTTCATGTTCTCAAGCATATGATTATAACACAACCGTTACTTTAATGACAGACCCCGATGAACACTGGGAGTTTAGTCATTGGGAACAAGATCTGTCGGGTACTAATACTAACGAAGATATACAAATCGATGAAGACAAATATGTTAAGGCAGTTTTTAAGAAAAAAGATTATACTTTAAACGTTAATATTGAAGGTAATGGTAACGTAACCTCTGATGATAATCAAATCGATTGTCCAGATAATAATTGCACCGAACAGTATGTCTATATAGATAATGTTACGCTAACTGCTAGTCCTGGTTATGAGTATCATTTTGTTGAATGGACAGGTGATATAACAGGTGTTACAACAACTAAATCATTTTACATGACACAAGATAGAAATGTTACAGCGCATTTCCAGATCAATCAATATACATTAAATGTTGAGATTGAGGGAAGTGGCGATGTTGTAAGTGATTTAGGAAATATTGATTGTCCAGAACACTTATGTTCAGATGAATATGATTATGATACAACTGTTAATTTAACTGCAGAACCAAGAACAGGATATTATTTTACAGAGTGGTATGTAACAGATTGGGATGGTCCATCAAGTGATTTAGAAGATATATCAATAGATATATTAGTTAATAAACATAGAACAGCTATTGCATATTTTGAAATTTATACATATGAATTTTCTGTTAGTATTGAATCGGGAGATGGTAAAGTATATAGCACAGATGATAATATTTCATGTGGGCTCGGAGATACTGACTGTTCACATGTATACGATCATGGAAGCGATATAGTATTAAACGTAGAACCAGGTGAAGGTTATTACTTTGATAGATGGAATGGCGACATTACTGGTGATAATCAAGAAATACCTAAACAAATAAATAATATAACAAATGATAAACATGTTGAAGCATACTTTAAAATAATTCAATATAATTTAACTGTTACAAAAAATGGTTACGGGTATATTGAGAGTTCACCAAGTGGTATTGAATATGGGCAAATTGAAGAACATCCTGCAGGCGATAAAGAAGGTGATGTTAATTCTGCTTATTTTGATTATCATACACTTGTGACTTTGCAAGTTTATGCAGCAGTTGGTTATAAGATATATTCAGTTAGTGGAGATTATGAATCTGTTGATAAAGAAAATGGTATTATTGAAGTATTCATGGATGACGATAAAGAAATCCATATTGAATTTATAGAATCTGAATTTCTTCTTAGAGTACGTAACCTAATCGATCGTGATAATGGAAGAATTGAAAGTGATATCGAAAATTGTATTGATTGTAGATATAAAAAATCAGATCCACCACCAGAAAGTTGCAACTGTGTTGTTCCGCGAAATTATAATGTTCAATTAAACGCGATACCAGATGAACATTATCGGTTACAAACATGGGTTGTTGAAGGTGTAACAATTGAAAAAGTTGGAACCGGTTATGGGTCGATTTGGGTAGTAAGAGATGGTGATTATATTTATATCACACCTGATCCACATCCCGACTTTGAATTTTGTGGGTGGGATGGTGAATATGAAGAAATTCTTGAGAATAATGTAGCAAAAGTGAAACGCTATGATGACAATATTGTATATGTATGTTTTGATTTCCAAAGGAGACAATTAACTGTTTATAAAACAGGTAATGGAGACGGTTATGTTATAAGTGAACCTGCAGGTATTCATTATGGCATACAAAATGAATATATGTTTAGTGTTAATTCTCAAGTTATTTTATCCGTGCAACTTGACGGTGGTCATCATATTGAATCCGTATCTGGTGATTATGATAGTTGGGAAGATAATCAAATCTATGTTACCATGGATGATCATAAAGCAATTGAAATAGAAATTGAATTTTCTTGTTACGATTTATATGTTGAAAATATGACAAATGATGATCACGGTTATATTATAAGCCGACCAGAGGGAATTCATTGTCCGAATGAATGTCATCAATGTATGTCTATTGATGAATTTGTTCAACTAGAAGCGATCCCAGATGAAAATTATATGTTGAAAGCTTGGGAATATCAGGAAGTAACTATCTATAAAGAAGGATATGGTTTTGGTATTATTTATTTAGTACAAGATGGTAATACTATATATCTAACACCTGATCCACACCCTGGGTATGAATTTTGTGGATGGACAGGGGTTGATGACGTTCAAAACACAATTGCTGAAGTTGAAGTATATGATCGTGATATATATTGTTGTTTTAGTGTACCAACACGAACATTAACTGTTATTAAAACAGGTGATGTCGATGCTTATATTATCAGTGAACCTGGTGGTATTTACTATGGCGATGTGAATTCAGCAGAATTCAGTGTTGGTGTTGAAGTTGTTTTAATAATACCCGATGATGATTCAATAGATATTGCTAGTGTATCTGGTGATTATAAAGAATGGGTTGGTAATTTAATTTATGTTGAAATAGAACACCAGGATAAAACTATTGAAATTGAATTAGAAGAAGCATCAAGAACATTAGAGGTAATAGATATTAGCGATGAAATACACTCTGAAAATATAACTAGAAGTAGACCTGAAGGTATTGATTGCGGTGATACATGTATTGCTGAAATGCCATATAATCAAAATATCGAATTATATGCAACATCGGATATTGATTATCATATTGTAATGTGGGAATTAGAAGGTGTTACTATTAATCGACGAGGTTATGGTTTTGGTGCTATATTTACATGGAAAGAAGGCGATTATTTATATGTTGTGCCAGATCCATATCCAGGGTATGTTTTTCAAGAGTGGACTGGCGAATATGATAGTATTGATGGAACTACTATCGCAGTTAAAATTGATGAAGATAAAGTAGTAAATGCTTATTTTGGCATACCCACGCGAACTTTAACAGTAAACCATGCGATTGATACATGGGTGCAACTGCTTGTTATATCAGAACCGGGTACATATCGGAGTGATGAAGATGGTAATACTTTAGAATTAATGATAGGAACAGACATACATCTTATAGCTCAACAAATAATAGGCGGTTCTGTTATTTGGGAAGGTGATTACGAATTAATACAAGATAATGTTATAAAAGTATCATTGGACACAAATAAAACAATTGATATACATGGCGAATTGGATACAAGTATATATAATTATGGATATGTATGTGGTGGAAAACAAGATTTCCCTACACCACACAAGGTAATTCATGCTTTCGAATTTCCATTGGATAACGGTAGTACTACACAGCAAATAGGCGAAATGGATACTAATAGAGTATGGTTATCATCATTAAACAGCACTCAGTATATATTTGTTGCGGGCGGACATTCAATGGATGCATACCTATCAAGTATTGAAAGGTTCAATTTCGGAATGGATTTATCACAGACATCAACCACAGGTTCATTGTCAACACCTAAAAGACGAATGGCAGCAACTAATAGTTCGTTATACGGATATTTTTGCGGTGGTAATTACCAAGCAACCGTTTATAGTGGAATAGAACGTATGACTTTTCCATTTGATCAAGGAGCGTCAACACAAAAAGTTGCAAATATTGAAACAACACGTCGGGGAATTGTTGCCGTAAATAATACAAATTATACGTATGCTTGTGGTGGTTTACAGGCAGGGAATATAGTTTCTCGTGTTGAACGTTTTGAATTTGCAATGGATAGCGAAGGATCAGAACAAGTTGCTGATTTAGAACAACCAGTGTCTTATACATCATCATATAATTCATCAACATATGGATATATATGTTCAGGTCAACATGACCATGGATATCATTCAAATATACAACGTTTCGAATACCCGCTTGATGGTGGTCGAACAGATATATACACAGAAATAGCAAAACATCGTATATACTCAGCTGGTAATAATTCAACACAATATGGGTATATATGTGGTGGTGAAAGTGTTGATGATGGAAATTCAGTAAGCACAATAGAAAAAATGCAGTTTAGTATGGATTCTGCAAATTCAGAGATAAACGCGGAATTGGGTTTTTCATCTGATGCTTTGGCAGCAGGTGATAGTGTTGATTTTATTCAACAATTTAATACTAACAGTCCAGTGCACAAACATTAGTAGTATAAAGTGGGCAGGTTATTAACTTGCCCACAATAAATAGGAGCAATAATATATGAGACGTGATTTACGTTTACACATGTATGATAATATAGGTTTAGATGTTTATTTTAGTAATTTAAGTGATATTGCAAATTTACCAAGGATATGTTATACAAATGGTGATGCACATATCGAACATATTTTATTTTTAGTTGATGAATCGCGAAATATGGAAACCTATATCAATGGTATTCAAAAATGGTTTTTTGTCAAAGAATATATTATTAAAAAACTAATGCGATATTATGGAACAAATGTTCAATATTCATATATGTCATCAAAAGATGCAGAATATCCAATTCTAAGTATGAATGAATACGATAAAAACGATGCATTAGATTGGATTGATAATCGCGAATTATCATATACTTGGAACGCATCTGAAACAATGGGCGCTGCACATACAAGATTTATCCATAAAGAAGACTGTGCTTTAATTATTATCACAACAGATAATAATTGTTTGTCCTATGAGTGGGAACCAACAATACAAGATGGTTTATATTATAATCACTATAATATTTTTAGTTTTAATGATTTACAATTATGTGAAAGTCGATATTATCATTTGTGGGAAAAAATAGCATTACGAAGAAGAGAATTTGTTTCATCAACAACTTTTGATTTTCGTTATATAAGCACACGTGAGGATACCAACAAAGCATTAATAGATTTATGTGATGTTTACGCTATAAGAGAATTTCATCAGATATCACCAGGAGAACCAAATCAAGGGTATATAATTGATTCTAATAGAATAGAAAATTTTCTGTTTGAAACAGACGAGAATGGAGATTTTCAGGATCATCATTTCAATTTATTACCTTCTAATATGGAGATGTTGGTTCGTTTAGAGGATGATTTCGAACATATTACTAAATGTCCTGGTCATGAAGATCCCGAATTTGATGAAGGTAGTGAATTTGTTAATTTTGATGTTCCTGATACGATATCAGAAAATCCACCAACAAATTCCCAATATGTTCATTTCGCAGAATTTTTATTAGGCGATGAATCTATTAGAGGCTATTCAACAAAAATTAATGAAGAAACAGATGAATCGCATATATTAGGAAGTGGTGAATTTTCTGATGCAGATAGTATATTGGAAAATATAAACTCTATTGATGGGATTGCTATATCAGAAAATGTAAGATTAATTGCATATTCAGATAAAAATTTCGAGGGCGATGTTATAATTGACATTACAGGACCAGTTCTTTTAAATGATGTAAGTTTAGCAATAAGTGATGATGATTATAAAATAATACATAGTAAAACATTCACTGATGGGTTACAAGATAAATATCCGACACATTATCGTATTTGGCTTTATGAACCAAATCGCATTAAATCAGGATCATTTAAGATTATTTTTAAATAATAGGAGATTTTAGTATAATGCCACAAGTATCAACAATTAAAAACAAGATACCAATAATATCAAAAGGTAAATTAGAACAATTAAAAGACCCAAATAATGTTGGTGATAAATATTTCGAAAATCGCACCTATAATTATCATGATACCGGAAGTTTAGTTGAACCTTTCACAATTGTATTTGTTAATACAAAATTAGGTTCTGTGCAATTAAATATAAGTGATAATGATATTAAACCAGGCGATATTGTACGTTTTATTGATTTAAAGAAAACTTTTAATAATTATCCATTGCAAGTCAGTACGGGTCAAAAGCCAATACATGGTGACAATACAAGTAAAACTTTTTCAGTATCGGGTAGTATTATTGATTTTTTTTATATTGATGATGATATTGGTTGGATTGTTATAACAGATAATCATTCTAGACCGCCAGAATTAAATATTCGACAGTTCAATATAGCTCCGTCACCAGATAACAGACAGGGATTAGCGGTTTATCAGAGATCATCTCCAAATACTGCTGGATTAGCAAGTGCAGCAACAAAAGCAACAATGCCTGTTGTTGGTATTATTTTACGAGATAATAACACAACTGTTGATGTTCAAACGTATATAATCGATAAGGTTGGTGCACGTTTAGATGAAGATAGTGTTAATCCTCAACCAGGTCAATTTGTATATTTAAGTGATCAACAACCTGGGTATTTAACTAATGCAGATCCAATGTCGTATGTTCATCGTGTTGGTATTATTCGAGAGGTAATCAGCGATACTCGTATTGTAATCAATTATTTTCCAGAAGCTGTTTATTCACGTGATGAATGTGCAATGGAATCGTTATTTGCACAACACGAATTCAAACAAATTAGTGGTGGTGCCGATTATGATATGTTTTTAACAAGCAATGGCCAAGTATGGGTTAGCGGACGCAATCAATTTGGACAATTAGGATTGCCTGATAGAGAAGATCGACGACATCCAACACGTGTTGATGAATTATGTCCTATTAAATTCATTGCTGCGGGATATTATCATTCTTTAAGTATCCATGTTGACCAAAGTATATGGGTAATGGGTAGAAATGATTATGGACAATTAGGAACAGGCGATGCAGATCATCGATATTCTCCAAAAAGGTTAAATATTGTTCGTGAGGGTAGGCGAATAAGATACACACAGGTTGCAGCTGGAGAATTTCATTCATTAGCACTTGACGAAGATGGTAATATATGGTCTTGGGGAGATAATCGTCAAGGACAGTTAGGAATTGGCGCATATCCACTAGCGATATCCGAGCCTGTTATGTTAGAACCATTTACCCGAGCACCAATTCGGAAAATTGATGCAGGTAGATGTTTTTCACTTGCATTAGATTACGAAGGCACTGTTTATACATGGGGTTGTCAAACAGCGTTTTCATCTGGTGGTTCGTCTCCTAATATGGTACCTAATCCAACACCAATTGAAGATATTGAAGTTGATGACGATGGTAATGTTATTATGGTGCCAGATGAAAGCATTCCAACATCTGGTGTAATGGTAAAAGCATATGATAATCAAGGACAACGTGTTCCTTATGATGAATATTTTGACTCAACAACAGATTCTGATATTTTACCAACAACATATGAAGCATTACTTACTGTTGAAGCTGAACAACCAGAAGAATTTGTGGCAAAGAAAAACTTCCATGTTGATCAACCGCATATTACTTTTAACAATCCAGATGCTCCTGTTGGTAATTATGAGTTTATTGTATGGAAAAATGAAATAACAAATGAAGACGCAAGCACTAATTCAGACGATTTAGTATACGTTGAATCTATTGGTAATGAAAGTGTAAAACGTAAACTGACCGCAAAATTTGATCCAGATGCTTCGCAGCGACAACATTATAAGGCAATATATAGATCGCCTAATGTTTGTAAAGTGTATTTCACTTCACTCCTTAAAGATATTGCAGATGCAGAACAACCAGATTATGGTAATGTATTTGACACTATTGGAACACGTTTGGGGTGTTGGGAAGAATCGGAACAAGAATGTTTTATTGAATTACGTGAAGGTGAGTCGTTTGATATTGAAGCAGATAGATGGGTTGATCATGATGGTAAGCGATATATTTTTAAAAGATGGATTGGAATTGGTCGTCATGAAGTAAAACCTAGTTCAGTGAATCCATATATAGACTCAGATAATTCTCGATTGTTACATTTTCATAATGATGGTAGTGACGATATATGTGGTAAATATACTGCAGAATATGAACATATAATTCCAACACATAGATTTTTATTTGAAAGTCGATTAAATGATAACACATTACCTCAGGATGGTGGAAACGTATTCGACACAGTAGGTGTAGATCCAGAAGGGTGTTGGTTAGATTTAATTCAAAATAATTGCGATGTTCAATTAGGACATATGCAAACATTTCATGCAACAGCAGACGAGTTTTTTGCTTATGATAACATATTATACGAATTTGATAAATGGTATTTAAACGATAACGGTACTGAAATAGAATATACAGACAACACAGAATTAATTATTGTAAATGACGGGCATTTAACAAATCGTAGTACATTTATTGCTACATACACACCTACACGAAATTTAGAAACAGATGAAAAGGAATGTGATGACGATGATTGTTCATTAAGATTTCAAACATCTCAATTTTTAGATTCATGTGCTCAAAATATACGTAATGCGGATGTTATTACTATAAATGGAGAATCAGCTGTATGTATTCCAGCTTACAGAATGGATTCAGCATGTACTTTAGATGATACTAAAGGACAACAAATTACTGCATATGCAGCAGGTTGTGTTACATTTTTCTGTGGATGTACTAATGTTGTTGAATCTTATGAATTTAGTCATTGGAGAGGTAATTATATAACAACCAGTGAAGCAGAAGACCGTATTATTGAAAAAAGAGAAAACGAGGATCCAAACAATCCACCATCAAATCCTATTGAAATTATACCAAGTCCATATATTAGCAATGATGGACATACATTGACATTTTTAAAATCAGAATTTGACACAACAGGTTTATACTTTTGTAAATTTATAACCGATAATGGTTATCATGTAAGACAAAGTAGAGGTAATTATTCAATAGAAGAATTTTGTGATAATTATCTAAATTTTGTAGAAGACGATAAATTCAATATTCATTTTTATGAACATTTTGAAAGTGAAACTCTTTATTTAGTTATTGCAGTAAGCGGCAGTGGTGGATCAGCACAATTAACAGTTGCTAATTTACCCGATAATAGTGAAGTTATTATTGATAAAGCAGCAGAGCGTGATCCAAATCAATCTACTGCAACACAATCAGATGGTTTTGTTATTAAGGATTTTGTATGGTCTAATAATAAAGATATTCTGGTAATTACTAATATAAATACATTTGATTCTATTGATATTAATGTTGCTGCACAAAGCGGTGTTGATGAATGGAAGATATATTCTTCTAATGACAAATTAACACACACAGGTAATTTTGAATTAGTTGAAGTCACGGGGGATAGTCCGGAAATACCAGAATATGATGAACCTAGTGTAAATGAGGATACCGCAGTTTTTGAATTAACTATGTTAGCTAGTGGTCTTGGAACAGTTGTTAGCAATCCTGGTGGTATTAATGTTTCTAATGATAATGATGATTCGTATATATATAATCGAGGAAAAATTACATTAGAAGCTTATCCCGAATCAGGGTATCAATTTTTAGGATGGATTGGCGATAACACAGGGTATGGCAATACACTTGAAATTGATTTAGGTAATATTTCACAATCGGATGAACGATATTTCTTTGAATACGACAGTAATATAGTTATTGGTCGCAATAAAGATGCAATTTTAGATATTAATATCAACGATTGGATTTATCCAGTATATGAAACAGAAAGTTATGCTCGAAAAGTAGTGGACCGTGATGAACATGAATTGACGTTAACACTTGAAAATAAGTTCGTTGGAAGAACAACAGAAAGTATTCGTGATGTAGAAAAAACCGGTACTTATTTAAATCGTATTCATGGAACAGATAAATACATTGAAGCTGTTTTTGCTCAAAAAGATACATGTATCGATGATATGCGTTATGTTGGTAGTGATGATCCAAAATATTGGCAACATGAAGATGATAGTGAAATAAGAGTGGGTATTGATGGGAATGATAATAATCATCAATATAAACCACTCAACAGAACAATTACTATTACACGAGATTGTGAACAAACTCATTGTGGACGTTATGTTGCTATAATGACACACGGGTGTGCTGGGCATCATCCTCCTCCGACAACACCAGACCCAACTGATCCACGTCCACGTCTACCCGGACCACCGCCTGACCCTCCATCACCACCAAGGTCTGATTCGTCAACGAGTACTCCAGGTTCAAGATCTGGTTCGTCAACGAGTACTCCAGCTTCAAGATCTGGTTCGTCAACGAGTAGTACTCCAGGTTCAAGATCTGGTTCGTCAACGAGTAGTACTCCA
>Ga0207421_10003589_pt1 | contig 18402 bp, 19 predicted proteins | sample SodLakKL_010_SED_4_FD_187542 | JGI IMG/M metagenome (GOLD analysis project Ga0207421, IMG submission 187542) | Alkaline sediment microbial communities from Lake Tanatar, Kulunda Steppe, Russia - 8KL_010_SED (SPAdes) (version 2) | ecosystem: Environmental > Aquatic > Non-marine Saline and... | reverse complement strand
ATTGTTCACGGGACGAACACCTGACCCTGTCGTCCACGGACCGGTCACCGAAGAATCGTATACCACTGTTCCACCGGGCCTCTCCCTCGAGGGCGAACGCCTCGAGGACGTCCTCGTCGAACACCAGGAACTGGACGATCCTGACTACTGGAAGTGAGACTGGCGTCGGCGGATTCATACTATCGGCTGTCCGTCGATCAAAATCTCACCACCCTGGGAGGCGAGAACCTGCACACAGTGACAGCCACCAGTATCACGCCTCGGTACACACGATTACCGTTGGCTCAGTTTCTCTTCTGTCTGTTTCAGTTTACGCGATTCTCGGAACGAAACCAATCTCATATCGCCGAACTACCGTCCTGTGTTACTCCTCTCCAGCGTTCCCGCCCCAGCACTCAACCGATCGTATGCCCTTTCACGCCCGGCTCATCCACTCGTGAACGCCTCGAGGGCCTCGTCGCTAATGGATTCCCGTGAGAGGAGGGTAACTTGATCGTTGGCCTTGATGACGGTCTCCCCGCGGGGAGTCAACACCGTCCCGTCACGCTCGATCGCGATGATGAGGACGTTACTATCGAGAACGCCCTCACGGCCAGCGAGCTCGAGTGTGAGTCCGTCAATCGGCGCGTCTGGGGCGACGGCAACCTCGAGGACTTCGGTTCCGCCGGTGAGGCTGAGGTACTCAGAGAGCGGTTGTGGCCGTTCGTCGTCGGGACCAAACGGCTGGTACGCCTGATCACGCTCGGATTGGACCAGGGCTTCGTCCTCGATATCGATTCCAAGCGTCGCGATCTCTCGAGCGATTCGGCGCAAATCGGTCGTGTCGGTCCCAACGGCGAGCACGTGGAGGTTTCGGCGGCCCGCCATCAACTCGCGGACGTTGATCACGCCGGGAATCAAGCGAACCTGGCTCGCCAATTGCTCGCGCTCTTCGACTGATGCATTGCAAAGATAGAGATTGCGGAGTCGCCCGTCAGCACGTTCGAAGTCGACGTTTGCGTGATAGCCTTCGATCACGTTTGCCTCCTCGAGTTGGGCGATTCTGTTCCTGATTGTAGCCGGGGACACCCCGACGTCGTCTGCGATCATCGGCGCGGAGATCGAACGGGCGTCCTGCATGAGTGCGTGAATAACCCGTTTGTTCACCTCGTCGAGATTGATGGACATAGCTGACAGTCTGTGTGTGTACGGAAAAATTGGTACGAAAGCTGGCTACGCACCAGTGACACAACCAGTGGAATGTGCGCTAATCGACGGGATAGTCGACGATTTGGTCGTGACTACAGCTCGGACAACGCGTCGTCCGTGCGTCGACGGTCAGTCCACAGTTTCGACACTCGTGGACGACGGAAGGGGTGGAGTCGACGGACGCTCCGTCCTGTGTGCTATCTGCTGACGCCGACTCGGTGCCGGAGAACAGCCCGGTGAGGAGGTTCGGAAGTGCCATCGATTCTCTTGACTGCGGATTCTTGGCACATCAATATAAGCGTTTCGTCAATTATACAAATATGGTTTATATAGTTGATTTTCGATTCAGTAACAGAACCAGGGCCTGTGGCGCATCAGTTAGTACCGATCGCTCGATTTTCCCGGTAGGTCCTCGCGTCCATTACGATTCCGAACCCCTTCTCTTCGTTCGAATTGCCTCATCCGGCCCACTCGAAGGGCGTCCATACCAAAGACATCGTCCGTACCGACTTCACTCGAATGGACGTCCTTACGCTGACGAATGCCGCTGACGCCCCGTTTCTGAATCAGCAGGTAGCCGCCCTCGAGCGTCGCGGGGTTCGGTTCGACACCCGGTGTGTGGCCGGTGAAATTTCGACGGAGACCTCCCGGGGGCCGTTCGAATACCTGCGGTTCGTGCGGACAGTCCGGGACGCCCTTCGTACTGGGCCACCCGGAGGTGGGGAGTTCGACCTGATACACGCCCACTACGGACTGACTGCCCCGATGGCGCTCTGTCAGCGTCAGGTACCAGTCGTGCTCTCGCTGTGGGGCTCTGACGTCCACGGGCCAGTGAAACCGGTCAGTCAGGCCTGTGCCTCGCTATGTGATGCCGTCATCGTCATGTCTGAGGCGATGGCTGACGAACTCGGGCAGTCCTGTCACGTGATTCCCGACGGTGTCGATCTCGACACGTTTACACCCGAACCGCAGGCACAGGCACGCGAACGCGTGGGGTGGCCCACGGACGAGTACACCGTCTTTTTTCCGTACGCGCCGGGACGGTCGGTCAAGGACTATCCACGAGCGCGACGAGTCACCGATGCCGTCGATGGGACGCTCGAGAAACCGGTCACACTCCGGACCGTCTCTGGTGTCCCGCACGAACGGATGCCCGACTACATGAACGCTGCCGACGCCCTCTTACTGACCTCGAAAAGTGAAGGCTCACCGAACGCTGTGAAAGAAGCGATGGCGTGCAATCTTCCGGTCGTCGCCGTCGACGTCGGTGACGTTCGTGAACGGCTGGCAGACGTGTCACCCTCACAGGTCTGTGCGACTGACGCCGAACTCGTGGCCGCACTTCGGGATGTTCTCACCGCCGAATCGCGTTCGAACGGGAGGGAGGCAGCCGCCGCCGTCAGCCTCGAGCGAATCACCGATAGCGTGCTTGAAGTGTACGCACAGGCCGTGGATTGCGACCTACAGGTCGACCACGAAGCCTCGCTCGAGCAGCCACAGTCACCGGCACAGTAGATGCGGCAAAGACGGCCTGCAGCCGGTGTAGGCGGTGCCTACCCGCTCTGTCGACGTTCACGGCGATCGTGCCACGTGCTGGCTCGCCGCTTCGCCAGCGATTACGGATTCCGCAACGGTGTCCATCGTCTGCACCTCGAGCCCATCGTCCCGTCGACGATCGATGTACGCGAGAATCGACCGCATTCGGTCGGTGTCACGGGGCTGGGTCAGGTTGTTCGGGTGCAACCAGAGGTGACAGCACTGTCCCGCGGGTGCGTTCGCCGCCTGATCGATCGCCCGTTTGGCCGTTCGGACCATTGGGTCGGCCCAGACGCTCTCGGCCACTGTCCGAAGTTGTCCTTCAAATCCAAACAGAAAGAGCGAGGCGGGGACGTTGACCAGCCCATGCCTGTCGAGTTCGGGTTCGACCAGCACGGAACGATTGCGGAGCCCGGTCTCGACGACGCCACGAACGCCTTCTGGCGTTGTTGTCCGTCCGCGATAAGCTCGAAACCCAGCCTCGGCGAGGGCATCGCGATGGGCGACGTCGTTTCGCGGATAGACGAACGATGTCGGCTCGAGGCCCCAGTCGGCAGCGATCTCGAGGGCCCGTGTATACTCGGCACTGGCGAGGTCGCGGCTCGTCCACTCCGCACCGAAGAGCACGTGTGAAAACGAGTGGCTGGCGAACTCGTGGTCGACCGGGGATGCGAGCAGTGCCTCGACGAGATCACGGCCGAACCGAAGGTCGGGTCGGTCGGCCCAGTCTGTCCGCTCGCGTTCGAACCAGCCCGAAGGCGCGGGATAGTCGTCGTGTCGCCCGTCACACCCCTCGAGCATGAGGTGGCCGACGACGGCCCAGGTCGCTGGGATCTCGTACGTCTCGAACAACTCGAGGAGCGTCCGCCAGCCGTTTCGGCCCGACTCAACACGGGCGCGCGGTGGGTTCTCGAGGTCGTGAAATCCCCAGCCGAGTTCGGCGTCGACGGAGAGCACGACGCTACCCATGGGTGTTCCTCACCGTCGCCCTGCTGGATGTGTCGATCATGGCTTTCGGTCTGCAGTACGGAGGTTTGTTAATCGGTGACTGGCCGCTGGTTGGTGGGCCATACCACCGCTCGAGTGGGCCTGGGGCTGCTCGCTCGAGCACTCTCCGTCGTCACCTCCCTCGAGCGTGTTGGGCTCCACGGCGGCCGAACGGTCCCAGTTCGTGACGGTTTCTCGGTTGCAGCCCTCGGATAACAAAGTCGTCCCTATTCGTTGACGGACACAGCAGGCGTCGCTGACGCCCTGATATCATCCATGAGCGGATCTACTACGCCAGCCGCAACTCGAGCGTTCGTTCTGGGACTCGACGGTGTCCCCTGGAATCTCATCGATCGCTGGAGCGAGGACGGAACGCTACCGAATTTCGCGAAACTCCGTGCGGAGGGGGCGATGGGTCCACTGGACAGCACTCGTCCGCCGACGACTCCACTGGCCTGGCCCTCGATCGCCACCGGTGTGTGGCCCGACAAACACGGGATTTACGGCTTTCAGAAACTCTCGTCGTCGTACTCGCATCGAATGTACACCAGCCAGGATTGTCGACAACCACCCCTCTGGGAACAGCTGGAGCCCGCACTCGTCGGGAACGTTCCGCTCACTTATCCGGCGAGTGATATCGACGGCGAGATCGTCACCGGGATGATGACGCCGTCGACGGATGCAACGTTCACCTCTCCACCGGAACTCGCCGACGAACTCGAAGAACGAATCCCCGACTATCAGATCAGCCTCAACTATCCCGAGTACGCTAATCGCCTCGATGAGTTCGAGACCGCAGTCTCTGACATCCTCGCCACCCGGCGTCGGCTTATGCAGGTGTTTATGGAACGTGAGGCGTGGGAACTGTTCTTTTTCGTGTACACTGCCCCGGACCGATTCCAGCACCTCATCTGGGACGACGACCGAATCCTTGCACACTATCGCGAACTCGATGACATCCTGGGTGAGGTGATGGCCTACACGGACGAGCGGAACGCCGACCTCTACGTCGTCTCCGATCACGGGTTCGGGCCGATCGACCAACTCGCCTATCCAAACCACTTCCTCGAGGAAGCCGGCTACCTCGTTCAGGAAGAAGACGACGGCACTCGCGGAGCCCTTGCCAGTCTGGGCATCTCCCGCGAACGGGTGACCTCGGCGCTCAGCCGGATCGGTATCTCCGAGGAGTTCCTCGTTTCAGCACTGCCCAGACAACTGGTCGACTCCGTTGCTGCCCAGATTCCTGGTCAACACGCGCTATATGACGTCGATTACGAGCAGACCCAGGCGTTCGTCCACGACGCCGGCAACTGCTACATCAACGACACCGAACGGTTCGACGACGGGATCGTTGCCCCTCGAGAACGCGAGTCACTCAAAGCCGAACTCACCACGTTTTTCGAATCGATTACGGACGACGCGGGCAACGACGTGTTCGTCGTCTACGATGGTGAGGATCTGTTCCCGACCGACGACCGAGCGCCCGACCTGATCGTCAACGGAGCGGGGACCTACGAAGGCCGAAATGCGATCACGGGACAATCGTATGGTGACCCGAGCCCGACTGCAGCCAGTCACCGGCCGGAAGGAATCATGCTCTGTCGGGGGCCCTCGATTCAGCCCGGTGGCACGATCCGTGGGGCACGCGTCGTCGACGTCGCGCCCACGCTCCTCCACGGCATTGGCAAGCCCGTGCCAACCAACGCCGACGGGAGAGTCTTGTTCGATGCCTTCCGACCGGATGCCGAGCCGACGGGAACGAAAGTCACGCGGACGGATGTTTCTGGGGACCGCTCCGGAGAAACTGTCGATGACGATTTCTCCGGGGTTGAAGATCGGTTGAAGGGACTGGGGTACATGGAGTAATTTCTGGGGTGGGGGCCGTTTCGGTCCATCCCCTCACTGTCACCGAATCGCCCACATACCTCCGATTGGGTCGGCCTCTGCGGTCCCAACGTTTCACCCCCTCGAGTGGGGCCACACAGCGCACACCGGGTACTATCGGGCACTCATCGCAAACACTTCCGTCGCGAAGGAAGCAGTATACTCACACGTATTCGAGGCGGGAGCCCACGACTTCAGTCGTGGGTAATGACTCCGTTTCGGTTGTGTATCGCTCACACATGGTCGCCAAACTGGTTCTTCCTCCCATGGTGAACCTGTCCATGTATGTCGACAGATACAGCAACCTCGACAGTAACGGAAAACGAATCACTGCCCGGGAATTGGAAGGCTGGGGTGATTGGCGGCCTTGTCGGTGGCCTCGTTTTTGGGGCGATGATGACCATGGAAATGACCAACATCATGGAGATGGCAATCCCCGTGATGTACGGCATCGAGGGGCCAGCAGGCGAAGTCGGCTGGCTCATCCATATGGCACACGCAGCTATCCTTGGTGTCGCTTTCGCCGGAATCGTTGGGTTTGGCGGCCTCAGTGGGGCATCCGCACAGCAACTGGTCGCTGTCGGCGTCGCCTACGGGGTCGTATTGAGCGTGGTGCTCGCCTGGGTCGTCATGCCGATCTGGGTCGGGACCATGGGACCGATGGACCCCCCAGTCCCTGACGTCAATCTCATGAGTACTGTTGGTCACGCCGTCTACGGTGCCCTCCTCGGCATCGTCTACTACGCGCTCGAGGGACTGTAACGCAAACGACAATACACCCACTCTTTTTGTCGCGTCAGTTGCCGGTCACCGGGAACAGAACACATCTTCCTCGCTCTCGGGTCCTGCTGACTCGAGTGTTACCTGGTGACGCGAGTGTTCGCGAGATGATATATAGGTTCGAATACGTACCTGGTAACGTAATGCAACCAACCATGGATCGATCGCGAATGCAGCTTCTATCAATGACTCACCAGCCATCACCCCTCTCTTCGGAGGTGCGTGCGTAGTGTTCGAGGCCACTGGCGCGGACCTCGTTTTCGTCCTCGCTCGCGTCATCTTTGGGAGTGTGTTCGTGTACCTGGGCATCAATCACTTCCTGAACCTCGAGGCGATGGCTGGCTACGCCGAGTTCAAGGGGCTTCCAGCCCCGACGCTCTCAGTCCTCGGCAGTGGCGGGCTACTCGTCTTTGGTGGACTCTCGCTTATCACTGGTATCCTTCCCGCCATCGGCGCAGGGGGCCTCGCCGTGTTCCTCTTCGTCTCGGCAGTCATGATGCACGACTTCTGGAATATGGAGGGCGAAGACGCACAGAACGAACTGAACAGCTTCCTCAAAAACGTCTACGGCGCGGGGGCCGCCCTCGTGTTCCTTGCCGTCAGCAACGCGACCTGGCCGTACGCACTCAACGTCGGGTTCTGACCCCTCGAGAACGGCTGGCGCGCGAGCAAATCGCACGGCCCCTCGAGAGTCGTAACGTATTAGTCAGGGACGAAACTACGTAGGGGTGCATAGCGTGTCCGGGTTGGGGTAGTGGACTATCCTTCAGCCTTGTGGAGGCTGAGACGCGGGTTCAATTCTCGCACCCGGACTTTTTCCCGACGAGAATCACGAGGAGTGAAAAAGTCGGAAGGCGAGATTGAACCACGCGAGACGAGCGCCAGCGAGTCTCGCAGTCGGGTTCAATTCTCGCACCCGGACCTTTTGTGACGAACAGACGTGAGGAGCACCCGGACCTGTGCCCTCGAGAGAATCCAACTCGACCGTCTCGCGCTCGAGTGAGTCGGTAAAACGATTACGCAGTACACGGTGCCCGTTCCGCTCAAATCGGACGTCAAGACCCGTGCTCAATCCGAGGGGTGGGCCTCACTCGAGGGGGCGAACGCCCCACTTTGCCGGATGATGTTGAGCGCCGTCATCAGGTCGGTCCTGGTGATCAATCCCACGAGATCGCCATGCGGGTCGACCACGAGGAGACGTCCGATATCGCCCCGTTGCATCTGCTCGAGGGCGGTCATGGCATCAGAAGATGGCTCGATCGTTTTGAGTTCGGTGGTCATTACGTCCGCGACGGTGAACGCGTCGCGTTCGACCGGCTTGATGTCTCGAGCGTCCGAGAGGGTGACGAGGCCGACCAGGTGTCCGTCGTCCATGACGGGGTAGCCGGTGTGGCGTTCGGTAAACATGCGGTTGATGAGGTCGGCGATGCTCGTTTGGGTTGTGACGGTATCGAGATCACGCGTGGGCGTCATGATGTCGGCGACGGAGACGCCCTCGAACGCGGCTTTCATCGTGACCTGGCGGGACTCCGTCGTGGCGGCGATGTAGATGAAGAAGGCGACGGCAATCAACAGGATGTTGAACCAGACGACGCCAAAGAGGCCCATCAGAATCGCAAACATTTTGCCGATGCTTGCGGCCTGCTGTGTCGCCTTCGCGTACGGGCGGTTGCGCGCGAGCATCGCCCGGAGGACCCGGCCGCCATCCATCGGGAACGCCGGCACCATGTTGAATATCGCTAGGGCGACGTTCAACAGCGCTAGATAACCGAGGACGAACAACGTTCCATCGATGACCGCTGGCGAGGCAACGCCCTCGAGTAGCCCCGGTGTCAGGAGGAACAGGCCGTAGGAGGCGACACCGACGAGGACGGAGACGATCGGTCCGGCGATGGCGATATTGAACTCCTGGCGCCAGTCCTCTGGCATCTCCGAGAGTGCGGCGATGCCACCCAGGAGCCAGAGGGTGATCGATTCGATCGGAAAGCCGTACTTCTGTGCGGTGAGTGAGTGGCCGAGTTCGTGGAGCAAGACGCCGCCGAACAGCCCAAGGGCGGCGGCGAGTCCAAGTATCCACGGTGTCGTCCCAGTAGTAATCGCCGCACTCGCGATGTCAGCACCCATGAAATCGTTGAGCAGGTCGACGACGGGTTCGATTTGCACCCCGATGATCCACGCGAAAAACGGCAGGATCAGCAGAAAGGTGATATCGAGTTTGATGGGGATCCCAAACAACGACCCGATCCGGAAACTCTTCATGCCGAGCACTACCGGGGGAGGGCTCTTAAGCCCGCTGTCGGTCTCCGCGCTCGAGTTTGTGGCTGTCGTGACGTGTGGCTGCGACCATCACTCGAGGGCGCGCCACTACCCGAAGAATGGCTGTGAGTACATCACACGATTGCGAGCGGGCCCACGCCGCCGGTTCGAAGGCTTTATTCCCACGGTGGGCTTCGTTCCCATCAAGTAACCATGTCGGACAAACCAGCCTCAATGTATCGGCAGATCGATAAGCCGGCGTATACGCGCCGAGAGTACATCACGGGCATTCCTGGCTCGAAGATCGCCCAGCACAAAATGGGTGATATCGCAGCCGGACCCGAGGATTACCCCGTTCAGATCAGCCTCATCGCCGATGAGGAGTGTCAGATCCGCCACGGCAGCCTCGAGGCCTCCCGGCTCTCTGCCAACCGTCACATGATCAAAAACGCTGGTGAAGGCCAGTACAAGATGATCCTCCGGAAGTTCCCCCACCAGGTTCTGCGCGAGAACAAGCAGGCAACCGGTGCGGGTGCAGACCGTGTCTCCGACGGGATGCGTCAGTCGTTCGGCAAAATCGTCGGCACGGCTGCTCGTGTGCAGAAAGGCGACCGTCTGTTCACTATCTGGTGTGACGTCGACGACGCCGCCTTCGCCAAAGACGCCTTCCGCCGTGCGTACAACAAGATTACGCCACCGTGTCGGATCGTCGTCGAGAAGGGCGAAGAAGAACTGATCTCCTGATCGGTCCTGCCTTTTCGAACACTGTGGCCTCGAGCGAGTGCGTTTTTCCGTCGTTACTGTCTACACACTGGCCTCCCTCGAGTAGGCCGTGACACCATCTGTGGTGCACCACTCCCGGCACGACTTAGGAGCTCCCGCAGCTGTGCTGAGAGCGTCAGTGCAAGGGGGATCCGTGGGCTGACAGACACGAGCTGTTATATCGACGTCGCCCGCAGCAAACGGTATGATCGACCTCGCCGTTGCCAACCGACAGGAGACGTTCGAGCGGATGGCCGGACCACTCGAGGAGCGAGGAATCGTCTGTCACCACGTGCCCGTCCGTGAACGGACCCTCTCACTGACTGAGCCACCCTGGGCTGTAGAGGCGTTCGACCTCGGTTTCGTCTATCCGGGCCGACTCATGGAAGGGGGTGTCGCTGCTGCCCTCCTCGAGGTGCCCTGGCTCAACGGCCTCGAGGCGGTGGTGACCTCTCGGAACAAAGCGGGGGTGCTTGCTCGCCTCGAGCGTGCTGACATCGACGTTCCGCGTTCGATCTACGTGTCGAATCCCGCGAGCGAGTCGGACCTGCGGCGTGCCTACGAGGCGTTCGACCCGCCCGTGGTAGTCAAGCCGAACTCCACGACGCGAGGGGTGGGCGTGGCAAAAGCCCACGACCTCGATTCGTTTCTCGGGATCTGTGAGTACCTTTCGTTGGTCCACGACTACCGAGCCACTGGCGACAAGTCGTTTCTCGTCCAGGAGTACGTCCCCGAGGCAACTGATTATCGGGTGATGGTGCTCGAGGGTGAATACGTCGGAGCCGTCGAACGCCAGCTTCCCGACGCTGCTCGAGAAAGTGGCCGCTGGAAACACAACGTGCATCGAGGGGCGACGGCGACGGGGGTCGATCTTCCAGCAACGTACCGGCGCCTTGCGGAAACCGTGGCCGAGGAACTCGACATTCCATTCCTTGGGGTAGATCTCCTCGTTTCCGAGGAGAGCGGTGTGCTCGTCAACGAAACCAACGCCCGTCCGACGATCGATGCTGAAACGAAGTACGAACCCGGGTTTTACGACCGGCTGGCTGAGGCGCTCGAGCGCCGGTGTCAGTGAAGCGGTGATGGCCAGCGCTGGAGGCTGTCGAGTGAGTTGCCCAAACGGCCGTGTGTAGGTGAGACACACCACGAACCCGCGGATTCGCACGACTTTTGGCGCTCGAGCGGGAACAGGTGGTATCGAATGATCTCGAAGGGCTGTGAGCAGTGTGCGAAAGGTGGCAAGATGGTGCTGTTCGTCTATGGCTACTGTGACCAGCGTGACTGCTTTTACTGCCCACTTGGCGAGAACCGCAAGAACGTTACTGACGTCTATGCGAACGAACGCCTCGTCGAGGACGACGAAGACGTCCTGATCGAAGCTCGTCGGATGAACGCCCTCGGCACCTCGATTACGGGTGGCGAACCACAGGAAGCCCTCGGCCGAACCTGTCAGTATCTCTCACTCCTCAAAGACGAGTTCGGCGAGGACCACCACACCCACCTCTACACGGGTATCACGGGTGGCCGGGAGAACATGCGCCGCCTCGCCGAGGCGGGACTTGACGAAATTCGGTTCCACCCGCCATTCGAGCAGTGGGGTGACCTCCACGGGACCGAATGGGAGGAGATCCTGTACATCGCTCGCGAGGAGGGACTGACCCCCGCCTTCGAGATTCCCGGCATTCGGCCGGAGCCGGAGTTCCTCGAGTTCCTCGACGAAGGGGCCGCGGAGTTCTGTAACATCAACGAGTTCGAGATGTCCCACGGCAACTTCCGCCGGATGCAAGCACAGGGCTTCGAACTCAAAGAAGGCCATATGAGCGCGGTCGATAACGATCGGGAGGCCATCCTCGAGGTGATGGGCGATCACCCACGGGTCTATTTCTGTACGTCAGTGTTCAAAGACGCCGCCCAACACCGCCGACGACTCAAACGGATGGCCAGAACGGTTCGCCGGGCGTTCGACGATATCACCGACGATGGCACGCTCGTCTATGGAAAGACCCGCGCCACTCCCGAGCAGTTCGAAGCCCTTGGGGTCCCTGAAGAGTTCTACACCGTCAAATCGAATCACGTCGAGGTCGCCTGGTGGTTGCTCGAGGAGATGATCGAAGAGGGTGACCTCGAGGATGGGGAGATTGTCGAACAGTATCCGACGTACGATGGGCAGGTCGTCGAGCGAACCCCGCTGGTGTAGACTCCACGAGCGAGGGAAGCGAGCGAGTGGCTTTTTGGTCCAGATTTTTTGCGGAGGGTGAGCAGCGCGAACCCGAGGGAAAAAAGGTGGTGACGCAGTATCCGACGGACGATGTGTCGGTTCTCGGGTGGACGCCGCAGGTGTCGGTCGGTGTTCCTCCCACGGAAAGACTCACCGATGTAGTGGGTGGGATTTCGCTGGGGCCCACTCGAGGTGTTGCTACTTCTCCTAGTGCCTCGGCTTGACCTAGTAATTTACAGCACTTCATGTTGTGTGATTCCTAGTAACTCTTTTTATACAGTGGGTGCTGAGTTATGAACGCTATGGGATACTCCTGCTCAACCTGCGATGAATCGTTCGACTCCGCCGTTGGCGTGACACAGCACGTGGCCCTGCATCACAACACCTGTGCGGCCTGTGACGAGACGTTCGACGACGTCGGCGGCCTCAGAGAACACGTCCACTCGGCACACTGATCGACGTTCGCTCGTTTTTCGGCTCGTTTCGCCTCGAGCAACGGCTGTGAACGGGTCACGTTACCCCTGGCAGAGGGCACTCGAGGCCGGCAATGTTACACCGACAGCAGGGCTTTTGCCCGTCGGTGTCCTGGGACAGCGGTAATGACGCGTGGTCAGTACCGACACGAACAGCAGTGTGAGAGGCGGATGAGACGATGACGGTTACGGAAATCACCGTCGTGGGAAACGACGATACCGGGTTGATCGCCCGGGTGACCACGCTGCTCTTCGAACGTGGCTGTAACATCGAAGATCTCGACCAGGCCGTCCGCGATGGCGTGTTTCGGATGTACCTCGCCGTCGACACGAGCGAGATGGTCTGCACCGAGGCCACGTTACGAGCCGACCTGGAGGAACTCGGTGCAGACCTCGGCCTGGACGTCCAGGTCCGGTTTCCGGCCGACCGGGAACACCAGCAAATCGCCGTACTCGTCACGAAGGAAAGTCACTGTCTCGAGGCCATCTTCGAGGCGTGGGCAAACGACGAACTGGGGGCGGACATCGGTGTCGTCATCGGTAACCACGCCGATCTAGAGCCCCTTGCAACCCACTACGACGTCCCGTTTCACGACATCGGCACCGAGAGTGGACAACAGGACGAAGACCGCCTCCTCGAGTTGCTCGCGGAATACGACGCCGATCTGATCGTCCTGGCACGATATATGCGCATCTTGAGCCCGAACGTCGTCTTCCGGTACGAAGATCGAATCATCAACGTCCACCCCTCGCTCTTGCCGTCGTTCCCCGGGGCCGAAGCCTACCGCCAGGCGCTCGAGGAGGGCGTTCGCGTCGCCGGTGTCACTGCCCACTACGTCACGACGGATCTCGATCAGGGCCCCATCATCACCCAGCGGGCGTTCGACGTTCCCGACGACGCCGACCGGGAGCTGATGAAACGCCGTGGCCAGCCACTCGAGGCCGACGCGTTGCTCGAGGCCGTTCGTCTGCACCTGAACGGGGACGTCTCGGTTCACCGCGGGCGAACGACGGTTCGGGAGAGTGAAACGGCGTACCAGCTTGGATTGCCCGAGGAGGTTCGGGAGGTGTCACCGGATCGACCCGTCGACGGGATCGTGAACGCCCTTTCTGACGAGTAGGGCCGCTCTCGCTCAGTCGGTTGGCTGACTTCCCCGTTCGGCCATCATCCGTGCAGCCTTCCCGGCCCAATCCCAGTTCACGTAGGCCCAGGTGACGACCAGGAGTGCCCACAGGTAGTACAGAAACACGCCGATTGCGACGCCGAGGACGCCCCACCCGAGTTGGATGGCCAGCAGATACGAGAGACAGAGATAAAACAGGAAGAGGCCGCTCGAGCGAGCGATGAACGGGACCATCGTCTGTCCGGCACCCTGTAACGCACCGGCGATGACGATGTAGGTGATCAAGAACGGGGCGCCGAGTCCGTATGCACGGGCGAACGTGACGGCGTGGTCCGCGGTTTCGGGGTCGTCAGTGAAGATGGCGACGAACTCCTGGGCGAAGCCGGCGAGGACGATGCCGATAACGCCGACAGTCGCCAGCCCCAGGCCGGCGATGGCCCAGCCGTTGAACCGAGCGGCTTCCGGGTCGCCCTCGCCAAGGTACTGGCCGATGACGATGCTGGCTGCAACGTTGTAGCCACGCGAGAGCGGACTCGTGATCTGCTGGTAGAGGCGACGACCAACCTGGTAGGCGGCGTTCGCTTCGGTACTGATCATGAGGAGCAACGAGTTGAACGGGAACTCGATGACGGTGGCGACCAGCCCTTCGGCGATACGCGGTGCGCTCACGGTGAGTAACTGCTTCGCGATGACCCAGTCACGCGGCATGACGAACGAACCCTCGCGCCATGGCCCAGCGATAATTCCCAGCAGTGCCAGGGCCGTGAAGACGTTTGCCACTGCCGTCGCGAGTCCAATGCCAACGACCTCGAGGCGGGGCGCGCCGAACATGCCCAGGCCGAGGGTGAACGAGCCGATGACGTTCATGATGTTGGCGATGACGTTGACGATCATGGGCGAGATGGTGTCGCCGGTTCCCTGCAGCGCCCGGGCGGCGATGATACCGACGTGACGGGCCGGCGCAGTCGCCATGATGATGGCCAGGTAGATCGCCCCGTACTCGACGACTTCGGACTCTGCGCCGAGAATTTCGATTGCGAACTCGCTCAACACGACGCCGAAAATCATGAACGGAATCCCGGCAACAGCGCCCAGCAGGATCGCCTGTGTAATCGCCTCGTTTCGCGTATCCAGCGCACCGCTCCCGGTATCCTGACTCGACAGGGCAATCGCGCCACCGCCCAGTCCGAGGCCGATTCGGAGCGGGAGGCGCGCGTACAAGTCAGCGAGACCGAGTGCCGCGATTGCAGCGGGCGAGAGCAGGCCCGTGACGATGATGTCGACGGTCCGCATCAGTGTTCGCGTGGTCTGTTCGGCCATGATCGGCCACGCGAGGAGGAGGACGCGCGTCCAGACCGAGCGCAGTCGCTGCCGGATGGACTCGGACCCGGACGCAGAGTGACCCATACTCGTCGCAGTCCGTGCCGGGTGATTATGCCTCCGGTAGGAGCAAGAGGTTCGCCGTCCTGGTGTACCGGTTTGACTCGAGCGGTTACGACTGCGATAGCGTGTGGTCGAGCATCTCGGGAGACAGCTTGTCGGGAGGGGTAGTATGGCCGGCTGCCCACATCCCGGATTCGGAGCCAGTTTGACCCTCGAGCGGGTCGTCTGTTGTGACACAGTATGACGAATGACGGGCGTCGTCTTCCCGTCAGACATCATTTTCACCCCGCTTCCTTCTGCCGGTTTCACTTCCACCCCGCAGGCATGAGATTTATATGGGTCGCGTTCCCGTATACAGGTGCACGTCACACGCCGTGCATACCCTGTATTCCCATCGTGCTGTCTGCGCCCGGCAGCGCGATTTTGTCACACCTCTCGAGTAACGACGATAACAACGCTTTACAATTATTGCCGAGTAGTCGCCGCTATGCTTTCACTTTCTGACGTACTCGAGGCCAGAGATCGGGTTCGAGAGACGGCCCGGCACACGCCGCTGACACACTCACATACCTTTTCGGCGATGACCGGGGCAACAGTGTCACTCAAACTCGAGAACTTTCAGCGAACGGGGGCGTTCAAAATTCGCGGGGCGACGAATCGAATCGCCACGTTATCTGACACCGAAAAGGATGCTGGAGTCGTCACCGCAAGTGCGGGCAATCACGCACAGGGTGTCGCCCTTGCGGCCTCACGGATGGGTGTCGACGCGAAGATCGTCATGCCCGAACCGGCCCCGATCGCGAAGGTCAAAGCGACCCAGAGTTACGGTGCCGAGGTCGTGCTCTCGGGTGTCGACTACGACGCTGCAGCCGAGCGGGCACACGACATCGAACGAGCGGAGGGTCGAACCTACGTACACGCCTTCGATGACGAGTACATCATGGCGGGACAGGGGACGATTGGCCTCGAGATCCTCGAGGATTGTCCGGAAGTCGATACGGTGGTCGTCCCGATCGGCGGTGGCGGACTCATCGCAGGAATCGCGACGGCCATCAAGGGACAGAAACCGGACACTCGCGTCGTCGGTGTACAGGCAGCGGGAGCCTCGAGTTTGACGCAATCACTCGAGAAAGGCGAAGTCGTCACGATTGACGGCGTCGATACGATCGCCGACGGAATCGCCACGAGAAGCGTCGGGAGGAAAACCTTCGATGTCATCGAAGCGCGCGTCGACGAGGTGGTCACCGTCACGGACGAACAGATCGCGATGGCTGTCGTTCACCTCCTCGAGCGTTCGAAAACTGTCGTCGAAGGGGCCGGTGCAGTGGCCCTGGCGGCAGTTCTATTCGAACAGTTCGAATACGACGATGGTGAAGTGATCGTCCCGGCACTCTGTGGGGGGAATATCGACCTCAACATGCTCTCGACGGTCATCATCCGTGGACTGATCGAAACCGGCCGCTACCTGAAGATCAAAACGGTGCTCAAAGACCGGCCGGGAGCACTCGAGGAGCTGTTGGCGATCCTGTCCGGCTACCGGGCGAACATTTACGGTATTCAGCACGACCGGACGTCTCGAGACATCGGAATGAGTGATACGGAGGTCGAAATCGACCTCGAAACGCGCGGACACGATCACGTCGAGGAACTCCTCGAGGCGATGGAGTCCAACGGCTACGAAGTCGATGTGCTGATCTAAACCGTCTCACTGCATACCGTTCGGCAAGCAGTACGACTTAGGCACCGCTCCAGTGAAATGCCCGGTGTTTAAGCACATTCCCCGAGTTCCCCCGCGTATGAAACGGATACTCAGCACGGACGAAGCGCCGGCCGCAGTCGGTGCGTACAGTCAGGGAACCACCAATGACTCACTCGTCTTCACTGCCGGTCAGATTCCACTCACGCCGGATGGCGAACTGCTGGACGACGAACCGATCGACGTCCAAACCGCCCAATCACTGGACAACATCGCGGCGGTTCTCGAGGAAGCCGGCGCGTCGATGGACGACGTGCTCAAGATGACCGTCCTGCTCGACGACATCGAGGAGTTCGAGGCGATGAACGAAGTCTACAGCACCTACTTCGACGACGAACCGCCGGCACGCAGTGCGTTCGAGGTCGCGAACTTGCCGAAAGGCGTCGGGATCGAGATCGAAGCCATCGCCAGTCTCGAGTAACCTCGTGCGACCACGTGTCAAATCGGCCATCCTCTGGGGGGCCGTCGGGTTCATGACGTTCCTGGTGTTGATCCAGGGGTACGCGGTACTCCGGGAGCCACTGGTTTCGCTCACCGAAGGGGCCGCGGTGGCGGTAGTCGTCGGTGTGGGGACGGGGATCGGTGCCTATGCGCTCGAGCATCGGGTCGCGACGTGGGCTGCCAGGCGGGCGCTCGCGAAAGAACGGCGAGGGGCAGACGGGGACGAGCGTGAGAAGACGTGACGCGTGCGTGATGGACCCGTTACGTAACAGTTAAACGAGCGACCCGGCTATGCTCGAGTGAGCCAGGATGGCCGAACGGTAAGGCGCACGCCTGGAAAGCGTGTTCCCTTTCGGGATTCTGGGTTCAAATCCCAGTCCTGGCGTTTCCGTGATTCTACACCCCCGAGCGGCGCGTAGCGGCGCGAGCAAATCGGAATCACAGAACGCAATCGGCGGGATTTGAGCACGCGAGTCGCAGCCCCGGGAGCGGAGTCGAACGAAGTGAGGCGAGCACCCTGGAACGTCTCGCACCTGTTCAAATCCCAGTCCTGGCGTTCTCTGTCGCAAGCAAATCGGTAAGCGCCAGATCCGTAAAAAGAAACTTGAATCAGGGAGGTCGCGTACAGCGAGGAACGAGCGAGCCCGTCCGACCGTGGTTCAAATCCCAGTCCTGGCGTTTCTTTCGTCTGGATACAGATACTCGAGCAGTCCGCTATTTCCCATTGACTCCTGTCCCAAATTTTCCAGGTGACTAACACATTTATTATAGGCCATTGAAATAACGCCGATGGCGAGAGATGCTGACGCAGACGCTGACTCGAATCCCGATATCGAATCTCGATCGAGCGCTCGGAGATCGCTCGCCCCGTACTATCCGAGCGAGACACCCGATATTCCATCGAGTGACCGACGACGGGGAGCGGTGGCGCTGTTGCTCGTGTTTGCGTTCTTTGGGGTACTGGGGCTCGTGGCACTCCTCGTGCAGCTCGTCTGAGTGAATCGTCGCTCGAACTCGAGGACGCTTACTGGCCGAGTTTTTCGCGTCCGATACGAATCCCGGTTGGTGTGATAATGAGTTGGTCGTCGCCTTTCTGGACGATGTCGCCGTCGACCTCGCGGGCGACCTGTTTGAGTTCGTCGATGATGTGTTCGGTGGTGCTGTCTTTGGTGCGGAGTCGAGTAATGTCGGCGATGACGATGTCGCCGTCGTAGACGGCGTCTTTGATGTCGATGGCGTCTACCTGGCTGGCGATTTCGGCGATGTGGACGGACATCGCGGCGTCACTCACAGCCGGGGAGACGTCGTCCAGGTCGAGTTCGACATATTCGTCGGCGCTGTGTCCCTGGTCACTCCCGAGAATTTTGCTCATCAGTCCCATACCCTCAACGGTCCTGCGCCGACAGTATAATTCTTCCGTCAGACGGTGACGTTTCAACCAACGAATTTGTTTGAACTCCGATCCTGTTCGCTGAAATAAGTTAAAATAATAATAAATGGTTTCGTTAATTCGTTTTCATATTGTGTCTTTATTCCAAAAGATATTTATTTCATAATCTAATTGGTGTGGCTGACCATAGCATGTCACGTGAACACGTCTCACGACGAACGCTA
>Ga0207421_10003586_pt1 | contig 18407 bp, 14 predicted proteins | sample SodLakKL_010_SED_4_FD_187542 | JGI IMG/M metagenome (GOLD analysis project Ga0207421, IMG submission 187542) | Alkaline sediment microbial communities from Lake Tanatar, Kulunda Steppe, Russia - 8KL_010_SED (SPAdes) (version 2) | ecosystem: Environmental > Aquatic > Non-marine Saline and... | reverse complement strand
TTGCGGTAGAACTGGATAAACCGATCCGTGAGTTCCTGATTTCCAGCCTGAGCCATTGAGAGAGTCGTAGGACCCCATCACCTATGAAGGTCCGGATCAGCGAACCATGACAGCCAAGTCGACCGAGCACCCATCCCACGTATGACCGACTCAGCAGCCGAACCCACAGCCGAACGGTTCGAACTACTCATCGTCGGTGGCGGCGTCGCCGGCCTCACCGCCGCCACGTTCACCGCCCGCGCAGGAGTTGCGACACTCGTCGTCGACCACGGCGAATCGATTCTGCGGCGCAACGCCCACCTTGAGAACTTCCCCGGCTTTCCCGCGGGCGTCAACGCCCGACTGTTTGCCGACATGCTCCAGACACAGGCGACCCGAAACGGCGCGGACTACCAGAAGGGGCTGGTCGACGAGCTTGCAGGCTCGCTTGAAACGGGCTTTGTCGCCACCGTGGGCGCGGTCGACGACACCGACGCCGACACCGCGACCGCCGACACCGCGAGCCGCGAGATCCATGCCGACCGCGTGCTGGTCGCCTCGTGGGCCGACGTGAGCTATCTCGACGGACTCGGCGTCGAGATCCGGGATGCGGGCAGCAAACAGTACGTCGACGACGATGGCCTCGGCCGAACGAACGTCGAGGGACTCTACACCGCCGGCCGGATCGCCGAACGCTACCACCAGGCCGTCATCGCGGCGGGTGACGGCGCAGAGACCGCCATCACGCTCATCCACGACAGCGAGACACCGTTTTACAACGATTGGGTAGTTCCCGAGGGCTACTTTACGGATCGCGGCCGGGAGGTGCCGCCGGGCTGCGAAGAGATCGACGCCACCGAACAGGAGGCCAGACAGGCGGCCTCGCGGGCGGCCATGCAGGAGTATTTCGCCGAGCCGCACGACGAGCGACAGCGTACCCATCCGAGTCTGGTCGACGACGAGCAGGGACGGATCGACTGGGACGACGCCGGCAGCTAATGAAGCGTCCCCTCGCGATGCTCAACGTCGTAGGCAAACAGCGCGTAGCCCACGTCTTCGGGGCTGTAGCCCGTTTTTGCGGCGATCTCACGAATGGGTTCGATCATCGTCACGTAGTCAGCAGCGTCGAACGACTCTTTGCGGCCCTCGACATGGCCGAACCGTTCGAGCGTTGCCCACACGCGCGTGTCGACGATCGCATGCCGGTCGGGATCGAGCGCGGTGAGCACACAGGAGGCCGTTGGAGCCTTGAACCCACTGAGGCCGGTAATAAGCTGGATTTTCGAGAAATCGCCGTCGACGCGCCGGACGTTGGCGGTGACCTCCTCGCATCGGGCCTCGGGGTTGGTCTCTACGTGGTAGGCACTCCGCGTTGAGGACTCGTAGGCGATCTCGTACAGCTGCTCGCGGGTCAGGTGGCCCTGCTGGCGGTAGCGTTCGCCGAACTCGGCGATACGGTCGGAAAGGACACCCTGGGTTTCGGCATAGCTGTCGAGATACTCCGCGATCAGCGAGTCGTCCATCGTGGTCATACGGAGTGGTGAGACGATATCCCCGAAAACGTTCCTATCAGACGGAGCACGGGTACCTATACTGATTGGGTTGCTGGCCCGACACCAGTCCTTTGTAGATAGCGGGTATGGTTACATCCGAAGGGGTAGAACCGAGAAGACATGCGAATATGGATGGAATACAGGGGTAGCGAGGAATCGAGGGGTGACCGGATGAACCAACCCGAACCAGCCGATTCCGACCGGGCACGGAGCGTGTTGTGAGCCGAAAGCCGGATCACAACCGACAACAAGCGCTGTTCGAGGCAGCCCAGCGGCTCGCTTCGGTCGGCGGCTGGGAGTATGATTTCACGACCGAGCAGTTCTACTGGACCGATGAGGTACGGCGGATGTACGAGCTGCCACCGGAGTACGAACCGACACTCCAGAGAGCCATCTCGTTTTTCCATCCGGCCGACCAGCCGGCAGTTCACACAGCAATCGATGCGGCGGTCGACGACGGCGAGTCGTTCGAATCCGAGTGGCGACTCGAAACCGCCGAGGGCAGCCAGCGATGGGTTCGTGTTCACGGAACGCCACAGCGAGAGGCGGGCGAAACCGTCCGCCTGCAGGGTGCGGTCGTCGACATCACGGAGCGAAAACAGCACACACAGCGACTCACCAGCCTGTTCGAGACCGGCCGAGAGCTGCTCGATGCATCGTCGACTGACGGGATCGCCACGCTGGCAGTCGAGGCCGCAAGCGAGGTGCTTGGTCTCTCGGTCAACGCGGTGTATCTGTACGACGACGACCGCGAGCTACTGGCTCCGGCCGCAGTGACTCCCGAGGCAGCCGACGCCATCGGAGAGATTCCGACGTTCGAGCCGGGCGAGGCAGTTGCCTGGCGTGCCTTCGAGCGCGGCGAGCCACAGGTGTACGACGACGTGCGCACCGCGGGCGAGGTGTACAATCCCGAGACGCCGATTCGAAGCGAACTCGCCGTCCCGTTGGGCGACCACGGCGTGTTTCTGGCCGGGGCGACCGAACCGAACGCGTTCGGGGACCGAACGCTGTCGCTTGCCAACATGCTCGCCGGGGATATCGAAACCGCACTCGATCAGGTCGACCGCGAAACCGAACTCCGCGAGACCTCCGAGCAGCTCGAAACGATCATCCAACACACACCCGACGCGCTGTTCGTCCTCGACGGCGAGGGCCACATCATCGAGGCCAACGACCAGGCCCACGAGAGCCTCGGCTACGACCGTGAGAGGGCCGAACACGCGTCGGGTATCGTCGGCAGCCACTGGTCGACGTTCGGAACGATAACCGACACCGACGGCGAGTCGACGGCGACGGCCGATCCGCTCGCCGTGCTTCGTGAGAACCCCGAGACCGTCCTCACGGTCGAAGGTCGACACACGCGCGTGGACGGCTCGACGTTCCCCGTCCGGGTTCGGATCGCCCACAGCAGCCACGGCGGGGAGGCTGCGTTTCTGGCTATCGCGCGGGATATCTCGGATCTCGCGGCCCAGCAGCGACAGCTCCGCCGACAGAACGAACAGCTCGATCAGTTCGCCTCGGTGATCAGCCACGACCTGCGGAGTCCGCTGTCGGTCGCCAAAGCCGGCGTCGAGGTCGCCCGACGCACGGGCGAGGGCCACGGCGACAGCCTCGAACGCGTCGGTCGCGCCCACGACCGGATGGGGACGCTGATCGAGAACTTGCTGACGCTCGCCAAAAACGGCCAGACGATGACTGAGACCGATCTCGAACCGCTCGCGCTGTCGGCGGTCGCAAGTCGCAGCTGGCAGACGGTCTCGACCGAGGAGGCCGAACTGTGTATCGAAGACGACTGTCGACTGGTTGCCGACGAATCTCGGCTGCGCCAGCTGCTCGAAAACCTGTTTCGGAATAGCGTGGAACACGGTTCCACGAACAGTCGGCCATCGGCCGACGACAGCGTTGAGCATGGCTCAACGAGCAGCCGGGCACGGCCCGGCGACAGCGTGGAACACGGAACGAGCAGTCGACCACAGTCCGACGACAGTGCCGAGCTGGCGGTTCGCATCGGCACGCTCTCCGGGGGGTTTTATATCGAAGACGACGGCCGAGGGATCGGCGAGGCGAACCGCCAGAAGGTTTTCGATCCGGGATACACAACCCACGACGACGGCACCGGCTACGGCCTGGAGATCGTCCGCACCGTCGCCGAGGCTCACGGCTGGGAGATAACGGTCACTGCCTCCGTCGACGGCGGCGCGCGGTTCGAGATCACTGGCGTCGAGACCCCCTGCTCGACCGAACAGACCGGCGGCGGTAGTGGAACGCGGAACAACGTTTAAACCCAGCGGCGGCGAAAATCACACGAATTGATAGACCGCCTGTTCAGACAGCTTCCGAGCCGCTCGTGTACGATCCGGATCGATCCGGACGCCTCGGTCGCGCCGATTCGGGAGACTGTCGAGCGATTGTTCGACACACAGCCGGTGGCCGTGACCGGCGGGCCGGTCGACGGCGGCGGGATCGAGGTAATCCGCGACGGCGAGCGGATCGCCAGCTCGTCGGCCGACGAGCTGCTCCAGGCGGTGCTGTTGGTCAACTCCGATGTGTACATCTCCGGCAGTCGACCGCTCGAAGACTGTCGGCTGCCCGAGGTGCTGTGCGCACTCGACGAGATCCCCTTTCTGGTCCAAGGGTATCCGAACTCCGATACGGAAAAACTGCTGTTGATCGCCGTCTCCAGAGAGATCGAGCGGCTCGCGTACGAAAGAGGACGTGGAACCCTCCTCGTCGGCTTTCAGCAGCTCTCGCGGCTGGTCGAGGAACCGGGGACCTCTCACGTCTACGAACGGCTCTCGGAGACCGAACTCGACATTCACGCCTACGGCGTCGAAGACGTATCACTACCCGCGGAGTTCGATCTGACCGTCCATACGGGCGATTCACACTTCTACCGTCGGAGCTGGTTCGTCGTCTTCCAGCCGCCGAGCGACGACCACCCCACCACCAGGGCTGCCGGGCTGTTTTCGACTGAGCGCGGCCCCAACCGCTGGGACGGCTTCTGGACGTTCGATGCCGACCGCGTCGACGCGATTGCACGAACCGTAGCCGAACAAACGTCGGGCAACGCCGCGGAGTCCTCCGAGGTACCGCGTCGATAACCCGCCAGTTTTCGGCCGTCAACAGGCCTTTATACGCCAACGGTCGAACCAGTAGTCAGTGCATCCGACAGACGAGCCGTCGAGTCACCAGCCGACTGCGGGCGATCCGTCTCCGACCGCAGAGCCAGACGCCATACAGGTCCTGTTAGTCGACGACGACCAGGATTTCGGCACGCTGGCCTCGACGCTGCTCGAAAGCGAGAGCGACCGGATCGAGACGACAACCGAAACGAACCCCCAGGCCGTGGTGGATGAGATCGGTCTCGACGGCGTCGACTGCATCGTCAGTGATTACCGGATGCCCGAGCTGAACGGTATCGAACTGCTCGAAGCGGTCCGAGAAGAGTATCCGCAGCTGCCGTTTATCCTGTTTACCGGAAAAGGCAGCGAGAGTGTCGCCCAGACGGCGATGGCCGCGGGCGTCAGCGACTACATCGTCAAAGACGGCTCGCCCGGACAGTACGCGATTTCGGCCAACAGAATCGAGAACCTCGTCGAGCAGTACCGAACCCGACAGCAGGCGGCTCGCCAGCGTCGACTCGACCGGCTCCGCCAGAGGCTGGTGCGAACCGCGCTGGGCGAGCGACACCGCGAGGGGATCGAACGGGGCGTCTGCGAGCAGCTCGTCGACAGCGCGCTGTGTTCGACTGCCTGGATCGGCGAGCGGGATCCACACTCCGGGGCGATCGAGCCCCGTGTGTGGGCTGGCGACGAGAGGCTTCGCGAGACGGTGTCGTTTTCGACCGACCGCGAGGCCCAGACAATCGAAGAACGGGCGCTCGCGACCGGTGCGTGCCAGATCGAGACCGATTTCGCGGCGGCGGACGACGCCAGCCAGTGGGCCAACACAGCCGTCGACGCCGGGAGTCGGGCCGCCCTCGGCGTGCCGATCAGCCACGAGGGGATCCCGTACGGCGTCTTGGGTGTGTACACCGACCGTCCAGGCGGGTTTGGGACCGACGAAGCGACGTTGATCGAGATGGTCGCCGAGCTGGCGGGCTTTGCAATCGGCGCGAGCGAACGCCGCCGCGGCGATACGAGCCAGCAGGTCGTCGACATCGAGTTCGACGTCTCGTCGACTGAGCTGCCGTTCGTCCGGCTCGCCGACGCGCTCGGCTGTTCGGTCCGGCTGACCCAGACGCTCCAGCAGAGCAACGGAACCGCGCTCACGCGATACCGGCTCGGGGATGTCTCGGCCGACGAGCTCGGAGGACTCGATTCGGTGCTCGATGCGACATCGATCCAGCCCGTCGAGCGAACCGGCTCGACCGCCGAGCTGGCGGTTGTCTCGGCCGATCCCTGGTGGACGGAGCTCGCCGGACGCTACGGAACGCGAGTCGACAACGCCGCCGTCGACGCCGAGGGTGCGAGACTCCGACTCGAACTGCCGCCGACGGCGACCGTTCGCGATGTCGTCGACCTCGTCGCCGAGCGATTCCCCGGCGCGGAGCCGGTTTCGCGGCACGAACGAACCCGGTCGGATCGCTCGCTTGGCGAGCTACAGCACCTGCTTGGCGAGCGGCTGACCGACCGACAGCGCGAAGTCATCGAGACGGCCTACCACGCCGGCTACTTCGAGTGGCCACACGCGACCTCAAGCGAGTCGGTCGCCGAGCTGCTGGGGATTACCCAACCGACGTTCGCCGAACATTTCTGGACCGCACAGCGACGGATTATCCAGCTGCTGTTGGAACGCGACGAGCGTGATGCTGTCGACGGCTGAGAAGAGAACACACCGCCATCGGTGGCTGCGCTGGCGTCGGACACCTATACTGATTGGGTTCGACCTGCGGACCCGTTTCCGTTCTACATAGTGACTATCACTACATGTGTTAGGTTCTACTGAAAGAGTATGTTCGAAACACTCCGAACGCTGCTGTCGTCGACCGATGAACCCCTATCGGAGACTGAATCGACAGAATCCGGCACCACGGACTCCGAGACCACCGCAGAACCCACGGCGGAATCTGCTACCACCGCAGAACCCACGACGGAATCCGACAGCCGGGCTGTTGCGAATGCAGCAAGCGCGCGAGTGAGAGCCGCGGATGCCCGCACCACCTCGACACCAGCCCCAGGGACCGAGACGCCAGCCGTGAACGCTGGCGAACCACGACAGCTGGCCTCCGACGGCGGGGTCCAGACACAGCCACCCGCGACCGTCGACAGCGCGCCGCAGCCGGCCAGCCCCGTCGAGGCCGCCCGAGCCGACGACGAACTACTCGTCATCGAGCGCGACCGTCTCGAAGAGCTCCAAACCTCGACCCACGAGCTGACCGCGGCGGCCGAACAGATCGCCGAAAGCACCGACGAGGTCAGCGGCGTCGCCTCCGAACAGGCCGACAACATGACCGAAGTGGCCGACGAGGCCTCCGATCTGAGCGCGACGATCGAGGAGATCGCCTCCAGCTCCGAGGAGGTCCGGGCCGAGAGCCGGAATGCCCGTGAGATGGCCGAACAGAGCCAGGAGGCCGCAAGCGACGCGATCGACGCGATGGGCGAGGTCGACGCCGCCACCAGCGATGTCGAAAGCGACATTCTGAAACTTCAAGAACGGATGGACGAAATCGACAAGGTCGTCACCGTTATTCAGGATATCGCCGACCAGACGAATCTGCTGGCACTCAACGCCTCAATCGAGGCCGCCCGCGCCGGCGAAGCCGGCGACGGCTTCGCGGTGGTCGCCGACGAGATCAAATCGCTGGCCGAGGAAACCCAGAAGCAGGCTGTCGACATCGAGGAGATGGCGAGCCGAGTCAAATCCGACACGAAACAGACCGCCGAAAGCATCGATCAGGCCAACGAGAGCGTCGACGAGGGGCTCGAAGAGGTCGACAACGCCATCGAGAACCTCAACCGGATCGTCGAAGCCGTCGGCGAGATCAACGACGGGATCGCCGAGGTCTCCGATGCGACCGACCAGCAGGCAGCCAGCACCGAGGAGATCGCCTCGATGACCAACGAGGCCAGCAACAACGCGCGGATGTTCGCCGGAGAGATCGACGAGCTGGCCGCGGCCAACGAGGAACAGGCGGCGGAGGTCACCCAGATCGCACAGCTCGTCGAAGCGGTCAGCGACGACTTCGATGCCGACTTCGAGGCCAGCCGGTAAGATGTCCGACGACACCACGCAGGTACTCAGTTTCAGGCTGGGCGACAGCGAGTACTGTCTGCCCATCGACTACGTCTCGGAGATCGTCAGCAGCGAGACGATCCAAGCGCTGCCGAACGCCGCAGCCCACGTCGAGGGCGTGACCGATCTTCGGGGCCAGACAACGACCGTCGTCGACCCCAGCGAACTGCTGGACGTCGATACCGAACAGCTGGTGACCGACGGCGGACGGGCGACAAACCGGATCGTCGTCCTCGACTCCGAGGCACTCGGGACTGACTCGTCGACGGGGTGGCTCGTCTCGGCAGTCACCGACGTGACCACGGTCGACGAAAGCGCGGTCGATACGAGTGCCACCGCAGACAACGACCTGCTGGGCGGCGTTCTCAAGAACGACGACGGCTTTCGGCTCTGGGTCGACCCACACGCGTTCACCGCCTGAGAGTCACCACCCAACAGTTCACCCACTTCCTGTTTCGGTTCAGCTGTCGACCGATTGGTATGTGTTGGCACAGTATTTATTATGCGGCATACTAATCGTCGGATATGGACCGTTCTCCCAACCGACTAACTGTTGTAGACCGACAGCGGGCTGCTGAACCGACAGCCGAGACCGACTCGGTCGAGTGGCGAGACATCGCAGCGACTCCCGCCCACGGTGACGGTGGGGAGACAGTCGCCGAGGACGTTACTGATCGGATTCGGGCGCATGCGGGCGAGCCACTCACGATCGAAACGGGGGCTGTTCGGGCAACGCTCGTCGGGGTGCCACAGGTGCGGGTCGACGATCTCGTCTATGCGCACCACCGTCGACGGCTCGGCGAGCCCGTCCGCGTCTGCGCGCTGTTCGACGTCGAAAACACGGGTGGCGTCCCGATCCACTGGACGACCAGACAGACAAAATTCATCGGCAGCGATGGCTACACATACAGTCGGGCGCACGTCTCGCTCGATCCCGCGCAGTTGGGTGCGGGCTGTTACCCCTCACAGGTCGAGATCGAACCGGGCTCTCGGGCACGGGTTATCACGCCGGTCGAGCAGTTACCCGGAGCCGTCGACATCGCCAAAGTCGTCCAGCGGGTCTCGCTTCGTGGACGGATCGGTACGCAACGACTTACCTACAGCCTCTAACGGTCGACGGTGTTCGGACCGCCGCGACAACTCACTTAAACCAGTGTACAGAGGTTAGTCGACAACTAACTCGATAGGGTAGTCGGTAATGTTCTCGTAGCCATCGTCGGTGACGATGACGATATCCTCGATTCGAACCCCACCGACCGCAGGATCGTACAGCCCCGGTTCGACGGTGATCACCTGGCCGTCGACGAGTTCGCCACCCTCCGTGCTCAGCCGCGGCCGCTCGTGGATCGCCAGCCCGACGCCGTGGCCGGTGCTGTGAATAAAGCCGACCTCGGTTGTGGGGTCGGCCCGGAGCGTGGGTAGCCCCGCCTCCTCATACACTTCGCAGGCTGCCGCATGCACGTCCGCACCGGTGTTGCCCGGCTCGACCGCACCGAGTGCCGCCGACAGCGCGTCTTCGGTGAGGCTGTACCACTCGGCGAGCCTGTCGGTAGGCTCTCCTTTACAAAACGTCCGGGTCATATCCGAGTGGTAGCCCGTCGACTTGTTTCGCGGGAAGATATCGATGATAATCGGCTCGCCGGCGGCCAGCGGACCGCTACCGCGGTCGTGGGGGTCGGCGGCCTGCTGGCCGCAGGCGACAATCGTCTCGTCGAGCCCGCAGCCGTGCTCCAACAGCGTGGTCTCGATGATGGTTTTGACACGCTCGCTGGTCAGCAGGTCGCCGTCGAGAGTGAGTCGGCCCTTGCTGTCGACCGACGCGGCCCGAATCGCCTCCTCGGCAGCGGCCATCGCCGCCTCGTTGGCCTGCTGGGTCGTGCGAATATAGTCGAGTTCGGTCGGCGTTTTGACCGCCCGGATATCGATCAGCACGTCGTCAGTGTCGACGACGACCTCGATTCCCTGCTCGCGGAGACCGTCGGCGGAACCCACCGGAAACCGCTCGGGAACGGCGACGCGATCGACGCCGCAGTCGTCCAAAAACGCCGCCGCAACGTGGTAGTTGGCCTCTACCGGTCCGTAGGACTCGACTAACTCGCGTCTGTTGTAGTCGACCGGGCGTTTGACGCGGTCGGCACGGCTTTCGGTTTTCGCACGGCCGAACTCCAAGCCAGAGACGAGCAACGAGAGAGCAGCCGATGTATAACAGGTCAAAAACGGATCAGGGGCGTCGAATCCCGAGAGATACCGCTGGTTTGCGTCGGTGCTGTCAGCATTAAGCAGATAGGCCTCGGCGTTCAACGAATCGAGATGCGCATCGAGCCGGGTGAGATCCGGGTCCATACGGGCTGTTGTCGACGCTGGCCAAAGTAGTTAGCCTCGACGAGTGACGTCGAGCAGTGACGAAACGCCTCATGTCAGTGGTAGTCGGTGTGTCTGACACAAATTCATATGTGTGGATTTATAACACAGACACAGAATTATGTCCCCAACTCAACGATCCGGAATCGACCAGTTCCAGCGCGAAGTATTTGAGTCGCCAGCCCTGAATGTCGGCATTCGGAGACTAAAGTAAATGAAACTCGCAACCATCGGCGTCGGCAACGCCGGCAGCAAACTCATCGACCGGATGTTAGAGTTCGAAAAACAGACCGGGCGTGACCTGTGTCGACACGTTCTGGTGATCAACACCGCCCGAACGGATCTGGCAAAGCCCAAATACGTCCCCAAAGACCGCCGGGTGCTGATCGGCGATACCCACCAGAAAGCGAAGGGCCACGGCGTCGGCGGCGACGGCGAGGTCGGTGCTGAGGTCGCCAAAAACGATATCGACGAGATCCGGCGGGTGTTTGATGACGTCGAAATCCACGAAGTCGACGCAATTTTAGTCGCCGCCGGACTGGGCGGCGGCACCGGCAGCGGCGCGGGCCCCGTCGTGATCGACGAACTCCAGAAGATGTACGACGAGCCGATCTACGGGCTGGGCGTGCTGCCCGGCGAGTACGAGGGTGGCCGACCCGCCCTGAATGCGGCCCGCTCGCTGCAGTCGTTTGTCACGAAAGTCGACAACTTCATCGCCTTCGACAACGACGCCTGGCGGTCGCGTGGCCAGACGGTCGAAGAGGGCTACGAGGAGATGAACCGCGAGCTGGCGACCCGCATTGTCACCCTGCTTGCCGCGGGCGAGGTCGACGACAGCGAGGTCGGCGAGAACGCGATGGATTCGAGCGACATCATGCGGACGCTCGATACGGGCGGGGTGTCGTCGATCGGTTATGCGTCGACTGATCTCGAAAAAGCCGACGGCCTGCTCTCGAAATACAAAAGCACGGACAAAGACGAGGAGGTCAACTCGATGGACGCCGCCAAAATCAAAGGGCTGGTCCGTCGGGCGGTTAACTCCCGACTAACTATCCCCTGTGAGGTTTCGAGCGCGGATCGGGCGCTGATCGTGTTTGCGGGGCCCTCCTCGATGATCTCTCGAAAAGGGATCGAATCCGCACGGGAGTGGCTCGAAAACGAAGCCGACACGGTCGAAGTGTTGGCGGGCGACGACCCACGCGAGGATTCCGATACCCTCGCGGCGGTTGTGCTGTTGTCGAACGTAACCGAAACCCCCCGCATCAAGGAGATCCAAAACCAGGCCGTCGACGCCCAGAACAAGATTGCCGAGCTGGATGCGGTCCGCGAAGAGGAGATCACGTCGCTGATCACCGACGATGACAATGAACTCGACCCAATCGTCTAGGCAGACTCCGCTCTGGACGACGGAGTCCGCCGGATGAAACTCGCGTTGTTCGGTGTCGGCAACGCCGGGGCTCGGCTCGTCGACGAACTGCGCGGAGCCGAACAGCAGTACCAGACGCCGATCACCGACGGGAACGTGCTGGCGTTCAACACCACGCCCTCGACGTTCGCCGAACTCGAACACATCGACGAGAGCCGACAGGTGCTGATCGGTGATACCCATCCCGAGGTGTCTCAGCCCGAGGCCGTCGACGAGTCCGACACCGGCGAGACGGCAGCCAGTGCTGCCGACCGCCGAGAGGGCGTCGACGGCGATCCGGAGCTCGGCGCGGCAGTCGCCCGTGAGGATCTCCCCGAAATCCGGCGCGCGCTCGATGCGGTCGACGACACCGAGGTCGACGCGGCGATGATTGTCGCCGGCCTCGGCGGCGGGACGGGCTGTGGGGTTGGCTCGGTGCTGCTCGAAGAGCTGGCCTCGATCTACGAGATTCCGATCTACGTGCTCGGGGTGTTGCCGTCGGCCGACGACTCCGACCAGCGTGCGTGGTGTGCGGCCCGCGGCGTCCGGACCTTCGTCCCGATAGCCGACGCAGTGCTGCCGGTCGACAACGAGGCGTGGCAGACCGACGAGACGTACGACGCCGTCAACAGAGCGGTGGCAACCCGGATCGTCTCGCTGTTCGGAGCCGGCGAACGAGAGGGGCTGCCGCTGTCGGAGCTGCGGATGGACCCCAACGACATCGGCCGGACGCTCGATGTCGGCGGGCTCTCGACGATCGGCTACGTCCGAACCGACCTCGATATCGAACCCGACGGCTGGGTTGAGAAACTCCGTCAACTGCTCGGCTTCGGCACCGGCGAGCCGGAGCCACAGCACGACGCGACAACGATCAAGAAACTCGTCGAACGCGCGGTCGACTCGAAGCTGACGCTGCCGTGTGATATCTCGACGGCCGACCGGGTGTTGCTGATTCTGTCGGGGCCACCGAGAGAGCTCTCACGGAAAGGCTTCGAGACGGGCCGGTCGCTGCTCGAAGACAAAACCGGCACCGTCGACGTTCTGGCCGGCGACGAGCCCGACACCGACGCGACAGGCGTCACCGCGACCGTGTTGCTGTCGAACGTCACCGGCGTCCCGCGAATCGAACAGCTCCAACGGCGGGCTGTCGCCTTTCAGACTGGCGAGTCAGAATCGGTCGACAAGCCGGCGGAGACGGTCGACGCACAATCCACTGAGACTGACAGCGAGGAGACGACAGTGGACAGCGACGACGAGGTCGAGACGGAGACCGGCGACGAGGGTGATAAAGGAGTCGACGACACGCCAGCCGAGGCCGACGAGCCCGATAGCAAGCCAGACACTGAAGCAGACATCGTGGATGATATCGAGACTGACGACGTGACTGACACTGAGGCTGACCACGCAGCCGACCGCGAGGTCGACACTGAAGCCGACGACGAGGCTGATACCGGAACCGAAGACGAGGCTGACACTGAGGTCGACACCAAATCCGACGACGAAACCGAGGAGACGCCCGGAGAGTCGGATGCAACAGCCGAGGACCACGGCTTCCGATTCGACGACAACGAGCCGGCCGACCCCGAGGAGGTGATCCGTGAGGCCGAGCCAGGGGCGGACGACTCGGTCGACGACAGCGAGGAGTTGCCTGACAAGACGGCGGTCGAGGCGTCCGAAGACGAGGCCGACGACGAATCGGAACGCACAGCGGACAGCGAGGACGCCGACGATTCGGACGACGAGCCGAATATAAAAGATCCGTTTGCCGGTGGCTCGACCACCGACTGACGAGACCGAAGCGGCTTCGGTATTCTGATAGCCTTTGACTCGTTTTTCGGAGTATGGACGCACACATTTCCCAGTCGGCTGTCGCGGGACGCGCCCGCGCACCCCCCTCGAAAAGCTACACCCACAGAGCGATTCTCGCGGCGGGCTACAGCGACGGCGCGACCGTCTACGACCCACTCGACAGCGCGGACCCACAGGCAACCCAGCGCGCCGTTGAAGGGTTCGGCGGCCACGTCAGCGCGGTCGACGGCGGCCTCGAAATCACCGGCTTCGATGGCCAGCCGGCGGTCCCCGATGACGTGATCGACTGTGCCAACAGCGGGACGACAATGCGACTGGTCACCGCGGCCGCCGCGCTGGCCGACGGCGGAACGGTGCTCACCGGCGACGGCTCGCTGCGCTCGCGGCCACAGGGACCCCTGCTGGAGGCACTCGACGCGCTCGGTGTTCGGGCCAAAAGCACCCGCAGCAACGGCCAGGCCCCACTCGTCATCGAGGGACCACTCGACGGAGGGACGGTCGAGATCCCCGGCGACGTCTCCTCGCAGTACATCTCCGCACTCTTGATGGCTGGGGCGGTCACCGAGGAGGGGATCGAGCTGAATCTGACGACCGACCTCAAATCCGCCCCCTACGTCGACATCACGCTCGAAGTCCTGGAGGCGTTCGGCGTCGACGCCGAGCCGGTCGGTGCGAGTGGCGCGGACGGCGTTCGCTCGGCGGGCGCGGACGGCTTTGTCGTCGAGGGCGGCCAGACCTACAGCCCAAAGGGCGGCGAGTATCACGTCCCCGGCGACTTTTCGTCGATCTCGTATCTGCTTGCGGCGGGTGCGATTGCAGCCGATGAGGGCGAACAGGTCGTCGTCGAGAGTGCCCAGCCGAGCGCGCAGGGCGACAGCGCGATTGTCGACATTCTCGAATCGATGGACGCCACCATCGAGTGGGAACAGGAGGCCGGCGAGATCACCGTCGAACGCTCCGAGCTAACGGGCACAACCGTCGACGTGGGCGATACACCAGACTTGCTGCCAACCATCGCCGTGCTCGGGGCGGTCGCCGATGGCGATACCGTCATCGAAAACTGCGAGCACGTCCGATACAAAGAAACCGACCGCGTGAGCGCGATGGCGACCGAACTGGAGAAAATGGGCGTTTCAGTGACGGAGGAGCACGACACGCTGACGATCCACGGCGGGGAGTCGACGCTTTCGGGGGCGACGGTCGAGGGGTATCACGACCACCGAATCATCATGTCGCTGTCGGTCGCCGGCCTCGTTGCGGAGGGAACGACAACCGTCGAGGGTGCCGAACACGTCGACATCTCGTTTCCGAACTTCTTCGAGCTCCTCGGCGAGTTGGGCGGGGAGATCGAGCAAACCGCCTAAATTCGCATTCCGTCCGAAGAAGGGAGACTCAGAGTAACTCTTCGAGGTCTTCTTCGTCGAGATCGTCCTCGTCGAAGTCTTCGTCGTCGATGTCTTCCTCATCGAAGTCTTCCTCGTCAAAGTCTTCCTCGTCAAAGTCTTCCTGGTCATCCGTCGATTCGTCCGATTCGTCCGATTCGTCCGATTCGTCCGCACCGTCTTCGTCCCCATCGTCGTCCATCTCCTCGGCGTCGTCCGCATCAGCAGGGTCGTCGCTGACGGCCTCGGTCAACTCGCGGATGTTGGGTGCTTCTTCGGACTGGAGCACTCGAGGGTAGACACCGATGGCAACCAGCAGATCGTCGCCGCGTTCGACGGCCTCGCTCACATGGATGTTCAGATCGATCGGCATCCCATCGAGGCTGGCCTCGGCGACGAACTGGGTTTTGGTCACTGACTGGTCCAAGACTGTCAGCGACTCGTCTGCTTGCTGTTCGAGGTCGTCGATCTCGTCGTAGTTGTCAGCGATCAACTCGACGAGTTCCTCGCTCGACATGTCGGCGACCGGGTTGAACGTCCGGCCGGCGATTTCGATTTTCGGCGTCGAGAGAACCGAGAACATGGCGGTCGCCTGTTCGGCGAACCCCTCAAGCCCGACCGACTTTTCGTACTCGGTGAGGTGGCTGGTGACGACGATCGTATCCGAGAGGCCGGCGGCCTCGACGTCCTCTTCGGTCTCGATCTCGTCGACGCCGACCAGCTGGTAGCCGGTGTCATCGAGAACGGACTGTTCGACGCTGGCGGGTGTCGACGCAAGGCTCGTGACAGTGTTCAGTGTACTGCTCAGACAGCCCGAAAGCGCGAGCACGCCCGCGGTAGCGGTTCCGGCCAGAAATGATCGTCTGTTCATTCACCCAACGAAGGTTGTCCGGCAATAAATCCTTGTTGGCTGGTCTATATTTCCGGAACCCGGAGTTCACCCTCCTCGTCGTACCGGAAGCCGGCCTCGATGAACGCCTCGCGGGCGGCCTCGACGTCGACCTCGCCGTTCGAGCCCAAAAACGGCACGGCGGGGTCCTTCGTCTCGCGCCACTGTAGCTCGTCGGCCAGCCAGTCGGTCGCCGCAAGCGGGCTGGCGACTGGCTCGCCGAACCCCTCGAAAACCTCCTCGACCAGATACGCCTTGTCGACGAGTCGGGCGACCAGCCGGCGGAAGTTGGGGTTCGAAAGCGGGCTGTTTCGGGTGTTAAAGCCCAGATGGTAGATCCCATACGAGCGGTGGGTGTGGGTCGTGACCGCCGTCTCGTCGGCCAACTGGTCGACGGATTCGGGTGCGAGTGGCGTGATCGTCGCATCGGCCTCGCCGGATGCGATGATTTCGACAGCCGCTCCGTGCGAGAAGCCGACGTCGACGACGAGTGTGGACACTGCGGGGCCACCCTGAAAGTCGGCCAGACGGTCGTCGTCGGTCGATCGCAGAAAGTGGTCGTCGAACCGCGACAACACGAGTTCGTCGCCGGCAGTGGCCTCGCTGAACGCGAACGGACCGCTGCCGACCGGCTCGGCGTTGTCGGTGATCAGCGCCTCGGTCGTCTCGGCGTCGACCTCGATGCCGGCCACCGAAACGGTGTCGGTGTAGGCATCCCAGATGTGCGCCGGAAGGATGGGAACGGTCAACACCCCTTCGGCGACCGCCTGGGTTGTCTCGGCGCAGTCGATCCGCAGCCGGCGGTCGCTCTCGACGGTGACATCCCCAATGAGTGTCGAGCTACCACGGAACTGCGGGGCGGCGATCGGGTGGGCGGCCGTACCAAGGGCGGTATCCTGCAGTAGCTCGTAGCTAAAGGCGACATCCTCGGCGGTCAGCGGCTCGCCGTCGTGCCAGCGAAGCTCCGGACGAAGCGAGACGGAGATTGCCGAGGCCTCGTCGTCCCACTCGGTTTCGTCGGCAAGCCACGGCAGCCGACGCTCGCCGGTGTCGACGACCAGCGGTTCGTACAGCAATGCGAGCAGCGAGAGCGTCTGGCGGTGGATCGCCGAGATCGGATTCAGGTTCGTGGTGAGACGCTCGTCAGTCGAAATAAGCCGGAGCGTCTCGTCGTCCTCGCGTGGGTCGACCCTGAGCAGCCCGTAGGGCAACTCGTCGACGGCAGCCTCCCAGCCACTGAACCGGTCGTCTCGAACCCCGATAATCGCATCCGGCAGATAGATCGGTGTCAGTGGCTGTCTGTCGGCGATGCGGTTCTGCATGTCAGTGACTGGCTCGGTGCGGTCGGCGTCGGCCCGCTGGCGTTCGAAAAGCGCGTCGCAGTCCGGATCGGTGAACCCAAACGGGTTCTGCCAGCCGATTTCGGTCTCGAACCGCGAGTGCAACAGCGGATAACAGACGTCCGGGTCCGACTGGGGACGGAACGGGAGCTGGCCGATGTACATATCGAACTCGTGGCCCAACAGGACCTCCTCGTACAGCGTCTCCGGGTCAGTCGGGACGGGCCGGGCGTCGACGCCGGCGGTCTCCAGGTTGGCGACGAGATGCGAGGCAATCCGTGAGGCGAACGGATCGGTATCGGAGGGCAGCATCTTGATCTGTAGTATGGGTTGTTCGGTCTCCTGGCCGCCTCTGAGGTTCCGAACGCGTCGTACACAGCCCGAGAGGCCGACAACGCTGGCCGCCCCGCCAGCCAGCAGTGCCCGGCGCGTTGTCGACCCGGATGAATGTGGCATTGACTCAAAGTGTCTCGGAGCTACAGGCTGAAAACAGTGTTGAGACCTGCTGGCACCACACGAGGGTGGGAACTGCTGGCTACGGCTCGGATTCGGCGGCGGCTCCGGCCGCCGAGTCGTCTCCAGCAGGGCGGTCGTGATCGCCAGGCGTCTCGCGTTTTTCGGCCAGCCGCTGTTCGAACCACTGCCATTCGGCCGAAAACTGGTTGGTGCGTTTGAGATCCCAGACGTCCGCGTCGGTCACTTTCGGGCCGACGCGCATCGACTGAAACAGGTTGAGCGCCCAGATGCCAATGCCGATTGTGAGCAGGACGGCCCCGAACGTCGACAGTTGCTGGAGAACGGCGAACTCCGCGGGATACGACGCCTCACGCCGTGGGAGTCCCAGATAGCCCAACGCGAGCAGCGGGGTAAACGTCGTAAACACGCCCACAATCGTGAGGTAGGCGTGGGCTTTCGCGGCCTGCTGGTTGTACATCCGCCCCGTGAAAATAGGGAACCAGTAGTAGCCCGCTGCAAACGCCATAAACGAGATAATGCCAACCACGATGAAATGGAAATGGCCAACCACGTAGTAGGTGTCATGCAGAACGAGGTCGACCGGGATCGACGCCAGAAAGATCCCGGTGACGCCGCCGATAATGAAGGTGCCAACGCCGCCGATACAGAAGATCATGGGTGCGGTCAGTCGAATGGAGCCACCCCACAGCGTCGTGATCCAGTTGAACACTTTGACCGCCGAGGGAACGGCAATCGCCAGCGTGACGGCCATAAACGCCGACCGGAGCCGGGGGTCGATCCCGGTCGCAAACATGTGATGGGCCCAGACGCCAAAGGACAGCACGCCGATCGCCAGCGTCGAGTAGACGATGAACTTGAAGCCGAACAGTTTGCGGCCGGCGAACTTCGGGAGAATATAGCTCACCAGTCCGAACGCAGGCAAGACGAGAATGTAGACCTCCGGATGCCCAAAGAACCAAAACAGGTGTTGCCACAGGA